>JAABUK010010175.1_pt1 | contig 12629 bp, 19 predicted proteins | sample 5559141 | NCBI WGS metagenome assembly JAABUK01 (sample SAMN10711869, study PRJNA513367) | rock metagenome | isolation source: Antarctica rocks | place: Antarctica: Victoria Land, Pudding Butte nord | collected 2016-01-03
CAACACACAGCTATATGTCCACCACAAAGCTTATGGGCCAGTTGCTGTTCAAGGTTATTGCCTCCAGCCCCATGCGAACCTATCACCAAGAGCAGCCCATGAAATGCCCAAGCTTTCTGTGCCCACTGCGTGGTTCACCTTTTTCTTGCCGGATATGTAATTCAATGTCGCAGGAAGCCTTTCTTGATTGTATGGCTTGCTGTGCATTGCATTGCTTGCTGTGCATTGCACATGTAATACCTTGTACCCCTTACTTGTGTTTCATGTATACCTTCCTGTTCCAATGTGTACTTCCTATAGAGGGCAGTAAGAATAGAATTATATTACAATATAGACTGAGTTAGTCAATTGATCTATACTGTGAGGGCGCTGGGCATTATATGCTGTGTAAAATTGTCCTTTGCAGGCAAGGAGTTTAAGCCAATCTCAGCGCAGCAATTTCATGCTGCTGCTGCTCAGTTCTATGTTGGCTCCACGCCTGCCCAGCTAGCCAGCTTGGAGCTGGCCTTGCAAGCCCACTTCAATGCACCCTCCTTCACTGCCTTGGGCCATGGACCCTCATTTCTGCAAGCCTGCTCTGAGGATGCAGTCATCATGCAGATTGTTTCTGCAGCTACAGCTACTTTTCCTCTGAGCAAGGTAAATGCCCAACACTTCTTTTCATAAGCTGCTATTGGCAATTGCTACCACCTCTTTTTATCTGTCACCTGGACAAGAAACATAAGAATAGCTTGAATCTACTCAGATTGTTGCCGTTGTATGATGCTTGCACCTGAACCAATGATTCTGGCCTATGTGCCAATGTGTGGAGACGATGCAAAAGCCCTTGCAATGACCTGCTTTGTTGGACTGCTGCAGGTGCTGATGGTGACACAGCAAGCAGCACAGGCGTTGAGCACAGACTCTTCAGATGATGAGCAGCAGGTGAACGTAGCCAATGCAGTGGCTGCATGCCTGTGTCAGCACTTCAGGTAAGCCTGGTCCCCCACCCATTTACAAACAGCCCTGGCTTGTATGCCTTTGTCCAGCCTGCGTGCTTGCAGTCTGCTGCTCAAAACCTAACATTGATGTGTCAACTTGTTGCAATCTACATCACACACTTTGTTCATTGGTGACGTGAGAATCATCTGGTCTTTTGGTGTAGAGTGTCTTCAGTGGAGGCCTTGGGCCATGGCAACGCTGCGCGTCTGCTCTCCCTAGCGCAAGCCCAGGTTGATGCAAAGCCCCAGAAAGTGTTGTCAGCAGCTGCTTTAGCGGCCTGCAGTGGCAGCACTTACGCCAACATTGCTGGCCGAGCTTTGGGCAGCCCGTCAGCTGCAGAGGATGCTCGCAAGTGCTTGCTGAAGGCGCCTATGCTGTCTGAGCTGCATGAGTGGAGCAGCTGGCATCTGCTGTTTGAGCAGGAGCTGGGAAGTCTGTTCAGCTTTCTTCAGCATCAAGGTGAGGCTGCAAATGGCTTCTGTTATCTGGCAGAAGTCCCCATTGAGCAACTTTGCCATAAGCGTGTGTGTCCTACATAGGCGTCGGTTGTCATCATAGCATGATGACTTCATTTACCTGTGACTATGTTCCTGCTTGGCGCACGTCAAGAAGACCAAATTGCTCATCATGAACAGCGAATTTGCTTATACGTGCTCTGACACATCATGCTGGTTGACTCTCAGAGGTGGTCAATGCTCTGGAGCTGTCTGCTGGCAAGCTCATCAAGATTCCCCAGCACACATCCTCTGAAGACTATTCTTCATCCCTCAGCCAGCGAGACGCCACAGGGGTGGTGGCGGTCCTGCTTGGAATAGTTGCCACCCATCGGGGTGTGCAACATGCACCCGTAGCAATGCTTGCTGCATGTACCAAGGTATGCGCAGTGCACTTGACAGCATCTATGGGCTGCCAGGAGGTGCAAGACAGACACTTGCCTGCTGCCAGCACTGCATCAAACTGTACTTACCCTTGAAATAATGCTGCACCTCATTAGTTGTAGCTGAACATGCGCATTACAACAGGTAGTTTTTTTAACTGGTACGCTTTCAGCTTGAGACACCTTGCATTGGATAAGCAGTGATAAGTCACACACAATGAGACAACATTGGTTGTTTTGATGATGTCAATAACGCAAGTGCTGTGGCAAGCTAAAGCCATGAAGCAGGGTACTGCATCAGCAGTTCACAGCAACACATTTGTCAGACCTGAGCTGCGGTTTCGAATCTTGTGTATTGTAGGTACAACTGGCAGCAATGGATAGCGATGAGGCTGTGACTGTCACTGATGGGTCCAGCACAGGCAGGGGCCTGCCCAGAGCTGCCACCTTTGTCTTGGAATGCCTTGTAAAGCTTCCTGACCCCTTCCAAGTCACTGTTGGCCAGTCAATGCTGCTGCAGCCTCTGGTCGAGGTGATTCTTGTAGAAACGCTGCACATGCATGTATAGCAGCACCCTCCTGTGGGTCCTCAAGCACCTGTGCAATCCATAGATGCAGTCCTCATGTGAGTCATGTCAGCTGAGATGATGTGATATTGTCCTTGTCATACTACAAGCTGCATGTAAGCATTGACTGCTGCAACATGACAATGCTTGGCAGCAACGCGTTTGCGCAGTGCAGGTGCATGCCTGTGTGCCTCTCGTCAGCAACGTGTTTTTGTGTTGCTTAGGTTGCTGAAAGCGCAGCATACGCAGAGCAGAGCCTTCTCAAGGCAGCTGTTACCCCCTCACAGCAAGCTGTGTTGCACCGCCTCGGCTTCCAGCTTGGGGTCACCCTGTGGCAGGATGGCTGGCGCCGTGCAATGCTCCCTCCCCCTCCTCAAACCCAACCCCAGCCCTCCACAACAGCCCTTGTCAGCACAGCTGCTGGCACCCATCAGCCAGCATCACAGGCAGGCGCTGTGCATGCTGTGCTGGACCAGCTTCTGGGCAGAGACGCTCCTCAGCTTCAGGGCGGCATTGCTAGTGGCATGCTAGACTCCATCAGCCATGACGCCGTCAGCCCAATGCAGACTGATGCCACCAGTGCACCGGGAGCTTTTGCTGGTCAGCAATCTGCTTCTGTCAGTCCTGAGGGCGAGTCACAGCGCTGCATGGCAATCATAGAGCAAATCAGGCGAGAAGAGTTTGGCATGAATGTGGAGCTAGACGCAGCCAGCAGTCAGCTAAGGCACCGCCAGAATGAGCGCATTGGACGAGCACTGCAGCGTCTGTCTCAAGAGCTGTATTCTAAGGACACCCACTTTGTGCTGGAGCTTGTGCAGAATGCAGACGACAACAGCTATCCCGCAGGAGTGCTGCCAGCGCTTGAGTTTATCCTTCAGGACTCAGGCATCACTGTGCTCAACAATGAGGTGCACTGGCTCATCAGCAAGCTGCTGGCATTGTCTTTGGACTACACTGGGTTTGCCTGCATTGCATACACAGCTTTGCCTGAGCTCAGCAGTGCTGAACGTCCTCTGGCAGCTCTCAAAGTAACCCTTGTCCATGCCGGCCTGATGCTGCCTTGCTGTCCATTGTGCATGTTTGCTCTCTGAATGCAGCATTCAGAAGCCGACATGACCGACATCACATAGTTGTCAAGTACAGCAAGGTGAGGTGCATTTGTTGTGTCAGGTGGGCTTTTCAAAAAGCAACATCAGAGCGCTGTGTGATGTGGGACGCACCACCAAGAAGCACACAGTGGGCTACATTGGGCAGAAAGGCATTGGCTTCAAGAGCGTGTTCAAGATCACAGATGCCCCTCAGATACACTCCAGAGGCTTCCATGTGGCCTTTGACCTCATGCAACATTCTGCGTTGGGCTATGTGCTGCCCACCTGGGTGGAGGACGCTTCAGACACCTCCTCTGTCAGCAAACTAGGCAGCCGCCAGACCTCTACCAAAGTCTTCCTCCCTTTCAAGAAGGTGTGCTCCAGTGATCTTGCAGACAAAACCTGCAGCACCACCAAAGCTGACTCTCATGTGACCTTGACTGGAGGACGGTTGCTGGCCGACTGCGCTCATGTGTACAATTACAAGCATGAATGCTGCATCAATGCTGTGCTGCGCAGCATTTTTGATCTCAGAACTGCCCATGTTCAATCAATGTCACACACACTGCTTTTGTGCACCATGCTGAAGCATGAAGTGCTGCGCATGATATGCAGGGTTCACAACAGCAGGCAGCAACCTTGCGCCATAAGTTTGATGATGTGCGTCCCACCCTGCTCCTTTTCCTTCAGCGCCTGCAGTGTGTAGTTGTCAATGACGCCACAGCTGGGGAAACCTCCATCATGGTCAGGTAAGAATCCTATCCAGCATGGCTACACAAGTCACAATGTGTCTCTGCATTCAGTCCTGACCTGCGCTTTCAAACCTTGATCTACACTGCTGTGTCTCTACACAAAGGCTTGTTTGTGACACATGTATATCTCAGCAGAATGCTGAACATGTCCAGTACGATCCATCTTCCTGTTGGTGATCATGTCAACCCCAGCAGTCAACATGGCTAGTTCTGTCGTGACCAGCAGTCAATCTTAGCAGCCATTGTTGTGTCAACTGTCTGCCTCTGCCAGGCGCTCTTTGGGCAATGGCTTAGTGGAGCTGCGGCATGGCACCAATGCTGAGCACGCCTCACGTTGGCTGCAAGTCAGCCACACTTTCCAGCCCTCTGTGCCTCGACTAGATGTGCAGCTGGAGCAGACAACCGTGTCCCTGGCTTTCAACCTTGAAGGGGAGGCGCCCATGCAGCAGCAAGTGTATGCATTCCTGCCCCTTAGGAGCTATGGCCTTTCCTTCATTGTCCAGGTAAGCTCCCAACCGGGACACATTTTGTAATGCAGCAGCAATGAACTGCTGCCCATGTTTGCTGCTAGCCTCAGATGCACCGTTCTGTTGCGTTGCGTTTGTTTGTCTTTCCTGAGCACAGTGATATGGTCCTGCAAGCTGCACCCTTTGAGTGTACATCTGGGATGCTTACCATCCTGAGCTTGTCAGGCAACAACCTACTTGACTTTGCTATAGCTTCAGACTGCATGCAATGTCATTTGCAACTCATTTCAACACGCCTGTCACCGTGCATGGATGTTGTGGTTTGCACTGTGCTCCTTTGCACTCTGCGTGAATTGAAGCTTGGAGTCTGCTGTGTTGCAGGCTGACTTCATTGTGCCTTCATCAAGGGAGGCTGTTGATTGTGACAGTGCTTGGAATGAGCTACTGCGTGAGCAGGTTCCCAACCTCTTCCTTCAGTCCTTGCAGAGCTTTAAGCAACTAGCAGTGCCCAGTGTTGACCAACCTATGACATGGGTGAACAGGTGGCTGCAGAGCGTGCCGCTGCCAAGGGAGGTATACTTTGCGCTTTTGCCGTGATCAACATACAGGCTTTGCCAACAGCTGTTGTGCATGTGTCTTGCCATCTGTTCTTGCTCTTCTTCTGCCTGGAAGGCGCATGATTGGACTGACTGACTGTTACGAGTAGGTTCATTGAGTGCTTTGCAGAATGTGAGCCTGCCATCTGTGTGTTACAAGTATATCTCGCATCTGCATACGCTGGGTCATCGTGCCAGCTGTATCATGCGTCTTACAGCAGAGCACGACCAGCTTTGCTTGTATTGTTAGTACCCAGGCTGTACCTGACCTATGCAGGCTCAGAGCTTCTTTGCAGCCCTTCCTCACTCCTTAGCAGCCCGCTTGCAGCAATCACAGTGCATTCCAACAGAGACTAGTCAGTGGGTGTACCCACGTGAGGCTCTGGTCTGTCAGGACCCCCAAGTCAGATCCCTCCTTGCAGACCCCCGCCTGCCAGCCATAGTCACTCTGCAATATGCACACTCAGACCTGTCAGTCCTGCACTCATCTCAGCCCTTGCGAGCACTCCTCGGCGTCGGTGAGGTAGCTCACGGTCACCTGTTGGATGTGGTCCGCCAGCTGTACACCAGCAACGTGCTTGCTCAGATGGGTTCTGCTTGGTTGGCTCAGCTGCTGCTGTGCGTGTTTGACAGTCTACAGCAGGAGAGGCCTGGGGGCATTGGGTATCAGACACAGTCTAGTGTTGCGGTGGCCAGTGCTGCTGCTAAGGCTGCCACAGCTGAGCTCAGGAAGCTGCTGCTGCTGCCCATGTCTGATGGCAACTTTGCAGTGGTGGACAACGACACAAAGCAGCCTCTGTACTTTCCTCTTGACATGGGTGACGAGTCTCAAGGTGGGCTTTACAGGCCTATGTTTATCTTGCGCTCATCCCCTTGCTGGCATTGCTGCTGGACACCTGCCGTGTCATCACATTGGTTCATTGGACCACAGGGTGGGACACTGAGAGGCGCTCATTGTTGTTGTGTAACACTGTTATGTCTTCACCAACGCATGACCTGTTGCAAAATCTAGATGGCACAAGCTGTGTGAGCTGCAACATGACTTCTGCATGCTTGTGTGGCTAACTTTACAGCTGCACCTCCTGGGCAGCCTAGTATTATACTTGACTGCTCATTAAGTTGACCCCAAAAGGCATTGTCTAGTCTGATCTTTTCTTTTCTTCTCCATTCTATTCTATTCTATTCTATTCTATTCTACAGCTGCACCTGCAAATGCAGATGGCGAGGAGTCCGCTGCAGCAGTGACCAGCAAGCAGCGCAAGCTACTGAATGCATGCAACCTGCACTTGAGAGTGTTGGACCCAGCTTTTCTGGACGCTGTAGGTCAAGACAGAAAGCCAGTGTTGATCAGGGCCCTTGAGGTAGACACTGCCTTGTACATTGTTGTATATGTAGTCCATTTCCAGTGTTGTCATGCATGCTATACCTCCAGTTTGTTGCATACAAGTATTGTCCGCAAACTTCCCTCACGCTTTTGGCCTGTTCCCTTCTGCAGAATTCAACTCCTGGCTGAAGACATACCTGCCTAATCTTTGTGACCATGCCATACTGCCACCTCAAGATGGGCATGCAACCAAATGGGTACTGGTTTTCTCACATAGTGTGATGTGCACTGTAGACCCTAGGACTGAAGCACATAATGCTGCCAGACATCATCTGCCACCACGTCTTGCCGGCCCTCCCAGCATGTGATGAAGCCAGCCACATTGCCTACTTAGCTCTCATCATCAGCTCTGGTCTCACTGCCCCTGAGGCACTCAATGCCTCGCTGTCCACCAAGATCATCAGCAAGCTGAAGGCTCATGGCAAGGTCGTCACCAATCATGGCATCAAGCACCTGGAAGAAGACTTTCTGCACCTGCCAGTCAACCTTGGTAACAAGGTACTGCCTTGGCCTTGCTAGCTTCACGTGCATGCCCAGTGGGGATATTTGTGGTGCCACACACTTCTGACTGTCATCACTGCTTGTACCAAACATTGCATCCTCTATGCGATTGCTCTACACACATGTCAGCACCCTTCAAGCAGCACGCCATGGTCAGCTAGAGCTATGTTACCTGAGGTATCTGTACCTCTACTCCAAGCCAGCGCTTTTACATGGCCATCAAGATCAGGATGTAGGGGCCAGCTCAGACCAGTGCACCTAAATGCATGGGATCATCAGAAAGTGATTGGAATCTCAGAAGATGTGTGCACAAGCCTTTTTCTGGTTTTCTCTGCAGGTGGATCTGGTGAAGCTCTTCCCTCAGCATCGGTGGCTTTTCCCCTCAGATGCCTACCTAGCCAGTGAAGCTGGCAGCTCCACAGCCTGGCGGACTCTCTTCAAGGCTCTTGGTTTCACAGACTTCATCCAGGTCCCCACAGTCACCATCAGGCTCACAGACAGACAAAAGGCAGCCTCCCTGTGGGCTGGCTCTGATCTGGGGAACCCAGATGACTCCGGCAGCTTCACATTGCAGGACCGGTCTGCAGTGGAGTTTAAGGCTGTGGTGCAGTCGCTGCTGCAGCAGTGCAAAGATGAGGAGACGGTGCAGCTGCATTGTGGGCATCTGGCACATCACATGGATGCCCTGTGGGAGGAAGAGTATGCAGGCTGCACTTCAACTCATGTGCTGGCTCATGCTGAGGGTGAGTCCAGCCTTGGTTGAAAGCATTCTTCTGCGCTGACTTCAAGCTGTTTCAAACATGCCGGTTTGACAAAACATTACAATCTGGTCTTTGATGTATTGCAAAATGTGTCATCTCTTGGCAGAGCATGTCGATACACTTGTCAGTCAAGGTCTGGATTACACACAACCAAGTGCACCTGCCGTTTGACTTGTTTGTGTTTGCATGATTGCGTGAGCAGCAAAGTCTTCAGAAGTCTTAACTCCTTATTTACTCTGCAGGTATGCCGCACCAGCCAGAGCAGCCATCAAGCTCACACGCACCATCTGCAACAAGCATACCAACAAGCTTTTCACATGCCTTGCAAAGCTTAACATGGCTGCCATCATCTCTTGGGGGGGTCCAGCGCCCATCATCCCTGTTCTACCCCAACTCCCATGCCATGAGCCTTTTGGGGGATCATGTCCCCTACCTTGCCTGCCCAATCAAGGAGCCCTCCTTGCTGGCTGCCCTTGGGGTCATCACAGAGATCACATGGCAGGATGTGCTGCGCATGCTGAGCAGCTGGTCAGCTCTTAGCTCATTCAAATCTAGTGTGGAGCAAATGAGCAACATCTACACCTTCCTAGCAGCTGCAATGGAGCGCAAGCAAAGCGCAGCTGATGCCATCTGTGCAGCATTTGCATGCACTCCGCTGATCTGGCTGCCATTGAAAGCTAGCTTATCGAAAGACAGCACAGCAGCTCCTGCCGAGACGCCTTTGCAGCATGGGAGTAACCTTGTACCGTATGAAGTTACACCCCTGTCCACACGCACTCGCAGAAAAGCTCACAAGAAGGTCAACTTCATGACACCTGGCACCCAAGCCAAGGGGGGTCACAGCAACACCCCAGCAGCCCCTGCCTACACCCCCTACACCCTCACCCCAGGGTGGCCGCAGCCTGCTTCCACCAGACAGACCCAGGGGCAGTTTTACGCTGCAACTGGGGGCAGCATTCGGCTTTGGGATTCGACAGGGGTCATTGAGGGGATCCCAGTCAGCAAGCTCAGCATCAGGATCTTGGGCGATGTCTACAGCAGCAATGATGTCATGAGCTTCTTTGCTGAGGAACTTGTGTACAGCAGCTCTGTCCAGTCATCACCTGCACGCCAGCTTGAGGGGCTAAATGCCAGACTCAATGCTGCTCAGCCAGTTGCTGCTTCTGAGGTAATGGCTGCTTCTCAGCAGCACCAAGGGTCTCCTGCTGAAGCACAGACCAAGTCAGCAGTGGCAACTGCTGTGAGAGCTAGACCAGCCAGGGCCGCTTCCACATTTGACCAAGAAGACTACATTGACTTGATCTCATCTGATGAAGAAGACCAGGCGGTGCTGCCTGAGCAGGATCAAGACAGCATGGATCATGATGCAGCTCCAGAAACTGCCCAGATGGTCACACCTGCTGCTGAGCAGCATCAGATCAACACAGCTACAGGCGCTGCGCAACAGCAGCCTGTTCTGGCTTCTGATGCTGCTCAGCGTGATGCTGGCGATAATCTTGATCCTGCTCAAGAGAAGGCGGCAGCGCATGCTTCACAGCCCCCTCCTACCCCAGCATCACCCCAGGCCCAGCCCCCTGTCCCCCCGCCTCAGTTACAACCTCAGTCAATGATCCCAGCACAGCCCACCTGCAAGGAGTACTGCCAAGCCTTGGCTGCTGTAGCAGAGCCTGTACCACCAGCACTGCATGCTGCACAGCTCAGTCAGGTGCTAGCCATCCTCAACAGGTGGTCGGGTCTCATTGCAAATGGCATCATGGGCGAAGCTGACGTGGATGCCCTGCGGCAGATGCTGCTGGACGTCAAGGCCTTCCCAGTCGATGGGCAGCAGTGGGCGTCTCTGTCAGATGGGCTGATCTTGAATGATGAGCCCACTGTGGCTACCCTGTTCCAAGGGGCCCAGGGGGTGGCACTGCTCCATCTGCCTGACAAGTTAGTCCCAATCCTTTGTTGCGTCCAGCTCTCTTCCATACATACGTATTTGGTGTTGCATCAGCAACAGACATGTACATCTTTCACAAGCCATTCCAAACCTCACTGCAACTAGCAAGTTTTCCTGCCAGTGGTGTCTGTGTGCCAGGAAAATATGCAGCATCTCTTCTTCATGTCAACTGTCACGCCTTGAGACCTGTTTGCTGAAATTCGCTGGTCTGCATGGTCTCATGACGCTCACTTCAATGCCTTTCGCACTTCTGCCGGCCCATTGCTACAGTATACTTGTCTTTGCAAGCCTTTGTTCCAGTTTTGGGCCTAAAGCCTGAAGGTCTATTCTAACTAGTCAATAAAGACCGTCGTTGTGCAAGCCAAAGCGTAAGGCAACAAGGATGTCAACAATCAAGCTCTGCTACATCGTGCAGGAGTGGAGACCCATCGTCATACAACGAGCTGGAGCCTCTGCTGACAGCCCTGCACGTGCCGCACATCTCCAAGGCAGTGCAGCAGTCCGTGCTGCCGGTGGCAGGCTGGAGTGGCAGTGTGGAGCTGGACCCCATCATTGCAGACTGCCTGCTGGCGCTGCAGAGATACCTTGTCCACCACATGCCAGATGTCTACCATGCTGTGCAGGATGTGGTGGCACCTCTGCTCCTCAATCTGAGGTCAGTGGGGTTGCGTTGATTTCTCAACGGCAGTGGTGCTTTGTTGCTGTTGGTCGCAGTGTGCACTTATTGCAGACGTCGGCTGATGTGACTACATTGAGACACATGTGTTGCACATCTGGCCTTTGTGCTACTTGGCGCTGCCCACTCATTCGTCATGGCTGCTTCAAAGCATTAACTGCACAACCCTGCAGATCTCCAAATGACTTAGTTTACACCCTTGAAAATGACTGCTCAACAAAAGGGTTCAAGCATTTGTGCCAATCTCCTGAAGTGGGTGTGTCATGAAATGTGTGACTTGTCCCCCAGGTGTGTGATAGTGGGCTCCTTGCAAGTGGCCTACCGGCTGCCAACAGCCCTGGGGATCACCATATCGCAGCCCCAGCCCCGCGCAGCAGCCCTGCAGGACAGTGACCTGTACGTGGAAGTGGACAAGCTGGATAGCTACACCCACATCCTGCCAGAGCTCACGCGCATGTTTGCCAGCGGGGCTGTTCAGCCTCAACTTGCCCAGTTCCTCATTGCCTTGACACTCACCATGGTGAGTCATGAGTCTTGAGCAGGGTTTAAGTCTAACACATTGTAACGCACTAAGTAAACCTTGAAGCGAATGACGTATCATTGTGCTTGACAGTCCAAATGCGGCCTTCGTCTAGGGAGACCAAAGACTGAGTGTATTGTGTGGTATGCTTACGCGCACAAGAGCATCATGTATGCCTGACACCCGGGCGTGCAATAAGCTAGAGGCAAAAGAGCCATTGTCTGTGAGTGATATGGATGGTGATACTGCAAGGGTTGCTTGCCTGAAGAGTGCTGTCTGATGGCATGATTGCCCAGCTATCATGTAGCCTCTCCTGCATCAGTCAGCAAGCTTTTCACAGCACGGGAGCTTGCTTGTTTGTGTGACTGTTGCTGAACACTGCACAAGTCAGCAAAGCTTTCATAGAACTGGAGCAGGCCTGTTGCGTGACAGTTGCCGAGGACAAGTGTGCATGCAGCTGTGACGTGCAAATGTGACTCTCCACACTGTGCTACATGATCTGCATACAGAGACAGCAACACAAGCCATGCTGCCAAGTGCTGTAGGGCAGAAACTGCTTGGCTTATTGCGTGACTGTTGCTGAGGACTGCATCAGTCAGCAAGCTTTTCATAGAACTGGAGCAGGCTTGTTTGCGTGATTGCTGCTGAAGAAGAGTGTGTATGCAGCTGTCGCGCCAGGATGTGGAGGCCTTCATGCAGCAGAAGGGCTGCCCAGCCCTGCCTGACCACATCCCCGAGTGGCAGACCCCCCACCTGGCCAAGCCACCCCCTGAGGCAGAGGAAGATGAAGAGCTGGACGAGGAAGCTGCAGAGGCTAAGATGCAGGAGGAGAGGTTGGCTGTTGGGGAGGGCCTGGTTGGTGACCTGGCGGCAGTCAGGACCAAGAGGGACCATTCTCCTGACAACAGTCAGGACTCTGAGGAGCCCGATAGCAAGAAGCAAAAGGTAGGCTGTTGTCTCCGAAGGGCAAGCATTCCCTTGAATGGCTGTACCAAGTGGACTGCAGTATGGTTATGTCGTATGGCAGACACAGATGCTACGCAATGTGCAGTGTTGTTTTGTGGCAAGTACTTTGATGGCAGGACAAAGCAAGGGTGTCAAGGTTTTGGCGCTTTGCTGGACACTGGTACCATACTTGTCTGCCCAATGTGTTGACGCGATTGCCATAGCTTCCTTCCATCAAGGCTGTGACACTCAGGCACATTGTGTAAACACACATGCAACAATCAGGACTTGATGAAGGTTTGCCTTGTAGGTGGAGGGTCAGTCCAGCACGCCACAGGCGGGTCATTACACCCCCATGATGGACCCCTCCTCCAGAAGGGTAGACTACCTGGACCTGGCTACTCCCCAATCAGCCAGAGCCTTCCGGCCTAGTCACTACGCCCCTCGCAGACCCCACTCCCCCACCCTAGGTCAACAGTCTCGCCCCCACCCTGCCCTAGATGACATGGCTCCTATACCCCCTGCCCAGGCCCCCATACGTATGCTTCCCCATCTGCACCCCATCCCCCCAGATCAA
>JAABUK010010177.1_pt1 | contig 12625 bp, 17 predicted proteins | sample 5559141 | NCBI WGS metagenome assembly JAABUK01 (sample SAMN10711869, study PRJNA513367) | rock metagenome | isolation source: Antarctica rocks | place: Antarctica: Victoria Land, Pudding Butte nord | collected 2016-01-03
CTAGAATCTAACCACACTGCAGCAAGATAGTGCGTAGCTGAATAGAATGTTTGATCAATAGAGATAGCTATAACTAGAATATTAAGAATACAGAAGAAATCAAAGAGAGTTTCAAGCTGTATCTATAGTAGAGCAAAACAAAGAGAGCGAAGCAGGTTTGCTCAAGTATCGAAAGCGCTAGAATAGAGTATCAAGGCTGAGGTTTAACATGAGTCAAAACTTCTAGAGCTTATTGACTAGAAAACTCTATTCAATCTCGACATACTCGTAACAATCAATAGTGTTTGATCGTGATTCATAATTCATATCAATTGTCTGAAAGTCTTTATGCCTGAGACTTGACATCAAGATGAAACTATTCACAGACTATCATTTGCAAATCAATGATTAAACAGAAAGAGTGAATCAGAATGTAAAACAATATCTACGAAGTTATTACTCATATATGCAAGATGATTGATTCATCTGATTATCTATGATTAAATTCATCAATAACAATGCTATTTTGTCATCAATTAAACAGTCAATGTTCTTTCTGAATAAGAACTTTCACTCTCATATGAGCTTTGATTTAAATTCAATTGAATATAAAATCACTTGAGCTAAAATCGAAGCAGATAAAGCAAAGAATATATTCAAACACATGAAATGATCACTAGCATTAATCAAGCAAGTCTTAGCAAGAATCAGAGTCACAATGAAGAAACAGATTGACAAGCATCAAAAGAAAATGATTTACAAGATAAATGACATGATGTTTCTGAATTCTAGAAACATAATAATCTTATGATCATTAAAGAAGTTAAACGATAAAATGCTAGAACTCTTCAAGATTCTGATTGAGATTGAACTTGCATATCAACTGAAACTGTCATTAACTATAAAGATTCATTTGAAGTTTGCATCAAATCTGCTGCAACTAGATTTAAAAAACGCTTTAAAAGAACAACAAAATGAGTTGTTTGATTTTATAGTGATTGAAGACGAAGATGAATGAGAAGTGAAGAACATATTGAACTTCAAACATTATGAATGAAGCAAACGACTATAATATCATGTTAATTGAAAAGAATATGACGTTGATCTACATTGATACAACGTTGATGAAAGTGAATTTGAAGATTGCTTAAAAGTCATCAATGACTTTCATAAATGTTCTTTGAACAAGTCAAGATAGAAATTGACTCAAGAAAGATTAACTGAACTGCAGCAATGAGAACATTACTAAATGAAGAAGAGAAATAATGTTGCAAGCATGCATCTTAAATTAGTCTAACATAAATCATGTTAAACTATCATAGACTAGTATAGAGCTAATGTTGACACGCTAGTAACCTAGCGCGTCTTCGTGAGTATAAAATTCTTGACGTGTTTCATCTTCTTTTGTTAGAGATCAGCATAAAGCGAGTCATATGAATGTCATTTAACTAATAAATAAATGCTAAGAAAGAAAAGTATTTACAGAAAAGAACTTGCAGCTTATATGTGTGTTTCTAATCTCTGTGCTAGACTCGAAAGAGTTGATGTCTTACACAGATGATGCAGAGACTCGATGACATTACTTTTAACTCAGATACTCACTAGACTCAATTGAGTTGATTGAGAATAAAGTCAAGAATAAAGTCAAGAATAGAGAATCATAACATTACTTCTCTTCTTCAACAATTCATGTTTGCATGAATGTATTTTCTCAGTGCGCTTAATTAGAATATTGAGTGTGAAAGTCATCGACAATATTCTGAGTGTTCATGAATTCATCATTGTCAGCATTATATCAGTTGAGATTATTGTCATAACTCTTTCATTTGATTCAATATTGAAGTCATCTTTAATATCATCAAGAATTCAGTATATCATCAATCTTTCATTCATTCTCATCGTTTATCACAATTGATTTCAAAGATTCATTCTTTTAGTCAGGCAAGAAATCATCAATGATGAAACAAAGAAGTTTTGAGTAAAATACATCGTGAATATGCATAGTTTCTGATAGTTTCAATTTATACGAAAAGTCAACAGAATTAAGCATGTTAAATGAATTAAGCATTTTGTCATTCAGCTTCTTGAATGATCTCGCTGTGACTATGTTTCTTTCATTTAGAAATATCTTTGATTCAATCTCATAGTTGATTTCTTTTCTATGCTTATTAGCTTGTTTCATCATTTGCTCTTATGTCTTGACAAGAGTCTTGTGAGCAAATGTCAATGTTTTGTTCATGTGTTCAGATATATTCTCGACTCTGATGATCTGCAGACGCTTGCAAGTGCTTTCATACTCAATGATGTCAGAATCGAAGCTCATATGAGAATGAAAACTCTTATTCATGAAGAAGAAGATCAAGAAAATGACTGAAGACAAGATGTTATTGTTGACAAACTCAATCATGAGCAATCACTTGAATCAGTCATTCTGCATGTATAAACAGAAGAAACGAAGATATCTTTTAACATTCTGATTGACTCATTCGCTTTGATCGTTGATCTGAGAGTGATAGACAATGAACAATCGAAGAGAAATGCTCAGTCATTTGCAAAGAGACTTTCAGAGAATGAAAGTGAACTGAGTATCTTGATTGAATACAATGAAGCTTGATAAATCATAAGTTTAATATACTCACTGAATTAACATCTCAGCTGTTCTTTCAACTGTGATATTTTCATCATCAGTAATGCAAGAAATATAATGTCTTTCTTTTAATAATTTGCAAATGACAGTCAGAATAACGTTGTAGTCATACGAATTAAATAAATAAACTAATCATTAAGTCAAGTTTTGATATCAATCTTCTGACTCAACTCAAGTACTTGATATCAATCTTCTGACTCAACTCAAGTACTTGATATCAATCTTCTGACTCGACTTAAATACTCGGTTTCAACATTCTGATTCAATCTGATATCAATCTTGAATTGATACTTGATTTGAGTTTTCAACTCAACTCGTCAAGAAATCGAAAATGACGTCAAGAGAGCTAAATATAGAAATTTTTCCGATTTTTCGCCTTTGCATTACCTTTTTGCATTACCTTTTTGCATTATCTTTTTGGTAGAAAGTCATAAAGAAAAACATGAAGAGAAACATGAAGATTGTTTGATAGAGAGCTTTGGTAGAAGACTATGGTAGAAAGCTATGATAGAAAGTCATGACGGAAAACTATGAAGATTGTTTGATAGAAAGTCATGAAGAGAAGTCATGAAGAAAAGTCATGAAGAAAAGTCATGAAGAAAAGCTATGATAGAAAAACATGATAGAAAGCTATGAAGAAAAGTCATGAAGAAAAGCTATGAAGAAAAGCTATGATAGAAAAACATGAAGACTATTTGATAGAAAGTCATAATAGAAAGTCATAATAGAAAGTCATAATAGAATATCTATCTATTTATCTTCATGTCTTGACGAGTTGAGTCGGAAATTTCAAATTGATACTTGATTTCAACTCTCTGACTTGACTCAAATACTTAAGTTGAACATCTTGACTCAACTTAAATACTTGAGTCAAGAATTCTGACTTGAATCGAGTCTTGACGAGCTGAGTACTTAACTTAAACTCAAGTACTCGACTTGACGTGATCAGTTTACAGATAAATCAATAATGAAGTTCATGACTATGTTTTGTCATTGCTGTTCAAGTATGAGTAAAGAATGTAGCAGTTCATTTGATTTATCTTTAGACGTCTTTGAGTGTTAACAGATATAACAATTTCGAATATAATGATTTACTGTCTTTCACATGAATGATCAATAGTAGTTTCGTTTTATGATCTTCACAGTTCTAAGAATATCAGAATGACTCATCGATGACTGATCATGTACTTTACGAATCAGATTCATTTGTAGAAGTTCATTGAACGAAACTCATAGTTGATTATCATGATACAAGATTTCATTCTGAACTCGATAAACTGATTGCAGCGAGTTGAGTCATTGAGATCGAGTTGAGTTCTCAACTCGTCAAGACTCGATTCGAGTCAGAATTCTTGACTTGAGTATTCAAGTTGAGTTGAGATGTTTGACTTAAGTATTCAAGTTGAGTCAGAGAATTGAAATCGAGTATTGACTCGAAATTTTCGACTTGACTCGTCAAGACATGAAGATAGATAGATAGATATTTTATTATGACTTTCTATTATGACTTTCTATCATGACTTTCTATCAAATAACCTTCATGTTTCTCTATCATAGCTTTTCTATCATAGCTTTTCTTTATGACTTTTCTTCATGACTCTTTATCAAACAGTCTTCATAGTTTCTCATCATGACTTTCTATCATAGCTTTCTACTATCATAGCTCTTTATCATAGTTCTCTACAATAGCTTTCTACCAAAGCTCTCTATCAAACGACCTTCATGTTTTTCTTCATGTTTCTCTTCATGTTTCTCTTTATGACTTTCTACCAAAAAGATAATGCAAAAAGGTAATGCAAAGGCGAAAAACCGGAAAAATTTCTATATTTAGCTCTCTTGACGTCATATTCGATTGCTTGACGAGTCAAGTCGAGTCAGCGAGTTCTGACTCGACTCGAGATTGATATTGAGTCAAGTCATGAGATTGATATCGAGTATTTGAGTCGAGTCACGACATTGATATTGAGTACTCAAGCGAGTCAGAAAGTAGGTATGAAAACTCAACTTGACAATCAGTTTAAAACTCAACAATTCTTTAATCTGATGTCTTTGCATTGTGTCTCGTCTCTTGATACAATTTCGCGAAGCAGAATACAATTCTTGTTGATTCTATTAATCTCAAGAATCTGTCGATAGATTAATTGACTGACATTTTTTTCTAAATCAGCAATCTTCATTCAATTCAACGTCAGAATCATGATTCGCTGATAATGACAGCGCTCATTCTTAAGATTTCTGAGCACGACATTGACTTAATGAGTTAATGCATCGATCTTGATGTTCTGTTTGTCAGATCAATACATTATTTTGAAATTGAAGTCAGTGAGCTTTTGTATTCAGCACATCTGTTGTTTGTTAAGCTTCTTATCTTTCATCAATAATGTAAGCGTTTGACGATCAATGAACATCTTGATAAAAATGTCAGTCAGCTTCAGCTCAGATCATCAATGCTTAAATGCTTGAATGATGATCAGCAATTTCTTATCATATATCTTGTAGTTGCACTCAGCGAGAGACAGATTCTTGCTATAAAAGACAACAGAATGTAATGTTTTCTTATTGTCATATTAAGACAGAACTTCATCATTGACGTAGTTAAATAAGTTAGTTTCAAGAATTGTCTTGCAAGTCTGATTAAAATGACGAAGAATTAAAGTCTTGATCATGCGCTTCTTCATATGATTGAACATCGTCTGACAGATTTAATTTCATTCAAATATGATTTTCTTTTGAGTAAGTTGAATCATGAGATGAACAATCTTTGAGAAGTTCTTGATGAAGCATTGATAAAAGTTGCAGAAGTTTATGAAGAACTATATCTGAGTGAGATTGATGAGAATAAATTATTCAATGATCATCTGTATCTTTCAAGAATTCATTTTTAGTTTCTTGATGAATATCAATAGTTCTAGAAAGATGATCTCTTGCACATGAAACTTGCATTTGTTTATGTCTATCTGTAAATCAGTCTCTCATAGTTTCTGTAAGATTAATTGTACATGTCGCTTGTGCTCTTTCAGAGTCTTGCTGTAAATGATAATGTCATTTAGATAAATCTGACAAAACTGATGTAAATATTCAAACAACACGTCATTCATGTAATGCTGATAGAAAGCAGATTTGTTGATTAAATTGAAGAGCATTACATGATATTTGTATAAATCAAAGAAGATAATAAAGATAGTCAAATTCTTGCTGTTTAAGTGCATGTGTAATTTGTTGAATGTGACAATTATGTTCAATCGAGTCAGATACTTGCTTTCTTGTATACAAGCGAGAATCTCGTCTATCAATGACAAAGAATAGCGATTTCGTTTGATTAAAGCGTTGAGCTTTCTATAATTTATGCAGAAACGCAAGCTATCATCTTTCTTTTCAATGAACAAGATGAGCGAGATGTACTAGAAAGCAAAGCTCAAGAAAATAAACTCTTTGTTCAGATGTTCAATCAGATACTCTTTTATCTTCTGAAGTTTGTAGTCAAACATCTTATAAAGTCTGCTTCAAGAGAGTGTTCTTTCATTGATCAACTCAACGTTGTGATTATAAAGACGATGAGATGATAGTTGATCGATCATAGCTTGATTAAACACGTCTAGATAGTCATGATACTTGAAGAAAAGCTTAACTTTGATCTTCTCAAGAGTCTTGACGTGTGAAAGCTCAAGCAGATTTACTTCTTCAGACTTATTTTCAACTGTAGTTATGAGTCGATTAATTTTCAAGACAATAACAGCAAAGATGTTCACATTAACACGTCTGACTAGCATTTTATAAGCAGCTGTCTCTATCATTGTAATGTTCATTGAATCAAAGAATGATTTGAGAATTTTGATGTTAGTTAAAGTCGCGTTGCGCGATTTTAACTGTTCAACCAGTTTTACTGACTTTTCATTGAACTGATTGAAAGAGAATGATTTCTGACTAGATTGAGATGTAACAGAAGTGAAAGATCTTTTTAGTATATGAGTAGAAGTCAAGCTCTTCTGTTTCAATATTGTTCTTTTGCTCAAGAAAAAAACAGTCGAGCGAGAATTGAAATTTGAAAATTGAAAAAAGTCAATTTACATATTTATGACTAAATCTGTTTTGTTCATTCATGTTTTTCCTAAAATCATTTAATGTTGTTCTAATCAAGTGATTAACATAGAAGCAATGTTTACTGTATGATCTTGAATTGTTAAATTCAAATAAATGACATGAGTAATGAGTTTTTTTGCATAATGATCGTTGAATTCTTGTATTGACTTTGCTTTGATCAAAGTCAGAGACTTGATTTGCAACTGATCACAAACAATTTGCGCGATCACTTCATCAATGAACAAATAGTCAGCAGCTTTGATGTCAATCAATGACTTCAATGAGTAACTAATTTCATTGCTAGAAAGTATACATTCAATAGTCAAAGATTCAGAAGCAAAAGAATCATCTGACATGCTCATCATTGAAGAAATTAACACATCTTTCATCGCGTCTTTGATGAAAGTCTCTAGTTTTTTGTCTCGTCATTCTCAATAGATATTTTCTCATTCTCTTTATTCTTGAGAATGACTATCTCATGCAGACGAGAGATGAACATATGAGATGTCGAGATGTTAATCTTGCTTAGCTGAGAGCAATTCTTGAATAAGTGATTTGATGCTTTGCATGTATAGCAGATGATTGACGTTCTCGCTTGATCAAGCTTAAGAATAGAAAAGATGATGAGTTTAACATAGTCAATTATCAAGATTGACAGTGCTGACGAGAAAGTAACGCGTTTGTCAGATACTGCAGTGAGTTTGATAATTCATCGCTCGCTGCGTAGCTGATAGTTGACTCGCTGTCTATTATTCACATCTTGAAGAAAGTTTCTTAAACGAGTGAGCGAGACAAAATTCTCGAGACAAATCAATAGAGCATTCTGCAAGTGATTATTGATTTTATTCTGAAGATTGTTCATCAGAGTGCAATCATCATAGTCGAGATAGCTGAATAGCTTCATGAACTTAAAGTAAAAGACATTAAAAGACTTGTTGATTTGTTTTAAAATGTTATACTCATGATGACACTTTCGATTCTTATCTATGTCATCATATATTTTCTTCAGATGCTTGAATAACTCATCAGTTAATGTGTATGAGTAAAAAACATCATGACAACGTTTGATGAAGATGTGCTCGATAGCATCATTTTCTAGTCTAGATATCATATAAACAATACAAATATTTTCAATATTGAAATGATCAACATTTGTCTGAAGCTTGTCATCAATCTTGATTCTTCAGCTGTCTCATGTTGATTCATCTTCATCAGTAAATATAAAGAGATTTGAAAACTTGAAGAACTTGTGATGATCATTTTCAAATAGAGTGAACATCTCTCATCAAGTTTGATTCTTAATAGAAGCTTGTGATTCAATGTCTTAATGTTCTCAAGACTGATCAGCTTGAGATTGTTTCTCTTTGAGTATCAACATCTCTTCTCGTAGTTGAGTGTTGATCTTTTCTAAAGTATTGATTGACATGTGATTGATTTCTAGCTGATTTAATCTCTTGTTATGCTTAATCTGCATGAAGATTCAGTGCTCGATGCACTTCAAAATCATGTCTCGTTGAGCTTTAAGTTTGTTCAACATCTTAATAATCTTGTCAAACTGACTTTCAACTCATTGACGCAATTGTTTCTTGTTCTTTATGTTTCATGAGATTTCAACTTTCTCGACTTCATTTGAGACATCAATAGATAGCATGAAAACTCGTTTATTTGCAGTGCTTCTAAGTAATTGAGCTGATCATGACTCGACTGACTCGAAGTCACATGTCATGATATGTATGTGTGTGATGTAATAATAAATGTAAATTCAAAGAAGTTCTTGTGAATTTTCTGATAAACAAATGAGTGCAAATTCAAAGAATTTCTTGCAAATTTTCTGAATAAAAGAAGTAAATTATTTCGTATCATTTACACGTTGATAGCAAAGTAGTTTGATGAGCATTTATCTACTGTTAAAAATCAGCATAAAGTGAGTCATATGAATATCATTTAACTAATAAATAAATGCTAAGAAAGAAAAGTATTTACAGAAAAGAACTCGCAGCTTATATGTATGTTTCTGATCTCTGTGCTAAACTTGAAAGAGTTGACGTCTTACACAGATGATGCAGAGACTCGATGACATTACTTCTAGCTCAAATACTCACTAGACTCGATTGAGTTGATCGAGAATAAAGTTGAGAATAGAGAATCATAACATCTTTCTTCTTTAGCTTTGAACTTCTAGTTAGAATACACTCATATGATTCGCTCTATGCAGACTCATAACAATACTCAAGCTCTGCTGAAATCAGAAAAGAAACAATATTATCAAATTAATTTAAGATCAATGCAGACAGACTGAAATCTGCAAGAGTTTTATCATGTCATTGCAACATCTTTGCAATCAGATATAACTTATAATCAAGATGTGAATTCTTGAAATTAATTAATATGAAAGAAAATTCATGCATATGACAAGATAAATCATTGCAAAGATCGACACAAAATCTCTTTCATAATGTATATAAATTTGCAAGATCACTGTGCATCAGAGCAATCATGAACAAACTTTGTAAAGATAAACTTGTAGAGAAACATATGATCTTGATGAAACAACTAACTCACTTATCATTATCTTCAAGCAGATGCAAAGCAGTACAGACGAAGTGATAAGTGAGATGCAGTACTTTGTCAACAATGCATATATCATTGAAGCTTTGAACATCTTGTACAGTCATTAAAAGAAATTGTAGATAATGTTTTTCTCTCTGCATTGAAGTGAAATGATACATACAATCAATTGTCGTATCTCGTTGTCTTGATGTTCAGCGTTGTTGTTCTCTTTTTAACTGATAAATGTAATGAGTTGAAAACTCTTGATACAAAAATGCATGTTCATTTGAATGTTGTTGATTATATTGAAATCATGCAGTAAGCGTTATTTCAATCTCGTTCAGAATGATTTATATTTGTTTCGCTGTAACATTCTTCGAAAAATACATTAATTATTCATCAGAAAGATGCATAATCAAATGTGTAATGAAAGAATTTTTGATATAACTGCAAAACTTGAACAGATTTCACGCAGTCTGATTCAAAGAGATATAATGATCATTCAAGTGACATGTGATTTCATTTGAATTATTCTTTAACTTCATGATTGTTCAATCTTCTTCTTTGTACATGTATTTATGAATATACTTGATGATCTGTACAAAATTGCAGATTTTAACATTAATATGTGCATTATATTTGCAAGTCAGATAGAAATTGTATGACATCACTCATATGTTATTCAGATGAACATCTTTATCATTTACATGTTTCATTCAAATATGATCATTCTGATATCTTTTGTACAAAGAATAATTGTTGATTTGAATTATGATTTCAATTTGATACAACTTTAAAAACTTCTTTTCACAAACTTGTTCAGAATTTTTCGAATTATCTTTTATGCATGACGCAGAAAAATTTCAAACGTCGCAAGAATCATGTGTTATTTGACTCTCAATAATACGTCATAAAGATTCATTCAAATTAATAGTGAAATTCAAAAGCTTTGCACAGATCAGTTCATTCATGCAAGCTCATTCAAGAAAGTTATTCTCTTGATGCAGAAACAGTAAAATATGTATATGAGATAAATCGCGTTTCTGATACTTAATAGTTCATACAATGTCAAAATATTGATTGTACTGAATTTTAAGATTCTGCAATAAAGTCTTTATCTTTTTTTGAAAGACTTGTGCAACTATATTTGATTGATTCTCGATTTTCTGATTCAATTCAAGTGCAACTATAATGTTAAATCAATGCAAGTTTGCAATACATGTTACAAACATGATAGACTTTTTGAAATGATGAGCAATGATCATGAAATTCTGATAAAGCTGCTGCATTCATCTGTCTTCTTCAATGTAGCTTGATGATAAAATCATTCAACAATTTATAAGTTTCAAGTCATCATCTTTTCAAGTAATTGCATTTGCAAGATCTTTGTAAATATCTGCGTAAATAGTCTTCTGATTATGACGAAAGAATTTCAACTGATTCTGATCAATAATGACAAAACAATTAACAATATACTGCTGAAACAATTGTTGATCTCTCTGTATAACAAAGTACTGATCTGATCTTTCAAAGAGATAATATTACAATCATGCACGTCGATTGTAATGAGTCTTTATACGTGAGTGATCATTATTATGTAATCGAAGTGCTCAGTGTTAACTCAATTTATCTTCAGAAAAGAATAGTATATAATGTAAAGAAAAGTATGCAACGTTGTCATGATTAATACAATGAAATCGCGATTCTTCATCAACAGCTGTATGCTTTGCAACAAAAATATTTCAATGTTTAATCTCATTATACTCATCTGAAATAAACACAGCAACTTCACTGATCATGAGTAAAGTTGTACATCATTGATCAAAATCATGTTCTATTATCAACTTAAGCTGCAAGTTTAAAATAACATGCATAGAATTTATACTTTGTTGAGCAGTCTTGAGCAGTTCTCATGCAAACTTGTACATGTTAATAAATGAATTTTCACATGCTCATATCATTTTGTTCAGCTGTTTTAAAAGACTTTCGTGAAGAGCGAGACTTTAAATCAAGTGCATAGTGATTGTTTGAGCAGAATCATGAAAGTAAAGCTGTGCAAAACATGATAATTCTTGAACAGATGAATGTAAAGATCTTTGCAGATGATACAACTCATCATGTATGATAAATGCTTGAATTTCACGTTGATGTGCAAAATATTTGTTCGCAGTGTACATGTAAGACGTAAAGATCAACGCATGATTGTAATTTCAAATGTGATTTAGAAAATGTTTTGACTGAGTTGTATCATCTTCAAAAAAACTTTTAATCAAAGATGAAGAATCTGATAAAGAATCTAGCAATTCATCATCTTTAAAACAACAGATGATATATGAATATAAATTGAAAATAAATTCAAACTTTCAATGTAATGCTGTACAGTATAAACAACGTTTCATAAAAGATTTTAAAGTATGTTCATCATTTTGATAATTGACTATGAGTTCTCGATAAGCATTGCAAGAAATGTTAGTTGAGCGAAAAGCAGATGTTGACTGTTGAGAGAGCTGTATGAAGTTTAAGAAATTTATAAAGATTGATGAAAAAGATGAAAAAGATGAAAAAGACTGTATAAAGTTTGAAGAATTTATAAAGATCAATAAAGAAAATGAAGAAAATGATTGAATCAATGTAACATGAACACAAGCACGTTTGAATTGACGTGATGAATTTGCAGAAACATTTGAATTTAACTCTTGAAGAGAACATCTTCTGAATTGAGTGAAAGTTCATAAAACAATCAGTAAAGTTGAATAAAGATAAAAGCAGAACTTACATGATAGAATGAACAAAGATTCAAAACATGCGTTGAATTAGAATCAACAAATTCATGAATAAGATGATTATGAGCACAGCGAGTACAGATGCGTTGAGATATAAAAAACGATCGTAAAAAGAGATAAAAATTGATATATACGCGTACAATGAGAATAACGACAGATGCAGATAGGTAATGAAAGTATGCAGATATGTACGAGTAAACAGATAAACAGATCAATGAAATTTTTCAGTTCAATCAGGTGATTTTCGATCATCTGATGTTCATACAACGACTTCAATGAACTGTAAAAATCAGAATGATAGTTTAAGTGAAAGAAAAAGAAAGGATGATAGTTTAAACGGAAGAAAACGACTTGCACGAGTCAACACAGCCAAAAACATAGTGCGAGGTTGAAAAGTTTTGATGTTGGGTCATCTGATGTAACACTTGGCAACCAACGATCAGAATAAGTCGCTATTTCAGTACATTATAGATAGATTATAGATACTTGATCCGGACTTAAGCGAGCCGGGGATTTGCGGAGTAGTGGGAGGCCTTAACTCTTAAGGTGCCGCATAAAGAGTCCTAACTACATAGAGAAGCGGAGA
>JAABUK010010178.1_pt1 | contig 12624 bp, 10 predicted proteins | sample 5559141 | NCBI WGS metagenome assembly JAABUK01 (sample SAMN10711869, study PRJNA513367) | rock metagenome | isolation source: Antarctica rocks | place: Antarctica: Victoria Land, Pudding Butte nord | collected 2016-01-03
GTATCTAGAATGCCTCCTGAAATGAGGCCTAAGTATGAAGGAAATGGGGCCAAGACAGGCCGGAGATTGGCTCAATTGGGCCGATGGACAGCCTGAGGCGCAGGCTGAGGCGCAGGCTGTCTGACAGTAGTCTATCATTCTCTGAAACGCCATGCAAGCCTCCCAATCAATCCGCCTCGATCGCATCACACGTCCACCAGCTATGTTGCGCGCTCGTCAGTCCACGAAAGAGCCAGCAGATCTGGCAGCTCTCTTTCCTCCCCAGCAATCTTCCCCAACGCCCTCAGCAGCCGTTCCATTCGTCCCTAAGCAAGTTGATGCTGTAGCTCCTCACGTCGTCCTTGGCAGCTTTCAGTGACGAAGACTTGCAAAAGTTCGGGGCTTAACACTAAATCTTTCAGCTCTGCTTGGAGCTGATCCGTGGGCGTGTTTCGGAGCACCTCTCTGACGCGTGTCGAGCTGATACTACTCATGCTTGGTTTAGTCGGAATGAATCGTAATGTGTATTGCTGGTCATCTCGACGGCGGCAGACCTTGACTGCTCTGCCCTCTTGAACTGCCACATGAAACAACTGATCTCTGAGCCGCTTCACACAATCAGGATCTGGAAATTTGAGCTTTGCCGTGACTGACACCAAAGACGGTAAATTCTACTCACCTGCACCCATTTTAATTTTGGCCGTTTTGGGGCAGGTCATGAATGGGCCCGAAAATACCCATGAAGCCCCTTCTTCTGCGCGCTTCCAGAGTTCTTCTGTATCCAACTCAATCTGTTTCTACTCCTCATAACTATTTAAAGCTGTCAGGCGATCCGCGAAAGAGCTGGTAAAATCTGCGCATCTTCCTACATCACTAACGAGGAGCTCTTTGCAACCCCAGACCGATGGTGGCGGCAGAGAGTCTACCTGCGCGTAGTCTGGGCCGCATAATGCAATGAACCGTACATCAAATCAATCCCTAACGATGTCTTGTGTCAAAAGATGTTGAATATAGACCACTCATGCTGACTCTTGTTGTATATCCAGTACCAGTCATTTCTGCCATGATGTTTTCTCCAAAGGCTGACTCGTTGCTCTTTCGTGAATATCGGTGTATCCACTTGATCGTATTTTCTCGTGAGGCTCGAGTCATCTAGTGGCAGAACTATGGCTGCTATAATGTTTAGGTCACCACCGGACTCGGCGAAAGTATGGCTAAGAAGTGCAAGATAACTCAAGTGAGACGGATTGAAAGAGCCAGGATAGAGTAGGATACGATTGATACGTCCAGGTATCACCAAAGATGAAGTATGTGAAAACTCATAATCGAAAATTCGCTCCCGGCCATAGCAAAAGTGATCTCCATAGTGTATTCTTTCGATATAGGTTGCCAGGCTGCGCGATTTCGGCGGCATGTTAGAATCGGACTAACCTTCGAACCTGACGGTCTCAGATAAAGGGAATGCCCCCGTTTCTGGCCGAATCGTTGTCGTATATAGCTTAGGTAGAGTAGTTGTTTGAGAGTGCCGGTCAATCCCTTGGCGATGGTACGTTTGACGGACCGACGACAACGACAGGGAGATTGAATTAGAACGGAAAGGTCAGCATAAATTTCCGAGATCTGCGCGACCGGGCGAGGTGGCGCACGGGTGACCCCGTAAATTAGCGTCTTGGACCTTGCCAAGACTTTATACTTCATAGCTCTCAATCAGCACTCAGTACTGTTCAATTAAGTGGGAACATAGCTCTCAGTCAACACTCAGTACTGTTCAATTAAGTGGGAACATAGCTCTCAGTCAACACTCAGTACTGTTCAATTAAGTGGGAACATAGCTCTCAGTCAACACTCAGTGCTCAACAGTTAAGGTAAAACATTGATTCTCCATTCTCTTTCCGCTCTAGTTAACCATGAATAGGCAACCGGCCTCGTGGTATCAGAGAGAACAACCTGTTCGCAAGCAAGATCGCACGCCTACCAACAACCCAGCGCCTTTGTGATCGATCTATGTCCAAGGTCAATCACGTCCAGGGAATACAGCTATGTCCCTTTTCTTCAACAAAATACAATCCCACTAGCAGAAGAGCATGTTCCTCGGATATCCCTGATGCTATGTCATGTCCTAACCTGATCTAGGTCTTACAAGGACCCCCGGATCCAAGAGCATAACGTATTAGACCTTTGGAGTTGTTCTTAGTTTGCTTGAACGTCGACTCCCAACTGGAATTTATTGCCAGCATGGATATCTACGATGTATCAGACTCTGGACAGTACATGCAAGTATTGAACCGACACAAGGAGGTCTTGAAAGCCGCCAGGGCACGTCAGGGAGAGAAACCCAAAGACAGAAGATCTCGATCGGAACTCGTCGACAGTTTCATGATACAGCATAGAGCAGGGCAATTGCGGCAACTTATGACGAGCGGCCTTACAAACATGCACAGCTCCTTTGTTCCACCACCATACCAACCGTCTACTGCGTCTCTAGAGAAGCTAAAACAGATGTTTGTCAAGGACCTCCGCCTAGAAACTCATCATCGTGGCAATTATCTTCTTCTTCGATCGATAACGCCGCCAAACAGAATGACGGCAATCATGGCAATTGTCGAGGACGAAATGAAAGATGCGGTGCTCCTACAACTTTTTCAGCAGAGTGACGAAATGGACCGGCCTGCTACAAGCATTCTTAAGCAGGACGACGTTTTCCTTGTTAAGGAACCTTACTTTAAGGTCATGGCTGACGGGAATTACGGGCTGCGAGTCGATCATGTGAGCGATTTCGTCAAGATCGAACCACTTGACCAAAGAGTCCCCTTACATTGGAGTCCACGAGTCTTGATCTTCGATAAGACTGCAGATGATTGGAAGCTAGAAGGCAACGATGCGATGAGAAGACAAGATTACTGGGCAGCAATACAAAAGTATCGGTTTACTCCTTCATCTATGGCCCTAGCTAACTTAATGTTCAGTTATACTGCGGCTCTAGGATGCCCGGCCTCCATCCAAGAATGGAAGACGGTGCGGCTTAATCGTGCTTTGGCCTATCTCAAGAACGAATACTTTGACGCGGCCTTGATAGACACTGGCTGTCCGACTTCCCCTTCGGATGCCCCAGAGAAAGCGTTGTACCGAGCAGGTCAAGCTTTATATAGGCTTGGAAGATTCTCAGAATGCCAAGAGATTCTCACACTGCTATGCAAGAAGTATTCAAATATTGGTGAGGCTGCAGTGGAACTTACACGAGTGGGATGCCGATTAGAAGAACAGCAAAGTGGCACCTACAACTTCAAGGCCATGTATGAGCAGGTTTCCAAACTCCGACCACCACATTTGGATCACGCAACGTTCATTGGGCCAGTAACCATCAAAGCTTCCAAGGGTCGTGGCCGAGGCTTGTTCACAACCAAGGCAGTCAAGGCAGGCGACCTCATTCTGTGCGAGAAGGCATTCGCGCATTGCTACGCCGACGCTGCAGAAGAGAATGCAGTGAACTCTTCGAAAATAAGTCTCCTGATAAATGTACAAACGAGTCAAATGAGCATGGGCACCCAAAGTGATCTGATCACGACGGTTGTACAGAAGCTGTGGCGAAATCCATCACTTTTACCAGACTTCACATCGCTCCATCATGGATCGTATATGCCAGTCGATGCGACCGGAGTAGATGGCAATCCGATCATTGATACGTATGTCATCTTTCCCACAGCCAGTAATATTGTCATATGATACTGATGCACTCCTCTAAAACAGATTCTTAATCGAACGCATCATCACCCTCAATGTCTTTGGCTGTCCGCTCTCCTCCCTCGAGAGGCACTTCAAACCCACCAAAGCCGGAAGGAGCTTGCATCATTCCTGCGGCATCTGGCTGAACGCATCTTACATCAACCATTCCTGCTCCAGCAATGTCCGGCGCAGCTTCATTGGCGATCTCCAACTCGTCCGCGCTACGTGTGACCTGCCCGCCGATACAGAACTGAAGTTTTGGTATCATGTACCAACTGACGGAAGCTACGAAGAGACACAGAAAAGGGTGCAACAATGGGGCTTTGAGTGCGACTGTGAGATCTGTCTCGACGCGAAGAATACACAGAAGAAGCTGCTTAAGAGGAGAACCGCGTTGCTTGGAGATCTGAAGACGACGGCCTTACATTCCAGTGGACTTGATCTGGCTAAGGCTGAGCGCTTGCTAGCTAATATTGAGCTGACGTACAAGTCGCCGCCCAGCAAAGTCCCACGGCTCGCGCTCTGGGACCCTTACCTTCTTCTTACACGTGCTTACGCTGCGCAGAATCATCCAGCCAAAGTCGTGTCGCTGGCGCTGAAAGTTCTAGAGTCTTTAGGCTTCGTCATCAAGGGCGCACAGATACCTGTCTCGTCCATCACGCCTTTTGAGGTTGTGCAGTGGGGATTGATGGTCGAAAATGTGATTGAGACGTGGATCCATCTCTGGACTGCTTATGCGGTGGTTGCGCCACATTTATGTCAGGGGGCCGAAGAGAGTGCGAGAATCTCGTACAGGATCTGTGTTGGAGAAGATGTGACTTTTGAAGAGTCTTGTGGGCAGAAGGCCAGACAGGCAATTTACGGATGAATAGAGTTCGAGTGTTGGATATGCCTGAAAGTGGACTGCTGTATCTCCGAATGATGAAAAGGCGAGGAGTGAGATCGGGAGCGAAGTGGTGTCTGATGTCTTCGCGTCATTACAGGGTGCTACGTTCTCTGATCGACGATTGGCCGTGTTCCGAAAGCACGGCTTGGAGACTGGAAATATTAGCAAAGAGTGCTATCAAGAGTTTTCAAGGGGTGGAACCGATTTTCGATCTCCTAGGTATTGCAAAGGAAGCTTACCAGACGCTATCTGTGCTCCAACCCAGCAATCGTGTCCAGAGATCTCGCCGCAGACATTACGATTCTTATGCAACGCCGCCAAAGTTTCCCACCAAGCCAAGTGCCATTTGAGAAAACATCCAACGCTGATGAACTGGTGTTGGACACTTCATCTCCTTTCCGTTATCCTGGAGCATTTGAGCTTGAGGCATTTCTGAGAAGGGACATCCGAAAAGGATCATAGCAGGGCGTGCGACTGGTGGGAGAAGGACGGTCGCGTTTTTATGAGTTCCAGAGATCTCAGAGCTTTGGAGGAGGAAAGAAGCTATTCGAACGAGACAATCTTCGCAGCCTTATACGATCGGTCGGGCTCGGGCGCAAATCAAGGCTAGCAGATCTTTAAGCTGTCTATCTTCGGCTCGAGTGCGTTTTCCGTTTTCGAGCTGTGGATATCCAATCGTGGAAGGCTGTTTGATATTTCACTTTTGTGATAGGAGCAAAAGGAAGGTCTACGAATGAAGAATTTGATCAGACTTGGTCCGAGACACGGACCGGTACCTGGATCGAGGACGACGTCTTTCTTGAAGAACGAGAATAAATTTATGACCGTTATGCAATCCACCAAGAGGCCAGTCCATTGACTCCTGCACCCATGCTAAAGCTTCAAGCGGTTCCTCATGGTCGACGAAGAAGCCAGCACCAGCACTTGACACCAGTCCGCTGGCATCCTCGGGATCGAATAGATTAACCAAGAGTTTGGCATCTCTCACATAGCGTTTTAGCGCGCTCTAATTCGAGCGCTTCTCCAGAGTTAGCTTAATGACCCTTGAGAGTTTCGCGCCAATCTTTTGCCAGCAAACCAAGCAAAAAGATAAAGATAAAGGGATCTGAGCCACTGCAGTCATCTTCTGCTTTCGACTTGTTTAGACGGTTACCCTCAGGTTTCTGACGTCTCATAGCTGCTTCTACGCAAGGCCCCAGTACTTTCGCCCTCCAATCGTAGGTTCAGATACGGGTGATTTCAAGATTGATGATATGATAGGGTTACAGCTGCAATGGTGACATTTTCCAGTATCGAGGGCGGTCTTCTAATGGTCTCGTTCTCATGAAACTTTCTTGTTTAGGTTTGTGGGTGGAGAAGCCAACTTTTCTGGCCAACATGACTTGTGGTTTGGTAGATGGCTGAACGTAGGTGTCGGAATGCTGCCGGGGCGTGTTTTCATTTGATGTATGAGAAAAGGCAGAAGCCTATAACTCCCGCCTTCGAGTCGTACCGTACTTCGAGCAGCTGATATGTCACGGTATGCGGAAGTAATATGAGGCGGAGGCATATCTCTCTGTGGCACGGAGTAGTAGTGGCAGGTGGCTAGTTGAGCTCGCCAAGTGAAAGGAGAGCATCGTTGGCTAGTGTGATATCGAAGCTAGGCGAGCTCCACCCTTGAGCTAGCACGTGACACTGCTTGGCATAAGGCCTTGGCATAAGGCCTTGGCACAAGGATCTATACTTAACGGTGCGTAGTTACTCGTAACCTAGCAATCAATCACCTTTTATTTTACACTAGTGCCAAATTAGTATAGCGTCTCCTAAATACTTTTTATGGCCCAAAACAGGTTCCATACCAGATCTAACTTTGGAGTCACTATTCTTCTCACATGTCGTGATGGTCCCCACCTTTCGCAAGGGTAAATATCGATGTTTTTGTTCAGGTCTTTCTTCTTGTGTTCATATCTTTCTATCCTTTCCTTCTCTCGCAACCACTATCAGCCTCTCTGCTATGCCAACTAATATCTTAAATACGTATCGCTACACCACATTCTAGCCCTATATTTAATGAGATTGTCATTGTTCAGAGCCGGTATCCTCAAGAAGCACGTGCTATTGTATCTCACACGGCCATGCCTGCTCCTTGTATCGTTTCGGCACGAAAGATCAGTGAGCAGGTAAATCGTCAGCCATGCCGCTTCTTCAGAACCAGATCTCGCCGTATCACCAACAGCTTTAAGCTAGCACTCTCTTGCAACACAACACCAACAATAAGACCGCCCACGTCGCTTCGTCTAGACCATACCTGCACCTACAAGCTTGCTCTATTGTCCACCTCCGACAAATTCCAAGTCAAGCCCAGATTTAATAACGCGAAATCTAGGAGACTCTTACGACAGCAGCTGAAAGACGATCCGAACCTCGAAAAGAAAGGCCCGACGAGACGAGAGTCAGGCCGCGATTAGGGCTTCCTAGACGCATTTTTGCTTGTCACTATCCTGGGATTGGTGATGAGGGATTACTATAGACTGGTGGGAAACCCGGTTACGGGGCCACAGAGAGAGGTGGAAGGAGAGGACACCGGGGGAAATTCTGCTCTTAGGAGTTGGCCGTGGTATAGATAGAATTACAAGGGGGTAATCGGGATTTGGAAATCGTCTACCCCTAGTATGTAGAGGCTCAGAGGCCTTTCTTCCTAGCAGGGTGAGGCAGTTTAGATTCGTGTTACTCGCTGTGCATTCAGGACCGGTCAGATATCAAAAACCTATCTGGAAATGAAATGCAAGTAAACTTTTATGTGGGTAGGAATTCGTCAGATGGTGGTATACAAAACAGCTGAACACATTTCATCATGTAGTGTCATTGGCGATTGGGAGTCCATCGAAATCAGCTGCGACTACGAGACTTGAATCTACGGTTCTTTACACTTGTTGCTTCTACATGTTTCACTCATGCAGCGCCTCAGAACTTTGAGAGTGCTTGTAGAATTCTGCAAGGCTAAAGCCGTCATGCATTCCCCCAGAATCTTTGACACAGGGGTCGGCACCTCTGCTGAGCAAGAAGCGCACGAACTCCTAGCCACCCTCACTCAAATGAATTGCATAACATAGCGGCCGCACCCAGTGATTGAAACCTTTTTCTTTGCCGTCCAGAGCATTGTCATGAGCCCGAACACTCGCTACGATTTCGAGAATCGGCGGGCTTTCGTATGGGTCAAGGGGGAGGCACCGTGGTCGAAATACCAACGTACAGGTGACTCGTCCTTGCAGACAGCTTGCAAAAGCCACTAGCCAGGACCTGCGCGGCGATCACGATCGGTCTGGTTGATTTTCCAACCATGATCCACGAGGACCTGGAAGACTTCGGCTGATCGAGAAGCTCCTTCGGCTGATCGAGAAGCTCCTTCGGCTGATCGACAAGCCTTTACTTGGAACGGGGTCAGGGAGTCTATCGGGCCGCCTTCCTTCTCGTGCAGGTATCGTACCACATCGGGCTGACCATGGTATACTGCCCTGGACAGACTCCACGAGAGAAGCTTTGTGACTGTCCTTTGATCTAAGAGCCTGGATGCCTCTTGAAACATCCGCAATATTATCTGTTCTGCAACCGTTGGTGATTATGGAACGGTGGTCTGGCTTCTCGACCTGAGCTGCATTTGTAGTGACTGGGACGAGGAACTTTCAGTGGGCGCCATGCCAGACTGCGTTTCCTATTTCAATATGCTGGAGGCAGTTCTGACTTGAACCGAGTCTTAGAATTTGAGAGTGACCGGCGCAGCTGGGTAGACTGAGACCTGGGTTGGAGATAATGGTCACGAAACGAAAAAGGGGGTGGGAAGGCTACCGCTGCACAAGCTCTGCGCTTGAAGAGACACGAAGAGAAGAGAAGACGCCTTTTCCATGCTTGAAGGGAGACAAATCCAAGGCGGACGGAGGAGGATTGTGAGAGCTAATCAAGTCGATAGTAGATCTGTCAGACAAATGGGCCAGAATAGCTCTAAATGTCTGTATAGAATCGAATTGAATTGATTGAATGGACAGAATCAACTGCCCACGAAGTATCTAGAATGCCTCCTGAAATGAGGCCTAAATATGAAGGAAATGGGGCCAAGATAGGCCGGAGATTGGCTCAAATTGGCCGATGGACAGCTTGAGGCGCAGGCTGAGGCGCAGGCTGTCTGACAAGATCTGATTCCTTTCGGGGCTGTGATGCCAATAAACACGCACTTTCAGCCAAGCTGTTGGTTAGATCACTGTGAACAAAAAGCACTCTACTTCACGGCCAAAGAGGAACATCATGAGGCTTTGCTTAGATGGAGGATGTAGTCACCCAGAACAATCTCGATTACATGACTTTCCCCAGCGTCGCGCGAGGTTAAAGCGGCGCACACCTGATTCCCGATCGGGGGGTTTGTCATCTTGGCAGTCCTTTTTCCAAGTCTAGATCGCAACTTGGAAGTGCGCGGCAGACAGCACTCACACCCTAGCATGGGCTCGTGCTATGCTTCTTATCGAGTCGCGCAAGGCTCTCCTCTTCGCGGACCTAATGGTCGATGCCACAACGGCCTAATGAGGGTTGCTGAGGTGTCAAGCATATGCCTCGGCCAAAGAAAGAGGGTTCGGCTCCGCCAAAGACCCGCAGCAGGAATGGCTGTTGGTAAGCCCTGTTGCCCTTGCGCGTTGTTTGCTTCCAGTCTGATATTCAACGGGCCATGCAAAGCGCGGAAGGTGAAATGGCAAGGTTTTCGTCCAAACGACTGAATCACACGATTGACTATTGCTAGCGGAGAAGAGAAACCCGCATGCCTGAATTGTCAAAGGCAGGGAGAGGCCTGTGACTACAACATACGTTTGAATTGGGATGGTCGCAGCAAGAGAAAGGATGATGAGAAACCAGGCTCGCAGCCCATGACTTTTGGCAACTTGCCGTCTGCCCTAAGACAGACTGCGCAAGCAAGCCCTCTGAAAGATGCGGACCAACATGGGCAAAGCCCAGGCCCTGAAGCGGGATCATCCAGTCCTGCAGGTGCCCAAAGTGCCAATCGGAATCAGGAGGCTGTACTTCCACCTCCTTTTGGGCAGCTCAATGATCGAGGAGAGCTTCTTGCATCATTCTCGGCGGATGCTTCATCGATGAGCCGTCCGAGGTCACGTTCGCTTGGTTCCGACCAACACTCGTACCCGCCATCAAGCGATCTTTCGTCGCGAGTTATGGAAGCCGCACAGAGCATGGCGGCATTACCTCAACTGCGCCATTCTCAGCCTATGGCAGCTTACCCTTCGCCTAACGCGTCTGCTTTTGACACACCCGCCAGAGCCTCGGGTGCCCCGTCATTTAATGCAACATCAAAGGTGATGCCGCCTCCGAACTCGGTATCTAGTCCTACAAGGTCTACAGAGTACGATCCTTCACCCGAACGCTCTGCGAAACGAGTCCGGCTAAGTCCCCGGGACCAATTGTATCAGAGTCATGATGGTAGTAGGCTGCAACGAGCATCATCTCATAGTCCAGGCGCCCTGTATGAGCTTCCCAAACCTCTTCTTCAACCACTTACGCAATACTTGATTAGTTCACGTGTGAATAATCCTATGACCCCAGCTTCATCGTTAACCAATTCAGACGAAGCTCGTCAAACCTCGGGGCCGGCTTCCAACTCTTATACTATAAAAGATGCCCATCTGCGGCGAGTATCTGTGAGCTCTTTATTGTCACGCTCACCAGAGTTGGAACAATCGCGAATGATCTGGAGTATCAATACTCATTCTTATAATGATTCCACAGTATTGTCGCCACTTCTGTTGAGCGACTCCCCACCACGCCAGCGAGCGTATCCAAACACACAAACGGAGAGTTATGGCTTGGATCAGGGTCTCCCAGACCTTGATATACCCAAGAATAATGATACTGCAGCCATCAATGGCCTCTCACCTTCCCAGCATAGTGATCTTGATGCTTGGCTTGAGGGTGTCGACCTTGGCGTACCAGAATTTGGCTTCGGCTTGCAAAAGCGGGAGTTTGTATTTGCCAAAGGCGGCTACTATGCCTCGCCTGTGCCTATCAACATACCGAGAAAACTCGAACCGTTACCATCGACCCTTTTGGAGAATCCCATGAATCTACTATATTTTCATCACTTCCTGAACCATACAGCTAGGATTTTAGTCGTTCACGATTGCTCACAAAATCCATTTCGGACAATTCTTCCCCAGAGTAAGCTTTTTCACGACTCTGACCTGTTCACAGCAGGCTAATGACCAATAGTGGCAATCCAAAATAACAATCTTTTGAATTTGCTTCTTGCATACTCGGCATCACATCGCGCCCGACTTCTGACCCAACCTGAGCCTGCTAACCGTATAGCTCATTGGGTTCAAGACGTCTTTCCTTCTTTGCGGCACGCCCTAGATGATGCTGAGACTTCCCATGTTGAGGCTTCAGACGCGAATCTTGCTACAGCGATAATGCTCACGTCTCTCGAAATTATTTCTCCTTCGGCGTTCGGCGTCTCTGTCCCGTGGCAGAATCATCTGAATATAGCTCGTAGAATCATCAAATACGGTGGGAATTGCCTTCAACGTGTCTCTCGGAACAATGTTGTCCCTCACTTTCTTCATCTTTGGCTAGCTTACATTGACGTTTTTGGATCGCTATCAAGTCGCACATTGGAGGAACCACTTTTCTACGCGACGTTGGACGAGTTCCCGCATGACAACGCTTCCACCCTGTCAGATGACGACGATTACGTTATTGAATGTATGCTCGGCTTCACCTCGCACTGTGTTCCGATCCTGGCAAAGATTGCAAATTTGGCCAGATTATGCTCAAACGAGCGAGACGATGGCGAGACAGGGGGTATTGACCAAGACTGGCACCCTTCTCCTGGAATTCAAGAAGAATGCGACAGGCTTCAGGCCGATCTCGAAAGGTCTAGGCTTCATCCTGTCAAGCTGTGTCCTCACTACCTTCACGACGAGCGCTCTACAGGCGTCGTGGAAGCTTTCGCTAAGTCAGAGGACGCTATTGCTGCGGTCGAGTCTGCCGCCACGAACGATGCTTTTCACCGTGCCGGTCTCATACATTTGCTGCGGAGAGTCCGGAACCTCCCGCGAAGCGCCCCAGAAATCCAAAACGCGATACAGGGAATCATGGGTGCGCTTTCAAAGGTTCGACCTGGCGGAAGCGCTGAAGCTTGTCTTTTGTTTCCAATGTTCACTGCTGGCGCCGAAGCCGAGGACCAAGATACGCGTATGCTTATTTTAGAACGGGTCAAAAGTTTGGAGGGCGTTGGCATGATGCAGGTTGGAAGAGCACGGACGTTGATGGAGAAGGTTTGGGAGACGGGGCAGGAATGGGAGACCCTTGCCCAAGGGGAGTTCTTTGGATAGCCTGCAAGACTTTTCGGGCATTTCTTGTAGGGTAGGGATCTGAGCACTTTTGAGGTACTGAGACATGAGCTACGCTATCATGAGTGGGCGCTGTCACGAGGGTATCTAGAGCTAACGAAACTTTCAACTAGGATTTGTTCGACGAGAAAAAGCTCAATTTCTCCAAATCAAACGATCCAATCTTCATCTGTATTTTATATACGAACCTGCACGGAGTACTCCGTAGTCCGACGTCTGGATGGGCCCCAACGGGCTACATACTCAGCTACCCGATCTCCGGCGGCAAAGATTCCAACGTGATATCATCCCCCGCCCCAGTTTCCGGCTGGGCCACTCATGGTCACAACGCTGCTCGACAGCTGGTCGAGCTCAACTCAAAACACAGTCCTGAGAGGCGACGCGGCGCACTCGATGGTGAATCACACGGCGTAGGGCGCGGCGACGAGTACGGAGGATGGGGGCGTTCCTGGGGGTTGTGCTGCGGGAGGTGGTCAGGGGGAAGAAGGGGTTGGGTGCGGTGCGGTGCGGCTTTATCAGAAAGGAAAGGAATGCCAATGGCGAGGATGAAGCAGGGGGCTAGTTTTTGGGACGGCCGCGATTTGGATAAGGATCAAGATTCTGGGGGAAAGGGGGGGGGGAAGAGGAAATTGGCTGAGTAGAGAGATGAGG
>JAABUK010010180.1_pt1 | contig 12622 bp, 13 predicted proteins | sample 5559141 | NCBI WGS metagenome assembly JAABUK01 (sample SAMN10711869, study PRJNA513367) | rock metagenome | isolation source: Antarctica rocks | place: Antarctica: Victoria Land, Pudding Butte nord | collected 2016-01-03
AGAAGCAGATACCTCGTAGTATGCAGACCCTTGCTACAACAGCCATCAACTGGGATGCATACAATGCTGGTCAGCCCAAGATAGGTCAAAAGGTTGGCAAGTGGGTTTCTGGGCAGATTGAGAGGCTGCTGGGACAGCAAGAAGCCACACTGCTCAACTTCGTCCAGGGAGAGCTAAACAAGCATTCTACACCGAATGCCTTACTAAATGAGCTGGGTCCCATTCTTGATCTGGAGGCTGAGGAGTTTGTATTGAAGCTTTATCAAATTGTTGTGTTTGAGTCTTCCAAGTTTGCCTTGTTGGGACACATATGAAGTTTACTTACTGTCTTTCTGTGAGTAGGCATCTAGTCATCATCTCTGACTTGAGCGAGCTTAACATTTAAGTGCTGGCTGACGGTTAGTGTTCAAACAATGACAATTTTTGATGATGACCGAACTGCTAGCTTGCGCACATCCAACAGATCTTTCGACTGAGGCATAAACGACATCAGTTCTCACATACATCAAACTACCTGTCGTGAAACCGTCCTGTGTGCAGGATGTTAACCATGCAGTATGTGGAGCCCATCCCTTTTTGTTTTCAGTTGTGCGTGGCAGTGTGATCCTATTGCATGTTCAGCTCTTACAAGACACATACATGGCACCAATGTCGAGTACTACTCCTCACATGAAGAGCTGCCAAGCTCACAGCTTGGTAGCACGTGAGCTGTAATCACAGCAGTGGCCAACCTGCTGTGTGTGTCAATTTGCTGTTGCAGACTGAGCTGGGAACAGCATGTTCTGCCACATTTTGCGATTCAAAAAGTCGCAGAGTTTGTTATCTTGACTGCCTGAGGGAGACCTCCAGTTCATGATATTTCAGCAATACTTCATTCTGCTCCAGCTTCATCTTTCTGATGACAGCCAAATGCTCTTCTTGCTGATGCTTCAGTGCAAGATTCAGCTTTTGCACCTGAAAGACACATGCAAGAGATTGCGGTGCATGCCCTGTTGTCTGGGTGATGGCAACACAATTTATCAACTGCAGCTTGAGTGGCGCTGTCAGAGTACCCAGCTCATATTTCTGCTGTGCATATCATGGCAGAGATGGCAGTAGCAAACAACGTTACGCAGATGGGCGTTGCACGCTTACCTCGAGTGCATGTCCTGCCTGCTGTTGTGTGCTGTGTTCTTCAACCTGTGTTGCATAGAGTTCCCTGTCAAGTTTTGCGGTATGTATTGTCTCAAGCACGCTGTGCAACTCACGCTGCGTGCTTGTTTCGCAACAGCTATGGCCAAAGCTATGCAGATAGGGATTGCCGAAAAGAGCCCAAAAATTGAATAGGCTCCAAGGGAACACGCACCACCTTGAGCAACCTGAGTAACATATTGGTCAGATCGAGTCGCTCGCTGTAATGGCCGGGTGACATATACTCACCGCAAGCCCTATACTCGCAAAGGGACTTGGCAATTGCTTCAAAAGCGTGCGGCTTCTGCTTTGCATGTTTTGCGAGGACAAACCCAGTTGTCTACCTCAGCCTGGCATGGCACTGCATCGCTGATTGTAGGGACGTGTGGTGCTGCCAATTGGGCATACGCTGCAAGTGCATGGACTGCAGGTACGTCCTGCGCAATTACCTTGAGCAACACAGCGGTCAGCAAATAGCTGTAGCTTACTTGACCAGCTGTTGATTGTCCTGTTCATGCTGCGCTGCTTGATCGAATGCTTGAAAAGGACATAAGGCGATTATTTTTCTTGCCAAAACTGGGTGCGCCCTAGTCAGTTCGCAGATGTGATGTAATTATCAGGCGCATGTGATGTACAAGTCTCAATTGCGGACATTATGAACAAGCATGCCTGCCTGCTACGTATTTAATTGCGCAATGAAAACGGTGACGGTATTCCGTCTTACGGTGATGACGAGGCTCTGTCTGGAACTCATTGATAGTTAGTTTGACACACAAGAATGACACTAGGCAGGGTTGCTGAGACTCTGCCACAAGCGATCAGCGGCTGGCCAAAGCTTTGAAAGCTTAGCTTTCTTCTTTCAGTGCAATGATTGATTGAGTCATTGATTGAATACGAGCGAAAACGAATGAAGCCGGCACTTGATCAACTTGTACTGGTCAAACGCAGTCAGCGCGCGACTTGGGCAAATCAGATCGCATGCAGCCTCGTGTTTATGCTTCACGATTGTCTCTGTCCGGAAAGATTTTGACCGCGACAAGGGCAGCAGGCGCATTCTCTCCTGCGACAAGCCAACACTGCTTACTAAACTTCAGCTCAATAGCTTTGCACCGGCAGGCCTGCCCGACGCACAGAGTTCTTTCACCTTCACCAGCAAAAGCTGCAAGTGGGCTCAGGTCAGGTCTTGTCGAACCGGAAAGGTGAGCTGGGCCAGCTGTATTGTTTCACCCAGCGCACATCGACTGATACAGTCGCTTTGCAGGTTTCAGGACGGTGCTCTGCCAGGAACATATTTTGGGCCAAACGACCAATGTGCAGAAAGTATAGAGATTCAATTTCAGATTGGCACAGATGATCAGCTGGTAGAAGATTGCCTTTCCAGTAGAGTCTTATAGCACTTCAAGTATCGTCACATACCTCTGCACATGTATATGCTGGTCTCAGGGCATTCACGTTCCTGTTGGCAGTAGCTTGCTGCAAGCTGCAGAGCTATCAGGTGCTGTCAAACCAAACAGGTATGCTAGGTTGCAAGCAGGTCGGGCATGGCTGGTCTTATCAGCAATGAGTAATCACTTCTGTATCATGCAGAGACTTCTGTTTTGAAGGCAGCTGCGAGCTGTGCCAACTTGAGGTCAAGGATGGGGCACAGGAATTGGGTCCACAAGCACAACGTGGTGAATATGTTTGGCAAGGCAGGAATCTTGTGTTTAGCAGCGTTACCAAGAAAGACTGATCTGGTTTGCCTTGCAGGTGTTCAGGAGCTAGTGCGTAGCTGTTTGACAGCGGTACCCCACAGGCAAAATGGGCTTCTTCATGTCAAGGTGTTGAGTGAAGAATCTGTGTGGGCAGAAGGGGTTCTTTGATATCTTTGTAACACTCAGCGCTTGTTTGCCTTTACAACTGCTTTTTGAAACTGTTTGGCTAGGCACATTGCATCACATGCATGCTGTTGGCTGGTGACTGACCACACCTTTGCCCATGTTGGGTGCTGCATCTTGTATTTGAAGACAAAGATCGAAGACATTGCTGAATCCACACATGCATGCACATCACATGCATGCCAGATCACCATAAGTCCTCAAGCTCTTTGAGTGGTCTTCCCAGGAAGCTGCTGCGCTTCTTGCTGTTCATGTACTCATCGCTTCCCGCGCTGTTACTGGGCTGCGCAACACAGGCATGCAAATGAAAGGAGAAGTGGGGCCTGTACAGCACAGGCTGCACCTCCTGGAAATCAGTGATTCCCTAGTACTTTTAACATCAGACATTGTAGCAATCATGAGTGTATGCAGTCAAGTCATCTGAAGTCATGCAAACTTGTTCAGCTGGCCTGTGCCCGTACCGATGCTTGCTGTGACCAGCTGTGGCGCAGGCTGGCTGATCTGTGGACAGGTTTGCGGAAGGGCGTGAGCGAGGGCAGAGGCTGCTCGGCATGGGCCAGTACCTCCTGCACATCTGCATCTGTGTGATCCTGATTGCCCACAGACCCACTCCCTGGATGGGAAAATACAGTGAAACTCCTGTTTGTGTCACACAGTCAATGTTCTGCTTGTTGCTTGGCTAGCATATGCTTGTGCAAGTAATTAGTTCATTTATATAATATCATATATGCTAAGGCTCCTGAATACAGCATTGGACCGATCATGATCTGTAAGTCTTGCATTGGTGGCTATTCAACAATTGGGGCCTTGCGCACAGAACAGCTATGGCATGCCTGGTTGTGAAGGGGAGGCAACATCAGTGCGTCCATGATCATCACCATCCAGCTGTTGCTCAGCAGCATCATGCAGATGGTCGCTACCATCCTGTGGCTCAGAATGAGCAGACATGCTGGCTGCAGCGAATACCTCACCCCTGCATGTTGCATCAAGCCATTCACTTTTGCACAGCTAGGTGGCTGGCAACTGACGAACTGCTATCTTTTAATACAGTCTGCATGCACCAATCATTGTTACCTGTCACGTTGCTCTGACCATGTCTGCTGTTGTGGTCCAGCCAGCTCAGATGCATTTGGAGGAGCAATAGCATCATTGGCAGGGCTGGCAGCCTGGGACACCTGCTGCATCAACTCACCAGAGGGTGTCACCCGCCCTGACCCTGCTAGCGTGATCTCATCATCAAATTCCTCATGCCCCTGTAGGCAATTGCGGGCATTCTATTTCTGCATGTATACGTAAGAAATGCAGAGCTGTCAGGACCATAGCAATGAGCGTCACCATTGCTTGTCAAATTTTACTGTCAGAAAGTTTAGCTAGTCTTGCTCTCTAGCGGTAAAGTTTGAGTCCATGTCACGACATTGTAAACATAATTGACAGCAGCACATTGGACAGAGCAGCCCTTGCATGCATGTCGTTTGTGAGATAGTTTTGTGCATGTGTACCGCTCAGCTATGCATGTTTGGCAACAAGCAGACTGTAATCAGCAATTCAGTAGGGCAGTAAGGTTGACCTGCACTACAATCTCTACTTGGGTGGGGCCAGGAGGCCTGCCCTGCCCCAGAGACTCACTGCTGAGCTCTTCCAACAATGCAAACTCTGCAAATCTGCATGCACCAAGCCTTATGTACAACTTGCTGCCAGGCTTCCTTACTGACTGCATTGTGGTAGAATAGGAAATGCATGCGCATGCAATGACATCACAGTAACCAAGAAGCCCATGGCCAATGCTAGTCTCAGCCAGCAGTGACATCTTCTTGGCCATGGTAGCACGGCAATGCTCCTTGATGACAAACTATGCCAGTTTTATCTATGACAGTTTACCACCGGAACTGCTTTCAAGTCAAAACTCATGTTTTGCTGAGACCAGAGGCACATCACGCCCTGAGCAGAATGGGTACCCTCAGAGAACCTGACTCAGAGGTGCAGAGTGTTTGGCATAGAAGCAGGTTGCAGAGATGTAGGCAAACCTGGGTCTAGGGTCTTCACAGCGGGGCACATGCACAGCTCCTGGCATCTGGTCATCAACATACCGCTCACCCATGTGTTCTACGTCTTCAGCATGTGGACCAAAGTGCTGCACCAGGCGGGTCTTGTCAGAGGCCTCCCTGCCTGATTGCCACTCTGCCCCCCTGTGCGGCGCAGCCCAGGAGCCACCAACTGATCGATTACTGATAGCCCTATGAACAAGCCAACTGATCTGGCGTCCTTCATAGATCAGATCTCAGACAAAGCTTCTGGGGAATGCACTGATCTGCAGAGCCTGGTAAAATGCCTGGATCATGGAGAGTCTGATGCAATATGCCATTTGAGATGGCTTGTATAGCAGGCTAAGATTGCAGATACTGAATTGCGCAAAGGCAAAAAAGATACGGTGCAAAGCATATGGTAACACTCAAATGATTTGGCATCTAGTGAGCATACTATGTCACAAAGAATCAGGGAGCTGCTGGCAATGTGCATCTTGCCTGTGATAGCTGTTCTCTTGTGAACAAAATCTGTGATTCATTTCAAGAGAGTAACAGCAGATGATGTATAACCCGAGATGTCTATTCACCTGTGGTGAGATGCCTCGCTTGGCACTAGATCTGCAGCATCCACTGAGTGGTTCAGACTGAAGCTGCCACCCTTGTGCCCTGCACTGTAAACTCTCTGAAAAGTTGTTGTAGCTTTTTCATGTGAATGTTGCTGACCTGATGTCCATGACAACTACACAATGGTCCTTTTGTAAAGGACAGATGGCAATTACAATCCCATCATGTTGCTCAGTGCAACTGCAACTTTGAGTTGCTGAGAGCCACCTCAGCATGAGCCATCACTGCAACACTTAGCACCCTGAGATGGAGAGCTTACTGTGTGGGGGTGTCAAATCAGCAGAGGCATGCGAGGAGGGCAGGGAGGGCAGGCGAGTCATGACGTGGCTGTCTGCACTGCTGTCCACAGAATCCTTCCAGATGACGGTATCTGATACTCGTGCCTCAGCTACTCTGGGAGTGCAATTGGGAGTCAGGATACGCGGCGTGGCATATGAAGACCTGCATCAGGTAAGGAACATGCATGACAATGGACCTGCCTGCTGCAGTGATCTCAGCTGCAATTTATTCATGCAATCCTTCCATGCGGCTTTCCAGATCTTATAGATAGGTTCTAGCAGACTGTCTTAGCAAGCGCAAACAGTGATTGTCCCTAGCATATGGCTTGTCCAGAGGTAGGTTGTTGACAAAACTGTTTGCTGCTGGGATGTTAATGTCCATCAATGCAGCCATTCAATGCTATGGTCACCTAGGTGAATTGTCAGCACTCTTGAGCAAGTCATATAGGGCGCCAGATTGGCCTGTGCCTCCAGGGGTCAGCATGGCATACAGGCCAGTGGGTGTTCTGACAGAGGGAGGGGGTGCTGGCCACATACTGCTATGCTGGCCAGAAGGGGCTGGCACTGGGGCCTGCTGCCTGGGGCTGGTACTAGCAGGCCTGGGAGCATCAGGGCTGATGGAGGCAGGAGGAGACTTCTGCAACACCTTAGTAAAAAGTGACGATTAGTCACATCAATCTGCTGGTATGCTACTAAGGTCTGATCCTGGATGGTGTGTTGATGCCAGTTGCATTGCAACAACAGATCACAAAGTTGCACAAGATGGGGTGATATTGGAAACAGAGCAGCAGCATATGGGCCAAGGCACACAGAGACAAGCCAGGCCTGAGGTTTTGCAGTGTGCACATGCAGCAGCTCAGAGTAGCAGAGCCTGCAGGCAAGGCATGTCTAGATCATATACCTGACTGTTTCCTGGCTGCTGGTTTTCTGAGTCAGAAGCTGGATTTGCATCAGCAGTTGAAGCTTGCTCATTAATGGCAGGCTGCTTGGGCAGTGCAGAGGGAGTCTGGCTTGACCTGCCTGCTGGACTGGACGTGGCCGTGTTCAGATTTGCCTCCTCCAGCGCTCTTCTCAAGCCCCTGCACATTTTTGGCTTTCAGTCAGCTATGCGCATGCAACTGTATATGGTTCTGTGCTGCAGGTAACAAGGCTGGTGCACACATGAAGCATTGCTGCAGTGCGCTAAGATTGTATCATTCAATGTTGCAACCTCCCTACACCTGCATCTGGCACTGCATGCAAATTGGCTGTCACTATGCGGCAACCGCATTGCAACCTTTTTGGTTCTGGCAATGGCGTCATCAGTATGATCATGCCATTCCAGCAATTCGACAAGATTGGCATTGCCGTCCAGTCTGACCTAAGAGTAGAAGAATCAACAGAAGCTCTGACCAGAGCCTTGTTTTGTGGTGGCGCTGAGCGTGCTGGTGAGGCTGCAGCTGTGATTTGCCCCTTGATGGAGGAAAGCGCTGCTTCCAGACGGCTTCTATCAGCCAGCAGTCCCTGGATTTCAGAATCCTTGGCCTGCAACGTGCGTTGCATCTGTGCCTGAACACTTGCCTGATCAGCAGCTGCCTGGCTTTGCACCTGCATACACCTTACCAAGCTTTGCTAATGCCAGCATTTGTCACACAAAAGCAACATATGTGTATCTGCTTGGAAGCATCAGCAACAGTGTGGAGGGCAGCATCTGCTGGTTGTATTAACAAATGTGGTGTTGCGCCCACCATGACACGGTGTGCAAACAAAATTGCGTCATGAAATAGTTGCTTCTTGGATGCCGGCTGCTGACTAGCAAAAGTATACCTGTTGAAGCTCCAGCCGGTTGTGAGCGCCTCTTCGCTCTGACTCAGCCAGGCGCAACTGTAATGCTGTCATGCCTGCTCCTTGCGTTGCTGACGCGTCCCTGCAGGTGTGCATGCACCCAGTCAAGGAAGAAGAGCAAGTAAGCATTGCAGAGCCTTTGTGCACATTGGCTCCATGGTGCCAAAGACATACACCTTGTTTCACATTTCCTCCATCAAGCACCGGACTTGAGTCAAAGCAAATTCACTGAGTAAGGCTGCTGTCACAGTCTGACTACCTGCTGTGGCAGTCTGGTTAGAGTGCTGAGCTGACATGATAATTCATATGCCATGAAGAAGACTATTCAGTGTCCCACCTGGCTTGGTCATGGTGCAGGCTGGCTACCTGGTCTGCGTGCCTGCTACGCAACTCCCTCATCTCAGCCTCAAGGTCGAGCGCGCGCAAGGCCACATGCTCGCATGCATCATCAGCGCTCTGCACAATGTGACAGGACTTTCAATGGTGGAAGAAAATGCTACGGCAAAACAGGTTGCAATTGGGCAAGTCTAGTGCCCAAACAGGAGTATAAGAACAATAGCAGACTGCTGTTGCATTAGCTTTGGTTGAAAACTGGTGCAGGAAAAGCGCTTACATCTTTCTCAGAAGACAGCTCTCCCAGGCGATGCTCCAGCTGCTTTAGGGTAGCTGCGCGCCGCATGGCATCTGCCTCGGCACTCCTCCTACCAGCTACGGCTTGACTCAACTGCTGCTGCAGCTTCTCAATCTGCATGTATGGCTATGGTCATGACCCAGCTGGGCATTGGTAAGACTTGAACACAGTGACCTCCAGTTGGACACTCTGATGACATACGGCAGACTGAAGACACTGCTAAGGCTTGCTGATACTGTGTGTGCCAATGTGAGTCATAGCTGACTATCACCTCATTTTGTGCCAGACTAGTCTGCCTCTGGGAGGCTGAGACCATCTCTTGCAAGCGTCTTTCTGTGTCAGACAGCTGCCTGTCCAAAGACTTCACCTGTGCAGGAGCAACCACAGACTGGGGCAGTAGATGATGTAGCTTCTTGCACGAAAGCTGGTGCATCATCAAAAATCAAACTACCAGTTGCACAGTTTCAGCCAAAAATACGCTGAAACCCTGTCCAATTTTCACAAACGTGCAGTGCAACAGGTACAAAATGACAAAGACCAAAAAAGGTTACCTGTGTGCGAGAGTCACGGCTAGCATGCATCTGCTGACGCTCTGTCTTCCTTATATCTTCCCTGGCTACCACCCTGACCTCTCTAATCTCCAATCCCAGCACCTAAAAGTACAGCAGCTTTAGAGCCAGCAGGGTTCCCAGCAGGGTTCAGACCAAAAACATTCCCAACCATTGTGACGGGCTAAGGAGCAAGCTTTGTTGCATTTCAGCTTGAGTTGGAAAGCACTAGACATAGCTGACAACAAGAGTTGTGTGTACCTTGTGGCGCCACTGCACATTCACAAGGCCCGATGATGTGACCTCCCATGACTCCCAGCTGCCAAAGTTGTGATTGGCCACTCTATGTGGTGCATCTGGAGCCTTGACAGCTTGCAAACTGCGGCCATCAGCTCTGCAGCACAACCTCCTTAGTTGGGCAGCTGACGCATGCCATCAAGCAGGATGATTGCACAGTGCCTTTACCCTAAAGAACGGAAGCCTGTCTTGCTACCGTTCCTGGTGACAGCAAAAACAGCTTCAGCCGGAAAGTACGGCAGTCTAAAACTGCCTGCATAGACATACTGATACATGTAGTGAAATGACAGGAATCCACTAAACCTTGAAATGTTTGACTGAGGGCCGAAAATTGCATTACAGGTAGTGACACAGACCTTCAGCATTTGGTGGACTGGGAGCCAGACAAGCGTGAAGCTCCCAAGTTTTGTTTTCCCTTTTCACAGTTACGAGTTCTCCCAAAGACGTATAGAAGCAAACTAGACTGCCAGCCTCAAGAGCCCTCATGGGTATGCCTTCTTGGTGCACGCTGACCGAAGTGACAGTAGGGCTGCGGCATGCCTCCGTGCTGCCGCTTGATCTTTTTGATGGGCTGCTGGATCCAGCCACCCGCAGCCAGCTGGCTGTGCTGCGAGGATATGGCGTACTAGGAGTAGCTGGGCAGGCAATGTCGCTGCTGGGTGGTGGCCTCGACTCCTGCTTTTTCTTGCCAGAGCTGTGCTTAGCTACAGCAAAGGCTGCTGATGCGGCGCCCCCGAGCAAGAACAGACCACTGCTGATCGGCGCAGCCATGGCAGTCGAAGGACGCAAGCAGTGCAGTAATCACGATAGCAAGGCTGATGTCACCGAACTCGACACAATCATATGCTCCTCACCGGGGCCGTAGCAGCAGGCTATTATTGTCGATGCCTTGCGAGCTTCGCTTGAACATGACAGCCATCATGGCGCACATGGCGCATGGTGCACAAGCTCAACAACGCGAAGAACTCAGCTCAGGCTGCCGAATTTGATTTCGCGAAACCCCCCCCCTCGTTTCCATCATTGCCTCTGGCAGGCCATATGGTTGCTCTAGAGTCCCTAACAACACAGGCTTCTTGGCAAAAGTCTAGTGGACCCATCATTGCCACGATTTCCTGTGAAGATCAGCAGACAGACCCTTCCATCTGTAGCCTGCTCATCGGCCGCAGCATAGAAAGCGGGGCATACGTGAATGGCGTCCACAGGCCAGCTGAAGCGGCGACTCTCAGACAAGCGATCTAGCAGCTCTTCAAGCCCAAGACTGGGCGCTATCAGAGCGAGTCAGCCGAGCGGGCCTGGTACGATCTTGGGCTTACTTGCAACGTTACATGTGTTGGGTTAACACATCTCAGGTCTGTGACTTCACCCTTGATGCAGATCCTTCAACTTCTCCCTCAGCCAGCAGCAAAGCAGGTCAACGACAGGTAAGTCGCTAATTTGTTATGAGATTCATTCTGCCAGAGGCCCTCAGATGTTTTGCAATTTTGCATTGCAGAAACATGGCAAAGAGCAGCAGCAGGCTTTGGCTGCTCCACTCAGCCTCACAGCTGACAAATGCAACCAACTGCAAGGTGACATCCAAACAAATAATTCTGTGCAGTCTGTGTACAACACACAGACTGAGATGCCTTCTCAAAGATACTCAAGTCAAAAACAGGCTTAGCAAAATTGCTGCACCTCATCACTGACACTTAGGAGTGTTTGCAGCAAATGGGGCCAGCAAACTCACTTCTGAGGCAAAGCAAAGCAGCTGGAGTCTGCTGAAGACCTGGAAGCTGTTGGCGCCTGATGATGTTGAGGACCACAGTCATGCCAGCTTCAGAATAAAGGTTGGTCTGTGGAATTAATGATCATTCTTGTGTTTCTGTACAGTGCTCATCGTGCATTATGCAATGCCCAATGGTAACATGGGCTTGTGTTGCATAGAGTTCATGCAGCCATGCTGACATAGCGACTGCAGTCAGTCATGGTAGATACTAGTCAAAAGCAACATGAGCAGGGACAATGTTGCTTCATACACGCGTGCTTACCATGTGCTCAGTCAGAAAAGGTGCCTTGGTTATTCAAAGTAGCTGTGATGACAGAAGATGCCAGTGTAACAGCAGGGTTACGTCTGTAGGGATTGGAAGCACTGGGGGTGGTGCGAAAGGCAGCAGATGGCATTGCCAGCACAGCAACTACCATGGCAACAAGCCTAGATGAAGCTGTTGAGCAGCTCTTTGTGGGCTGGACCCCTGCACCCCCTGCTGCAGATCATGCCTCCTATGAGACCTCTCCAAATCCATCTGTTCATCACTGCATCCACAAATCTTCAGCACACAGCCGAAAACTCAGTGCTGCGGCTGCTCAAGGCATACCAACAAGCATTAAGGCTCATACTGTTGAGCCATCTACAACCCACCAAACAGCTGATCAGGGTGCATGTGACAGCTGGGGTGAGTGGGACAGTCCGTTTGACAGCGGCTCTACCTCTCCTGAGACGTCCAGCCAGAGCCGCAGTGGAGATGCATGCGGGATCGCCATTCCAGCTTGGCATGCTGATCAAATGAATGGTGCACAGCAGCAGCAGCATTCTGACATGAGGCACAATGTGATGACTGACATGGCACGCCCTAGGTCAGTTGTCGTATTGTGCCAACAAGGCTACGTGGTATGAGCAGTCAAATGCAAACTCAGCCTTCCCATTGCTTGACGCGCACTGTATAAGGCCTTCAGTAGTGCAAATCTTTCTATTTGACTGGGAAGCTGTGTTGAAAACAGCGTAGGGTTGCACATGTAATGAACATACACGTGCAACACATCCACAAGACAAGCACAGTCATTGCTGAGCATGCTCCAGGACTGGGAAAGATGAAGGTTCCTGCTGCACCACCACAGAGGATGTACCAGGTAGCCAACAACAGATTGGCAGCTTTGATGTGGGACAAACAGAATGCACAGACCCTGCTCAGGCTTTGCAGAATGCACAGAAGCAGCTGCAAGCAGCAGGTGATGACCTACTTTAATGTCATGGCATGCACAGGGACTGCTGTTGCTCAAGTGTCTCATCACATGCAGGGAAATGGCAAGACACGTGTGCATTGTTGCAACCCAATATGCAGTCTTCATTGTGTTGGCATGTTCAGCCCCTGTTGCATGCAGAGAAGCAGATCTATAGATGCAACTTTCCTCTCTTGATTCCACCTTGCACCTTTGGACACAGTATTGCACTGTTGCTGGCCTGTAGATTGTGAGTTATATGTATTGACAAGCATGTTGTTGCAGTGCAAGCTGCCACACAGAAAGAAAGTTGCGGTATTGTGCAGTTGAAGCAGCTGAAATTGGGCGGGAGCGTGTGGTGCAGTTGCAGGAC
>JAABUK010010181.1_pt1 | contig 12621 bp, 23 predicted proteins | sample 5559141 | NCBI WGS metagenome assembly JAABUK01 (sample SAMN10711869, study PRJNA513367) | rock metagenome | isolation source: Antarctica rocks | place: Antarctica: Victoria Land, Pudding Butte nord | collected 2016-01-03
TAGCCCACCTGAACATGATGGGCTTGATCCACTCCCTTCTGCTGCCGTCAGGAATGCGCATGCCAAAGGTGCGTGTGTAGCCGGCAATCAGCGGCTCCCCAAACTTGTTACCATAGTCAGAGGCACCATTACTGGCGTCAATCAGGATCTGCAAGGGGGAGGCTAGGTTGGCAGGGTACACTGCAGAGGGGTCTTCCCAGGACTGGGTGAACCTGTCAAGCAGTAGATTGCCGACACAGTAGCCGGCGGTTGAGGCTCCCATGATGGAGCCTGTGCCTGTGGCATGAGTGTCTCTGATGCGGCCCCCTGCACCAGTCTCAGCCCCTGCAGCAGTGCAAGCAATACGGTGTAAGGCTGCAGCAATGCAAGCAATACGGTGTAAGGCTGCAGCAGTGCAAGCAATACAGCGTAAGGATCATCTGCAGCATTTGTGGCAGGTCAAGCAAGCTAAGTGTAAAAGATTGCCTGCTAATAGAGTAGCCTGCTAACAGAGTAGAAAACTGATGCATGGCTAGTGTTTTCATCATTGCTGAAAGTCCCTTCAGGCCCCTCTTCTGACCCTGGTAAACAACCCATTGTCACATGTGTGTAGCCATTTTCGGCCAGTACACACCTGGATATGGCGCTACAGCACAAGGAAAGTTGTGGGTCTCAGCTGTCAGCAGGATGTCCCAGTCCCGGTCTTGGGGGGCCAGCGCTGCAGGCCCAGCCTCTGTCAAGGGTAGGATGGGCTTTGTCTTGAACCCCCTGCAGAACAGCATGCCTCTCACACTGCAATAGGGATCAACAGTGAGAGAAGATGGGTGAGCTGCCATCTGGTGTATACGAGCTGTTGCCTTGTGAACTTGCCTGAACCCTGCTTTCGTTGATAGTGCAGCCAAGCTTGTGGGTGCAGCTCAAGGTGCAAGGTGCAGCAGCTTCAAAGCTGTTCAAACAGGTCAGCTGGCTCACTGGAAGTCTCAGCAGAGCTCAAGATTAAAGCTTATCATTGTTTGAACCACACCTGGGTTTGCTGGGTGAGCAATGCTAAGCTGAGCTGCAGACACAAGCTTGTCTGCATTGCAAGCAAGACATGAGGTCACACACGCTATTTGCATGTTCACCTGATGGCTGAGGAGTTGTCCTTGAAGCCAATGACAGAGTTGCCTAGATTGGCTGAGAGAGTTGACTTCATGATCTTCATGAGGCTGTCAGGCTGGGGCTGACCATCAATGACAATATTGGCGCCAAAGAACCAGTGCCGGCTGTGCTCACTGTTGCTCTGGGCCATGTCAAAGAGCTCAACATTGGTGGGGTCTCTTTTCAGATCATCTTGAAACAGAGCTGTGTAGTACTTGAGGTCCCATTCATCAAAGGCGAGCCCTAGCTCCTGTGAATTTGACAACACAAGCTCAGCACAACACTCTATCAGTGAAGTAAACAACATGGCCAGACTACCTGTTTGCACACTCATTTGAATACATGACATTCTGTGTTATGCTGATCATCCACCCATCTATCCTATGGTGACATTCAATGTCATATGCAGAAGGCAATGTCAGATGACTCTATGCCTCTAGACCAGCAACAACAAGCTACCTACAAAAGAGATGTAAGATAGGGTGGAGGACACAGTAGTGCATGTGCTGTCTTGGGCGGGCTTATCTGACAGGTGCAAACCTCATTGATTTGCTCTAAGGCTGCTGCACCCTGGGCCATGATGGGGACAGTGAACACTGGTGTGGGGACCATGTCAGTCTTGAAGGACAGAAGCGGTGTTGGGTACACTTGCTCAGTCATCCTATCATGTACCTGCAGCAGTGAGCTTGCACATCAGCACAAAGATGTTGCGTCGCACCCATTGCACTGCACAATTCTGATGCACAATTGCGACGCACGGCCGCATTGTACAAACTGCAATGCAGCAGTCCAAGTTGGAAGACAGAAGACAGTGGCTGGCTTGCACAATTTGTCCAGATGACAAAGATCGGTACGTGCTGTGAAGAGCATAACACATCTTGACCAACTGCCTCTAGCAGTGAGCAACTACATGTTTCCATAAAAGCTTACCATTGCTGCAAAGGCAAGCTGTTGCTGTTGGGACACAGCCTTGCTTGACTGCAGCTGGTATCTGTAGGACTTCTCTATCCTGGTGATGTTGCTGAGGCCACAGCTGTGGCAGATGGAGACAGCATTGGCTGACCACGCAGTGGAGAAGCTCATGCGGGGACCAACTTCCACCACAGCTGTGGTGTCACTTGTTTGCCCAAACCGGGTGGTGGGGGTGGTCAATTCTGGCTCAAAGGTTTCTGTGAGCAGCCTGTGACATCATGGTCTTGTGAATTGATGTGTTTATGTGCAATGCAAAACGAGTAATACAACTCATGACGCGCTGTGTAGGTGTTGATTGACGTCTTTCACAACCATGCTTTGAGAATTGCAGTAGCGTGACAACTTGTTTGCCTTGCTTCTCTCATGGATGCTGTGGCATTGCAACTATAAGTCATCAAGTATGGAAGCGCGTCAACTCGGGTGCGTACCATGTGAGTGTTGAAGCTTCCTCAGCAGTCAGAGGCGAGCTGAAGGCAATATTGAAGCACTGCAGACAGCATTTGCACTCAGTTCTGCAGAAGACTGTTGACACAAAGAAACAGCAGCATGAGTTGCTATGACTGTACCAGCTCTGATTCCACTGCCTCGATGTCTGTGCTCACTGTTTGCTGGACCTGCATTGGCAACTGGCTGATGCAGAGGTATTTGTTTTGAGAGGGGTTCATAGCAGTGACATGATGATTTGGGCCATCTGTGCTGCAGTAGCTGGAGACAGCAGCGCAGTGGGTGCTACCTTGCGCAGGAGTGTAGCTGCAGCAGACTTGGACAAGCCAGGATATCTGTACAACTGCACAACCTCTGCAGGTTGTTGTAGTGTGTCTGCTGTGGTCTGCTTGCTGGCAGGAGTCTGCATAGCAACAGTTTCTGTGACTGACTGATTGACTACCCATGCTGCAGCATGCTGTCCTGGAGCTGCATACCTGGTGTGACGACACTGATGCAACAGGCTTGAGGGGTGCTGCTCTTCTTCGGCAGCCTTTGCAAACTGCAAAGCAGCAGCGGTTCATGACTCCACAATGTGCATCGGGCGTGACATGATTGCCTGACAAGCTGACATGTGCCACCACTTACCTGAGACTTGTGAGGGCGTGCCTCTGAGCAGTTGAGGTGCATGTGGCCAACTACCGCGGTGACAGGACGTAGACACCCTGTGACAATAATGACACTCTTGTGCACGGTGCTGCAGGGCTGTCAGTGACATCATAGCTCGTGTCCACTCAGCTTACCGGGGTGTTGTTGATGCAGCCTTTCCGGAACTGCTAGCCGTCTGCATCTTCACGACGATTTCCGATACGATAGCGGCGACTAAACTTATCGTCTATGGTTGTCCTGTCTCAACGTCGCGGCTGCCCGACACACTGTTGTGCGTTCCCGCATCGGCGTTCCGTTGCGCAAGCGTTTCGGGCATTGACTGTGACGGAATGTGGCGGCAGTCGGGATTCCGAAATTTTGAACAGCGACTTTGCAGCTTGCTTGTTACGATTGCATGCAGTTTTGCATCTCGCACCATTGGCATGACACCAGCACGCCCCAATCAAGCCAAGCAAGGATGGAAGACAACGAAGGCGCACACCCTCTGCCTTCTTCTCTATCAGCTGTGTTTGATAGCAGCGACGACGACGATCTACTGAATACTCAAGCTACGCAGACTGCGCTTGACAAAGATCACGGCGCAAATGGGCTTCAATGCACCGCACAGGACAGACAAGACGATTTGTTGCGTTCCCAAATACTCAGACTGTCAGATGAATACAGACAAGCAGGTCAGACAATGCTGCTGTGCTTGTACTGTCTAGACCAGATCTGCAGATCTTAGGTGCAGCAGTCGCCTAAGTACTATAACGATTTACAGGTGAGCAACTTCAGGAGCAGTTAAGCTGTCTCGGTTTGTCAACAACACAGTTGTCACCAGCTGCTGCTAGTGACCTTCAGTGCATAGCAGCTGCCGCACAAGCACTGCGCCTCCAGGGTTGTCAGAATGGCGCCTTTTTGCTGGCTCTATCACAGCTCAGGATCCAGGAGAGTCAACTAGCTTGTGCACAGGTATATGTCTGCCTATGCAGCCATAAAATGACCGTGACACCAATGCAACTTCCCCAGATATTCTGTAATGCAATGCAGCATGAATCGCAAGAACTGGCAACCTGGTTGGCACACAGGCAGAACAGTGCAGTCCAGCAACTGAAGATGTTGAGATCGGCCTTGGACAGTGCGCAAAGTAATGAGATAGCAGCAACAGACCAGACAAATGGCTATCATCACAACATTGCCATGCTGGCCCAGAAAGAACAGCAATATACTCATCAGCTGCAGGTCCTGGAAGAAAAGCTGGCAAGTGTGCAGTACTCTCCACTGGTGAGCTCATTGCTGGCTGTCCTGACACTTGCAATAAGCATTCTTCAGGCGTTGACATTGCCATGCCAATGTGCAGTTACGACATACAGCTCTCATGCAAAGGCAGATGCAATATGATCAGCAGGCAAAGGAGGTTGCTGCAAAAGAAGCCAGACTTGCACAATTTCTGGATCTACCACCAGACATGACAGCTGCAAAGTCTGTGTATGAACAGAAGTTGCAATCCTTAATGAGTGCGCGAAAACAACTAGAGGATGGCTTGGCTGGGTTGTGAACATTCTGACTGGGCACCTATACAAATTGTCCAAACAAATTGGGAAGTTCAGGTCCAGTGTGTCACATAAGGCATATATCCTGCAGCCAGCTGGGAATGAGAGTAGGGAGTATGCAGCCTTGGAGAGGCAAGCTGTGTGTAAAGTATACAATCAGTTTGAGACTAGCTATTTGTATATAGCTGCGCTGCATGCAAACTGCCCTGCTGCCAACTCTGACCATTCACTGACTCTAGCTGCTGACGTGCGTCATCTTTACATCAATAGGCTGGGGTTCCCTGCTTGACCATGGGCACAAATGCCTGATGGTAAGCTGACCGAATGGCAGTGTATGCATAGTGAGATTCTTCAAGTAAGGACCTGTCATCCAAATCTGCTGCAAGTTCATTCATTATCAGCATTCTGCCATGGCATGACCCTTGCGCTGCCGACAGCTGCAAAGCGCTGCTGCTGCACTTGACGTAACACCGCATTGCATCTGCGCTGCTCATGATGCCATTCTGCAGTGCAGCACGGATCGTCAGATTTAGTTATGGGTCTGTACGTGACTTAAGCCAGCCGCAGGAAAATGGCCTGCTGGAAATGTGCAAAAGAAATGGCTGGTGGACAAGCCATGTTGCAGATGATAGTCTTGTTGCAGATGATAGCCATGATGCAGATGATAGTCATGTTGCAGATGATAGCCATGGTGCAGATGATAGCATTGCTGAATTTTGAAAGGAAAGAGAGAGAGAGAGAGCGAGAGAGAGAGAGCGCAAAAGTCTCACCTCGTCTGTGGCATCAGGGGCTGGGACAGCTGCCATGAAAGCTGTGCTGCAGATGGTGATGCAGTTCATGTTGTTGCTGACAGCCTCCTGAGCAGCACTATAAGTAGCCTTCCCACATTCAGGGCTCCAGTGCATGAGGCCCAGCAGCAGTGGCCACAGCTGCCACCTCTGCACACACTGTGGGTCCTCATTTCCTGCGTCTCTCACAACAAAATTGCGCCCTTGATCCCAAACAAGCTGACAGGTAGATGAGCTCAGAAGCATCAGACAAGCTAGACCAGGGTTGATGGATGATGGGAATGGTTGTTGGGTGAGACAAGACATCATACCTTCTATCAGTTGCACTAACGCAGGGTCTACAGTGGCCTGCACATTGCTGAGCCCACCAGTGGCATTGTTGTTGCATCGTGGCAGGTCAAACAGGTCTGCAGTATCAGGACCCGGGTACTCTGCATCAGGTTGCTGTGCCCCTGCAGAGGCAGTTTTCTGAAACACACAAATCAAGGCAGACTGTGCGATTATGATAACCCAGAAGCTTATGACAAGGTAGACATGCATGCTTACTGTAGGCATGCACAGCATGCATGGTTGCCTTGTCTACTTCCTGGATTTGGTGAGAGGATAGGACAAACCTTGCTCCAGTAAAGCACTTTGCATGCTGCAGGCTCTATGCAGGGACAGCAAGTAATTGTTCATGGTCACCTGAGAAGAAGCCAGCCACCGCTGGAGCATGTGCCGCAAACTCGGTTTTGGCAGCATCAGATAGCAATAGACGCAGGTACAGGCAGCGGGCGGCCATGCGCACCGCCTGCAGTGCTTGCTGCATGTCACGCAAGCTGCTGCTCGCTGTTCTGCAGGCTTCGTAGCATGTCTGGTGGTCCTGCATGTATCACATAACTGAAGTAGATAAAGCAAGCATTTGTGATAGCAAGCCTTTGCTGTTCTGGTTAGCAAGGATTTTCAACAACACTGTGCATGGCTTGTCCTGCTACACACACACACACACACACACACACACACACACACACACACACACACACACACACACACACACACACACACACACACACACACACACACACACACACACACACACACACAGGCAACAATTTTAGTGACCTGTGGCATACAAAGGTGCATTGCAGCACGATTTACTTTGCTTCAAAGTCCTGGCAGAAACTGACAAATTCAAGCAAGGAGGTAGGAAAACTGTGTGCATAACACAGCACATACCAGGTACTCTGCTTTCAGCCTTTGCAGCAATGGCATGTGCATGCGCATGATACTGTCCAAGGTGCTGAAAGCTTCTGCAAGCACACTTCTTGACCTGAGTGCCAGCTCCTGTACGCCAAACAGCCCCCATGTCTGACAAACAGCCCTGAGCTCTTCATAGCTGGCATATAGGGCAATGTCCAGAGGCCTTTCAAGGCTCACAAAAGACCTCCTGCAGATCAGCCAGGCAATCACTGCACATTCCAGCAGTGCATACTAGTATGACTGACACTCAAGCAAGCAGCAGTATATGTGCAGAGTACATGCTGTGACATGAGCTTCAAAGACAGACTTCTCTGACTGCGTGCAACACACCAGAATACAGCAGAGACAAATGCATGCAGGTGCTGCACTACTGCTCTGTACATGATGGTGTTGTCGCCTTATCCCATACCTGGCCTTAGAGATGGAGACTCCAATGTTTCTGTGGTCCCTGACTACAGTGGTCATATACCACTCAGCAATAGAGGAGACAACAGGCACAGGAGGGGCTGCCTGGTGCTGCCCCTCCTGCTTCAAGTCCTGCTGCTTGTCTGCTCTGCTGCCCTGTTGACTCTGCGGCCTGCTTGGCCCCAGGGCATCTTGCTGGAAGGCCTGGGCCCTATCACTGCCTGGGGCTGTGCAGGCGCAGCTGACTAGGACTTCTCGCACCAGGACCGAGGCATGCAGCCCCATGAGAGGGGCAATGCAATGTACCAGGCTGATCAGGCGCTTGACTTCACCTGCCAGCATTGTTGGCCTTTGGATCTCCTGCATACATGCCGGGTGTCCCAAGCAGCACTTCAGCTTGTTACATGGCAACCAGCCTAACTTGAGGTGATGCGAGACCAGATGCCACAACCTTAGATCAGCATGACTCTGTCCAGGCTGGTGTTCAATTGCAGTGCACGTTGTACACATAGCCAGAGCCAGAAAAAGGCGCAAGAGCATGGCAAAGGCCACTCAGACAAGACATGATGAAACTCAATGCAAGACAAGACAAGACAAGACAAGACAAGACAAGACAAGACAAGACGAGACAAGACAAGACAAGTCAAGACAAAACAAGACAACACAAGGCAGCATGGGGCAAGACAGGGCAAGGCAGCATGGGGCAACACAGGACAGTCAACAGAGCAGCATGCAATAGTGGATGACCTTGTCTGCAAATGCCAGCTGGGTGATTTGGTACTTGAAAGCGTCCTGCACAGCGCTGCGCAGGAACTCTGCTGGCACCATGACATAGGTGGGCGCCAGCTGGATGGCCGGCGCTTGTGCCAGTGACTGGCCCAGGTTGGTGAGGGCAGTCTGGCTGTCCTCCAGGGGAGCAAGGCTACCTGCAGGGATGCACTCCTGCACTGTGCCTTGCAGCATATCAGGAGAAGGTAGACAGGCACTGGGCAACACACTGCAACTGACTTGCAGACGTTAGGCAGGCGTGTTGGTGTACAGTATGAGGTGAGAGTGGACAAAGCAGCTATTGCCAGCAGTGTGGAAGACATCACAGTTCCAGTTTGGGCAACTGAGTGTAGGCAAATGGGCTTCCAGTTGGAGGTATGTGAGCTTCCATGTGGAGGCATGTGAGCGCCCATGTGGAGGCATGTGAGCGTCCATGTGGAGGCATGTGAGCTTCCAGGCCAAGGCAAGTAAGCTTCCATATGGAGGTATGCAAAGTTTCTGACTCCTAGGCAGGTGCACGTGAGCGTATACAATAGAGCTTGCCTCTGTTGGCAGGCAGGCTCTCTTGACCAGGCTGACAGACAGGCGCCGCTGCCGTGGGTGCCAAAACCCTGTTCTTGAGGGTTGCTGCTTTGCTCAAGGTGGCACTGGTGAAAGTGGCGACCTTGCTGCTCTTGGCCATGGGCGGGGCGGGCTGCATGGCGGGGGCGGCATTCTGGGAGCGCGCATAGCTAGCTGACACTGTCAGCGGGCCAGCCAGCTCCCTGTTGTGGGCCTGTCAAAATTGACAAAGGTGTGTGTTTTGTTGGTTGTCTAGCTGATATAGAGCATAATGCACTGTGGATCTATGCACCAGTTGTGTTGGCTCATGTGATTCACACTGTCTACCCAATAACAACAGCAGTTGCTCAGAGATCCCCTCAGAGATCCCTCAGAGTACCCGCCCACAGCCCTAATAAACATGCAGTGCACGTCCTTGCTGTGGCTCAGAAGTTCTACCTCCGAGATCCTCAGCAGCAGGGTTTTCACTTTGTCAGCGATGCCCTTCATATAGTCATCCCCTAGCCGCACTGCCATGCTAGATGGCTGCTGGCGCACAGAGTCCCCTTGTCTGTACTGGAAGCATGACAGCACATACAGCCAGGCTGAGCTGAACAGCGCGCTCTCTGCAGGCCCTTGCACAGTGGACCTCATGCAAGCCACCAGCTTCTCAGGAAAGTCATACAGCTCTGATAGGGAAGCCGTCCTACAAAAACAACAGAGATTGGTGGGGGCAATGTGCTTGTGCTCTAGCTCTGATCCAGGTGCAGACATGACTTGGAACTCATGGCACTTTGGCCTTTCAAGGAGGCTGCGTATGCTTTACAAAACTCAATGGCTTGCACCTTACTCAGGACTTGCACCGCAAAGAAACTGCTTTAGCCTGGCCAGGTGGCAAAGTCAAGTACAGCTTCCGGATGGAAGCTTGCGAAAGCATGACACTTGCTGAGGCAGCCATCTTAGGCAGAAAGTCAGCCATAAGCTTTCAGCAAGCAATAGCTACCTTTGGATTGTGTGGTGGAAGCCATCCACATACTCACACAGCTCCAAACACTGGTTCATGAAGTGCAGCACTCCTGAGTTGCCTGATGCACTGTCAAGCTCAGCAGCAGTCAGAACTGCCCCAGATGAGAACAGGCTTCCTGTCAGGGAGTTCCAATGGGCTCTGGCCCAGCGCAAGTCAGCCACACTGTCATTCTGCTCCCTGTTTGGCAGCTGCAATGCCTCGAAGTGCTCAATGATGCTGGCCATGTCTTGCACTGCTGCCACGACCGGCCTGCTGTGAGCCTGCAAGACCACGTGTCTGTGCTGAAACGCTAATCATGGGGCAGGTTGGCACAAGCTGTTGTTAGCCTGCTAGAGAGAGAAAGGCCGGCCTGGCAGTCGCTGCCTTGCACAAAATTGCAGTTCTGGTTCATCATGAGGTAAGTCATCCGGCAGACACTCATGGCTGCAATATACTGCTGTGCAAGGTCAACACAGGTGCATCAAGCACTCTTTCCCACAATCAGGTCTAACCATTGACAACTCTTGAGCTAGGCAACAGCGAATGGAACGATGCAAAGCTGGGTATGGTGGAGACCTGTGGACCAGTGGTGGCCAGTTGCACCAGCACTGGGCTGATCTTCTCCTCCACGAGGGTGTGGATGGTGTCAATGATGAAAGCCTGTACAGCTGTCCTGCAGCCATAAATATGCGCATCATTCTCTGCACATGTATATGGGCAGTGCATTTGCTGCACCTGAATCATTCTCGTTTGGGAGATACAGTAGGAAGCAGCTTGTACAGGCTGGCTCAGGAGAAGTGCGTTCAAAAAATGGCTGGCAGTGCACAAATGCCAACATGCTGACTTGCCTGTATTGAAGCAGCAGGTCATGCATTGCATGTATGGCTGCAATGAGGCCTGAGACGGAGGGGTCTGTGCTGCTTTCCCTCAGTGGCTGTGTCTGTAGCGTCTGCAGCACTCCAGTTGGAAGCACCTGTAGGCATCAAACGGAGATCAGCTCTGCCACAAGTTGCAAGTATGCCGCTCCAGTACTTCCCGCAGCTGGTGAGAGTATCTGGGCTGGGCTGATTCAAGGCATAAGCAGAGCTGACTGTATGCATGACATCAGGCTGATCAGCACATGATGACAGACTACGCATTTTGGCAGCGATTAAAGAAAAGCCCGAGGATGAGATACATTGTGCTTCCCTAAAGGATCAGCACATGGCGCACTCATCATGTTTTGTGTTTCCCAGCTGCTTCCAGTGATGGCGTACCTCATTGACATTCCTGAAGTACCACAGCACCTCAGACTTGCCATAGGTCAGGGCTGCCATGATGCTCTGCAGGTTGTAGGGCAGCTGATGGATGTCAGCCTTCATCAGCACCAGAAACTGCTCAAGGCTCTGCTGAGCCAGGTTGCGCCTGGCGCAGTGCTCTTGCATGCAGGTGGCTCGGGCCACAGAGAATGCATTGTCAATCACATCTTTGGACTCTCCCTTCAGCGCTTTCCTGATGCAGGCAGAAAGGCACCTTAGACCCTTCAGCACATTGTATGTGAGACTCTGTTGCCAATATAGCAGGATCGTTTGACTTTTCATGGCAGCTGCCATTCATACACATTATGTCAGGATCTTGTGGACATAAGCAAGGCAGAACACCTGTAGTACCTGTGTTCTGCTTGTACCTGGTTCAGGTGACTCCCTGGCAAGCGCTTGTGGCTAACATGCATGACAAGCTGCTGCACAGACAGCTCATGTCTATTCATGCATATGCTGCTCCCTGCTGGCGATGGGCTGCTTTTAGCTTTGGATTTGAAGCTGACATCACACAATGTTGACTGTACCTGTGAGAGAAGCCTGTGCTTCCTTTCACACTTTTGTATTGAGAGACAAGAGTAGGCTGCACATGCGCATCATACAGCGCATGCATCCAATCTCCATACTCCCGATATATCTGCAACCGGAAGTTGGTTTCCAGCAGCTTTCTCGTCATCTTAACAACCCTTGGGTTGGCTACTGCGCCTGCACTGTATGGTAGCCTTGTTCAGGTGTGATGGTGCACCTTTATATAGGCCAGACAACTGCTTCCACCGTCAGTGTGATGGGAAAGCATGCATCAGGAGATGCAATTAGCGACTCAAGTGGTACCTGGACAGATGAGCACTCCAAAGATTGCCCAGTCTTGCAGCTTTGGCAGCAGCTGCAAACCTCTCAGAGCTGCAGGGACTGACAAGTCTGGCAGCCTCTCTTGAGTTTGTCCATCCATCTCAGGAAGTCTGAGAGGATTGCGAATCTGAGACTCCTGTGTGTCTCTGGCAGTTGCAAAGGCCAACAGCACTGGAGCAACAATCTGATCTAAGACCTGCATTTCAAGAATCTGTGTGTGATGCCACTGTCTGCCAAGTGCAAGTTCGATGCTGCCTCTCAAGACTTGCTGCGCCACAGCAGGGAGATGCTATATATTGCGTCATCACACCTGAGAGATGCGTGGGGTCACAGGTCTGAAGTACTCCTGAAGTCTTGGGACAGGTTTATCAAAAGCAGACACCAGCTGCACCATGTCCTTTCTATCGGCAATCTCCTGACGACGGTCAGCCTTATCCCGGAGACTAGCATGGCCTTGAACAAGGCTATACAGCTGAACGATAAGCTTGCTTGGGTAGAAGCGAAGCAGCAGAAACAAGCGTGTTGTCGTGCAGAACAGCTGCATGTATTGTTTCAAGATTCCAGCAGTGTAGTCAAGCGAGAAAGGTGCCATATGCTCTGCTATGCTTGCAAGCAGCTCGCTGTTCTTATTCATCACGGCAGCAACCTCCTGCAGGACTGAAAAGCTCATCTGAGAGGCTATAAAATTCCAGTGCTCTACAAGACAGAGTCGGCAGTCTGCTCACCTTCAGTAGGCCATAGTCAGGCTCAAGCTCTTTGAGAACTTCGTTTGAGTACCTCCACAGCTGATCAGCTCCGAGCTTGTCTACCTATAAAGGTGTGTCATGTCATCAGTTAATGCTGCACACTTGTGCTTGCCAGCAGGTTTCAGCACTCACCTTGACAAGATCTAGTGATCCCGGGTGGTCAGGAAAGCTTTTGACCAGTTTTCGTTCGATCTCGTGATATGTCTTGACCAGCTTGCTGGTTTCGGGATGGCGCAGGCCATCAAGTCCGGCACAGCCGTGATATAC
>JAABUK010010182.1_pt1 | contig 12620 bp, 17 predicted proteins | sample 5559141 | NCBI WGS metagenome assembly JAABUK01 (sample SAMN10711869, study PRJNA513367) | rock metagenome | isolation source: Antarctica rocks | place: Antarctica: Victoria Land, Pudding Butte nord | collected 2016-01-03
AGAGTTGGAGATACAGTTATGCACAGGCATATGCCAGTGACATGTTGCATGTCCCCTGAGACTGCATGTGGCTGCATCAGAACTCAGACACATGAGTCCTGGTTACACACAGACTTGGCAGAGGGTCCTTGCTATGGTCTCAAGCACAAGTCACGAGGAAGACAGAGATGGAACACAATATATACATTGGCAGGAGGGGGGGGGGAGGCAGGGGAATAAGGAAGGGCAAACAAGGATCGACTGTTGCAACATTTTTAGTTGAATCTTACAACCATGGTGATTTGACACTCATGCATGACGAAGGGTGGAAGAGGGTGCGAGGTGATGGAAGACGGGGTGAAAGGAATCTGGAATGGTACAAAAAGCAAATGCAGACCTGTGCTGCAGCAGCAAGGGCAGCATGCTGCACATCGCTGGACAGCAGCTCTGCCAGGTACAGCTGGGCAAGGGCCACAGCTGAGGCTGCTCCAAAACGCCCTGCCAGGGCCCATATGCGCTGCAGCCCTCCACTGGTGAGGGCACACAAGAGGCAAGCTGTGCCGCCTGCACCCACATGCATTGCACTCAGAAACACATACGATATGGAAAAGAAAAGAAAAGACTACGGCTTTCAGCGTCAATTCAATGAAAAGCCAAGTATTGTGCTGGGCTGCCCAGCACATACGACATACCTATGGGTAGCAGGTTGGATAGTAAGCAACATTCGCAAACAGGATTGTTCAGATACACAAGACAATGACTCACATGCTAGCATGGACCTTTTGGTCCTTGGCCTGTAATGGGTGTGTGAAGCAGTGACAAGTATGTGCCCAACAGCAGTAAGCCAACTGTATAGTTGTCACCCATGTAACTAGTTGGTAGCTTTGAATGTAAGGTAACTTTGACTGTTGCTGACAGCGCAAATCGCGATGCAAGATCTGGTTGCAGGCAAAGCAGATGGGTTGCAAAGCAGATGGGTTGCAAAGCAGATGGGTTGCAACACACAAACTTCCAGCACTGCAGTATGAGTAAAAATGGGTGTGCACTCAGCATAGTTAGTTCAGCTGTCCCATGAGGTAAACTTGGCCTGTGCCTTTGCCTGTGCCTGTGCCTGTGCCTGTGCCTGTGCCTGTGCCTGTGCCTGTGCCTGTGCCTGTGCCTGTGCCTGTGCCTGTGCCTGTGCCTGTGCCTTTGCCTTTGCCTGTGCCTGTGAGTCACAGGTGCAGGTAAAGGCCAAGGCAAAGGCACAGGCAAAGGTAAGGGCACAGGCAAAGGCAAAGGCAAGAGCAAGGTCAGACGCAACGGCAAAGGCAAAGACAAAGGCAAAGACAAAGGCAAAGGCAAAGGCAAAGCAAAAGCTGACCTTGCAGAATGGAATATGCAACAGTGACTCTGCAGCCCAGGCGTGTCATGACCAGAAGCGCCAGGCCACAGCCAGCACTCTCAATGGCAAACCCCACTGCCTGATTCACATATACTGCTCCAGCCATGTCCTCAAGTGACAAGCTCACGCCAAAGTACACCTGCATGATACCATTTAGACCTGTGCTCCAAATATCAACAGCAGTGTCCAAGACGCATACAGTAAATGACAGCTACACTTATGCAAAAGCTGGCAGAGCATATCTACAATGCAACGGCTGCAGACTACTGTCAGGAGACAGGCTCCCTCATTTCAAGGGGTCAGGCCCTGCCAAACAAGTGGAACAGAACTATAAGCATGGCATGAATGTATACACATGCTCCAGCAGCGCTGATGTTGTCTGTTAGAGCTATGCTGAAGTCCATTAATCTCAATCAAACACGCAATATTCCAATGATACACACACCCTCAGACACATGCAGGTAAGCCCAACATGACTTACAAGCTGAGTCAGCTGTCGGCAACCAACCTGAGAAGCGCATGCAGAGACAGCAAGCATGATAAGTAATCGCTTGCGCAGGCGCGCATGACGCAACATGACTAACAGGCCCTTCTGCTCGGCCCTTGCCGCTGTGGTGTCCCCCAAGGGCAGGTCTGGCAGGTGTGTCTTGTTGGCACTGGCTATGGCAGCCAAGCCAGCAATTGCTTCACCCTGTTGATCACACCGTGTTAGTCAAAGCTACAGCAGAAGAAGCACGGGGCAGAGCAGGGACAGCTGTATATATACACATGTGTAAGTATGAGTATACATCATTCAATGTGCATCCATATCGTGTTTCATTTCTGGGCAACTTTGTTTCATTTCTGCATGGAGAAAATGCTTTTTGGTCACTTGATTTGAACCGGCCCCTACCGCTTTTGTCATGACAACCATGTAAAATCTCTGACTGACTGACTGCCTTGTGTGCACAGCCACTTCAGGGCAAGAGAGACCATACATTGCACCCCATGTGTCTCATCATTTGATGTGCACAGCAAGATATGCGATGTAGCATTCCATGCAGGTCAGGAAGTCAGCTGCATACAATGCACAGAAGACAACACACATGCCTGGTTTGCATGCTGAACTTGCATCCTTTCAGCCTGAGCATGCAAATAGGGGCACTGCTCAAGATGCATCCTTTCAGCGTGAGGTTGCATTCCTTCAGCCTGAGCTGAGCATACAAAGGGAAGCGGGGGGGGGGGGGGCGGGGGGCATATAGACTGCTGACATGGAAGGCAACGCATTGTCTGCATGAAAGTCATTGCTATGTTGCCATTCGGACAGCATGACAATCTCTGAGTGGTGAGTCAGGTGAGTTGTGATTGTGAGCTTGTTGTTGAGCAAACTACCTTTCTGCCCACGGACAGAAGCCATGAAGGGGATTCATAAAGGGAAGGAAGAAGAGCCGGGTACATGATGCATGGCAGTGCCGTCAAGAAGGTCACGGCGCGCCAGCTGGGCACCTGCAAGCCACAGACACACCCACTCACAGGCTGATACAGCAACGGCAACACCATGAAATTTAGATGCATTGTAATGCAGCAAATCATGTTTCTTCAGTAGCCCATGAGCTGGCTTGCTGGCCTGCTGTCTTGCTACGGTTGAATCAGGATGTGACTGCACAATCAATCCACCTTATCAGACTTGACCAAATTTCAGCACATGTCTACACTGTACTCTCCCAGTACAAATGTATTCATGATCTGTGCGACTTTCCTGCTGAATGCCAAAGTTGTGGCAACAGGTGACAAAAAAGTCTCCAACTGACTCACCAGGAATGCAATCAGAACTGTTACAAGACCACCCAAGATGCTGAAGAAGCATGAGGCCACCCCTGCCATACCCCGCCAGCTGGGCCCAATGGGTTCTATGGCCAGTGCTCTTGCAGCTAGGGTCATGCTGGCAGCCGCCACCCCAGAGCAAACCCTAAGCCCCATGTACCACCAATATGCAGGAGCTGCTGCACTGGCCACGCCCGACAGACCAGCTAGGATGGCTGACAGACCCAACATCTTCTTCCTGCCTGCACACAGAATCTTTGTATCCCAATATGAAAGGCGTCTCCTAGGCTGCATGCGCATGCTTGAATTGCATGCTTGAGCTCTGACTTGCCGAATGTGTAGACAGGCGTTTCAGATTCAGTGCTTTGCACTCAGTGCTTTGGACTCAGTGCTTCACCGTCAGCCATGCAGATACAGTCTCTCAGACTCAGTGCTACAGACTCAGCGCTGCAGACTCAGTCTATCATGCTATGACCACAGGAGATGATGACACATGTGTGCACAAAGCGAAAATTGGTAGTCACACTCATTTGCAATTTTGTAAGTTGCCAGACTTTGTTGCAGATACCAACGCAAGCTTGAATGGCGCATACCTAGACGCTGTGACAAGGCTGCAAAGCTAGTGACGCCCACTATGCATCCAGCAAAGAACGCTGCATTGACTAGGTGAAGCTTCCAAGCATTGCCACAAACTAGGTCCCATTCTGACGCAATGGATCGCCCTCTGCAGTTTCACAGAGCTGTCATGACATAAGAATGAGTGACAGCATTGAACACAAATCAGGTACATCAAGGTTGTTACGCGCTGTTGAGCGCACTGTCCTTGCTGCAGTGCAGAGGCAGAACACACACTACAAATGGCATACCAGTTTGCCGCAGGTTGTGAGACACAAAATAGCTGGATGCTCATGTCTCTCTTATGGCGAAGATGCGATGTCAAGATGACAGACCACTTTGATGACACAACACAACGGGGTGCATCACCTGTCTGTCCACTCCCACACATCAGGAGCCAGGTGACAAGCATTGTGTCCTATGGCTTTGCGTGCTGACAAACAAGCGGAGTCAGCTGGCTCAACGCACTGCCAAAAGCCTTGCCTGAATGGCTCAAGACCCACAAAGTACATCACATACGTCTGCATGGCAGCTGGGACCAGACCCAGGCTGGCCTGCAGAGTTGGACCAGGTCAAGCAGTGCAGCACTCTGCAGTTACTCAGATGCATGGACGCCGTATATAGGTCAATCATGCTGCTTTACAGCAACCGCAAAGTTAAATCGGATCTGCATGTGCCTAGCAATGTCATCACTGATCAATCTGATGTCGGGGCAAGGTTTACCAGGCAGAATCTCCATCTCTGACCCCTGCCAAGCTCTCCAATGCTTTGCTGCAGAGCTTCGTCGACGGTCAGATCAACATGCAGGCTTGGCCTTGATTCCAGCATGCAGCTCAAATGCTTTCACAGACGAGGTAAGCAGGTCTGTGGCCGTGTGTGACGTTGACCGAGCCGTGATTTGTTGGAGGGGAAACAGCTGAACCCAGGAAGCGCCAGAGCATAGAGACGAGCTCTGTGTTTGATGCGTCCATTTCTCGACGTCACGATTTACATTAGGAGCTGGTCAACGCCGGCGATAAACGTGTCTGCTTGGGTGCAAGTTTTCGACACTCAGATCAAGACTACACGTAAACTTGACTGCGCCCGAGCGCGGTGGTGACACAACACGCCACACTGCTGATCAAGCTTGACAAGATTTTGCGTGTCCGTAATACATCCGACGTCGCGCAGCAAACGCCTCGGAAAGACCGACGCTAAGATGCTTGAAGCAGTCGGAAAGCGCACAAACTGTGACACCGTCGCAGACTGTTACATGCAACTGTGACGGTGCCCATCAGTACCGTGCGAGAACTGCAGTGAACGATTTGCTCGGGCACAGCGCCGACAATGCATGGTGTTCCGGTTCAGCACGAACGTCACCACACTCATCTAGACGACAACGACGCGACTGCCATGGACGTCAGCTTGGAGGAGCTGCACATTGACGAGGAGGGTCGTACCACAGCTTTGCACGGCGCGGACGAGAATAATCTAGACATGGAGGAAGAAGAAATCTTTGACGACAATGCTGAAGATGGTGAATTGGAGGAAGAGTGGAGCGAGGACGATGACCGACCGACGCAGTATGATCTCCGACAGTATGGGGTGTATCAGTCGTTGCCAATTCCTCCTGGGCCCCCTGACATGCAGTCAGATTGTGACACAGCAGAAGAGTATATCAAACGTGTCAGGTATGGCTTGATTGGCACCGGTCGGCAATTGCCTGACCTACCCATTTCTGCAGCATAGAGTTTCGATGTGACCAATCCTTACAGCTGAATTCCGACTGTCTTGGTATTATCTGCAGCATTTCTTCCTTATCATCTGGTTTGAACAATCCCCCACAGCATCACTTGTGTAAGCAAACATTACCTATATCTCTATGCCGCAAGTCATTCAGAGGTTGCTTGCTGGTCTTGACTGTACACCGCCCTGAAACAACTCATTCTGAGCTTGGCTTTTCAAGCCTGCTGACATGCATCGCTCAGCACAGCAGTATGCTGCTGCAGCTTAGCAGCCCCACTGAATCTGTTCACTTGCTGCACCTTTGGTATCTTGCTCACACAGCACCCCAGCAGCTTCTGCACACCCACACACATCCAAATCAGGCCACGATCAAGCGTCCTGGCTGCTGACAGGTATGAAGCCGAGCAACTGCCACAGACTGTCACCTCTCATATAGATCCTAGAGCCTTTGATGCCCAGCGCACAGAGTATGTTCCTGTACAGGATGAAGAAAGCTTCACTGCAGCAGAGTGCATTCCAAGCCAACAGTGGCTGACTGAGTTTCTGGCAGACTTTGCAGGCCTGCGAAGCCAATTACACAGGTCACTTGCAGTGTTGTGTCATCTTTGTTCTTGTATCACTTGCCACAGTCAGTCATAAAAGCATATTGCATGGAACTTGCCAGGTCAAAAAGCACTGTTCTATTGCAGCATATATCACATTGACACGATGCAAAAGCATGCATTCTCACTGATGCCTGAGATGCACCACAGCTTGCACTTGTGTGTAGTTGTTGAGAGCAATTTTGCCAGCTTGTAGTGACTATGTGTAGCCACAGTGTAAGTTATGTGCTGTTGCCGAACAGCAGAGCCTTGATGTTAAGATGTTTCTTGAGACGCTGCAATCTTGATGTAGGGAGGAAGAGGACATCGACCCTTTCCTTCCAAGGCCCCCACCCCCGCCCCCTCCGCACCCCTTGCCGCACTTCAGGGACAAAAACGGCTGGCAGCGCTACTGCCTTGGTGTTGTGCCATCTCACCAGCAGCAACAGCCAGAGCAGCCGCCACCACACCAACCCCTGCAGACTGCTTCTGAGGCACCCAGCCCTCCTGGTGACCCTGCTGGGGACAATCCTGCAGGTGCAGAAGCTACCCACAGCTTGCAATCACATCTTATGACTGCAGCTACAGATGCTGCGCATCCAGCAGCAGCTGTAGGTCTGCCGTTTGAAGATGGAGCTGTGCCAAGCACAGCTGACAGCATACCAAATGAATTGGCAAATGTCCTGGCTGAGGGCCAATCCACAGCAGAGATGGTTGACAGCATGCCGGCTGCAGAAGCACACGATGCTGATGCTGATGTGACCCCTGATGTGACCTCTGCTGATGTGACCATTGCTGATGGTCATCCCCCTCAAATGGCTGTGTTAGCGTCCCTGGATCAGGTCAGATCCCAGGCAGACGCCTTTGCTCTTTCTTTGTACGCTGCTTTCCATGTCAAAGCTCTCTGGTGTTTGTACTGTGCAATGGCATTGAGCATGCTGGGTGCATGTCAGCAGTAACTGCAAGCTTCTCTTAGGTGTGCAGACTGCACAGCAGTACTGATGCTGTTGTGGTCATGAGCGCCATGCTGACTTGTGCATGCCGCAGAACATTATTGTTGGCTTGCTGTCAGCTGACAGAAGGCCTTTTGTTCCAGGTGACAATCAATTATCTGCTTCAGTGGCATGTCAACTGGGCAGAGGCGTCTCCAGACATCACAGACCTCAGCATGCGCTGGCTGTATGCATTGATGGCACAAATCGAGAAGCCGGTTGCCTTGGAGAGCAGTTCTCAGCTGAGCAAGCTGCTGAGGCATTGCATCAAAGTCAGGAGGCAGATCAGCGATGTTAATGATGTCAGGCTGCTTTCTCTGCACATGCTGATTGCTCTCAGTGGTGCTTACTTTGGTCAGGACGGTACATTAGCTGCATGTATGCAGCCAGGATGGCTATAGCATATTGGCAGCATTGAAGCACAAGGCATTTGCTGTGCCTACCTGCATTGCTGCAAAACATACAGGGCATGCAGCTCAGCTACTCGATGCATCATGAAGTGAGCCAGCAAGCATGCAGGGCCATGTGCTGTAATAGCTGCACTGGACATCTGATGTCCTGATGTAGGGCTTGCATGCAAACCACAGTTGCTTGAGTGCTGCGAGAGGGTTGAGTTAGCTGCCGACTCTCAGTGACAATTATTCGAAGCCAAAATTTGGTGGATATTAGCGATGTTCTTAGGATTGTGAATGGCCTGGCCTAGAAACATGTTTACAGACTTGTTGCTGCTATGTGCATCGCTGTGGCTCGCAGGCTTCTTGAGCGAACAAGAAGTCTTCAGCACAGGTCGTCAGGAATCCGCACATGTCCATCATTGTCTGTCTTTCCCTCAAATTCAATTCTGTAAGCAACTATGATGTGGTCTGCTAGTGCACTCAAACCCGGGATGAAGGCATCTCCCTCTTGGCATACTTCTCTGACGCAGTCATAAGCCTCCTGATAAGTAAAGTAGCATGGCACTCTTTGGCCGGTTGGATGTGTGCGACAGTGACTTCCAAAGTTGGCCACTTCGGTGCCGTTATTGAGCAAAAGCACCATTCTACAGGACGAGACGCAGAATGACAACTCCATAACCACATCAACCGTGGTACGAGACGTCTTCAGACGTCTCAAACCGGTCTAGGGAGTTTCATACAACTTGAGCGGTTGTGGCTGCGCAAAGTCTTTTATCGCATCGGATCTCACCGTTAGGGTCTTGACAAACCCTAAAATACTCCAAACTCTCAATTTTGTTAGGGCTGTTTGGTAGGTTGCAGGGTTTAGGGTTTTAGCAGCTTTTGCATTTTTCACTGTAGGGTATGAGATCCGATGCGAAATAACGCTGGGGTTTATCTTAAGCCCGACTGAGTTGTTCTCTCCAAGTTTATAATCCAGAAAATGGTGCAACGTTGTTAACATACATTCTCAACAAACCTACAGTAGTGCAGAAATCATTAATTCCATTATAGCTCCCAAAACATGTCAAAATAATGGAGGTCTGGAATGCAAAATGGTATCATACTGATGCAAGGGCCCAACAAAAAAATCCCAAAGTTTTGCTTTCTGCACATGATGTCTTTTTTGAAGAGTTCATTTGTTCAGGGTTCCAAAATTATGTAATGCATCGAGCCAAACCCTAAAAGGATCAGGGGACTGAATATTGTTGAGACCCCCATGCCAATTGTTTCCAAGTTCGCAAGCTTTCCTCCGACCAAGCGACACAAGGCATCCCGGCATTCCTTCTGGTTTTGGCGCCCAGAGCTGCGAAGCGCCAGCACCCTCAGGCTGCAACACGCGCAGCGCAGGTTTTTGGCTTACGTGCTGATTGAAGCTAAGTTGCAATTCCACGCGCTACAGGAGGCTTGGCTCGACTGCGATTTCGGGCTATTACGAACACGAGACGTGCGCAAAGATATTCTTGGACTCGTGGATGACTGACGCTGTCAAGCAGCCGAGATAGCCTGACCGACTGTTAAGGTGCTGCAGTGGATGTCAGCACTTTCACTCAAACAAACTGTAAACATAGCCTCCGACATGACCAAGCAATGCATCGCGCGGCCCACCAAGTTGCTGTTTATGAGCATACTTTGTCTGCTTCAGCAGGTCTATGTGGGGAGTTGTGTCTGGTTGAGAGTTTGCTGTTCTGGCCAAATTCACACCCGTACTTGACAATGTCTTGGTGTTGTTTTTTTATTTTATTTAGTGAACATCATGATGACAGATGTGCCCTTGTAACAAAATTTCATGCTTTGAAAATTTTATTTTTCATTGCCCCACACTAGGGGTGAAACCACACACCCTCTTTACCAACAATGTCGACTTGTCTATGCTTGGCAAATGAATTACGCGGTTAATGACAAACAGGGACCATGACTCTAGATGGTGTATGCAATATCCTGGCATCTGAGCACTATGTTTGGCAGTACAGCAATAATGTACACGCCCTGATGACAAAATTGCAAACAAGCAAGTGATTGCGCAGCATAGATCAATCAAGGTCGTCCTCGTTGCTGAGGAGATTGCTCTGTTCGCATTTGACTATAATTTTCAGAAGTTCTTGCAGATGCTATGGACACTCAGCGTGGACAGAATACCCCAAACACTCATCAACTCACGTGAGCATGTGAGACTGTGACCCCAACTCTGCTTCAGCTGGATCTCCCACATGTCAGTGGGGATCACGCAACACTGGGAAAAAGCCCTGAGACTTCTCCATCAGCAGAAAGTGCTGTGATGGCCATGATGGTTGTACAGCATGTGAGGAAACTGAAGGAAGCTACAAAGAAACTCATTGCCTGACTCATTGCATGACTCGTTGCCTGACTCATTGTCTGCCTCCCCAGGACTTGCTCAGAGAATCTTGAATGCTTGGACTTCCATAGGATCCCACAAAGCACCTCTGCCCCGGTGTGGCAAACGGCTGTATGCTGATCCTGGGGTTGTATGCTGTAGACATGCCTGTGGTAGCTTCCACTGCTGGTGTCACTACCCCTACAGCAGTGTCACAACATGACCACATGCAATGTTGCATATCCAGCTTGCACAGTGACTTTGTGAGACAAACCTAACCTGGTATGCTGCCCATTCAAGACTTTGTGCATGGCAAGCATGTTGACACAGTTGTTCATGAGTTGCTGGTAATGGCTTCGAGCCTTGCTGCAACTATAATGAGTAAAAGGTTTCTGAGTCGGCAGGGCAGGGCAGGGCAGGGCAGGGCAGGGCAGGGCAGGGCAGGGCAGGGCAGGGCAGGGCGGGGCGTCAGCCCAGATGCAACAGGTCATGGGTTCAACATTTGTCGGTGCTACATGTGTGCCAATGTACTCTGACGCAGAACCAAACATCTGTTGACACAAGATGGCATTCAGGATGAAGCCAGGGTCAACAAGGGCAGCAACCTGTGAGGTGTTATGCAGGCAGTGCAGCTCAAGATCAAAAGCAAAAACTGCGTATGCACCAATCACGCCTGAAGATATACAACAGACATGGCCATAAGTAGAGCCCAATCAACAGCATGGATGTAACACACAGGACACAAGGACTGGTTTCAGGTAGGGCCTAGTCGTGTTGCCTCTACATCATTAGCATGATTGCCGGCCACAGAGATGCACTCACCTGGCAAGGTAGATTCCTCAGGGATGCCATCCAGCATATTTTCTACATCTGTTCCATCGTTTGATGGATGCTGTAATAGTCTGTCCGCTTGCCTCGCTATGGAGTGCTTCTGCGCCTCTTCTGCTTCTTGCTCCCAGTTCACTCTCACCATGGACACTCCACACAGCAAGGCTGCGGGCAGACAGCACATGTGAACAATCTGCATGTGCCTGTTGCCAAGCAATCTACATGTGCCTGTTGTCATGCAATCTACATGTGCCTGTTGCCAATCAATCTGCATGCAGAAACCAGGGGAAGAGGTATATCCATGTAGACAGTGCACAGTGCAGTGTGCACAGGCTAGGTCCATGCATATTTGCACTCCCTTCTGTTTTGTGCAATGTGCACACTGTAACATCAGAGTGACACCCCTGTGTAACTGAAGGAGCTTCATGATAGACTATATCTCATGGCAAATTTGAGACACGAAAAATCTGTTTGTCATTGCTTCATGCCTATTTTTGGCCCCCACCGCTTCTTTTGGCATCATACACACCCGACGAGGCAAGATGAAGCAGAAACTCTGGTCAAGCTCATACTGGCTCAGCATCATTGCAGGGTTTTGACAAGTACTGACCTGTGACCATAACCCCACTGAGGATACCCCACCAGACCCCAGGCAGACCCCAGTGCAAGCGAAAGGTAAGGGTGTACCCTGTGGTGAAGCCCACGGCCCAGAAGCCCAAGATGTTAAACCACATGAGGGAAGCCTGTCTTCCAAGACCCCTGCACACGCACACACGCATGGTCATTGACACCCGCTTCAGCACATACACATGGACGTCAGCACAGCAGCACATACACATGAAACCCAAGAGTGAGTGCATCTTGATGTGGGGTAGGGCATAATCCTCAGCAGCTTGTCAAACATTGCTGGCAATCGTGGAGATGTCTTTGTAACAGCATGCCTATCAGCACACGCCCAGAGACAGCACCATGATGAAAATGCTACACTGAAGCACATCAATATGCTAAAGGCACATTTTGGCGACTGAAGTGTCCATGTGCACTGATATATTGTGCACAGCTGGTGAGGATAATGTCTGTCGGGGTGTATATAGACAGATGCATATGAACAGCGCGCACATGAATGGGATGGCCTGAGAGTGGTCAGACAGACAGGCACACATACAGATGGACTGGATTCTGAACAGGCAGGACATTTGCATTGCACCACAGGCATCATTTGTCAGCAGGACTGTGTCTAGCTGCAGCAACAGTTGCAAGGTGTGCAACAGATGTGCCCATGCATAGACTCAGCAGAGATGTTCATCTTAACAAGACCATAGGAGACACTGTAGTTGACATGAGGAATTTAAAACGCAGCTTGACTGTAACAACAGGGTGTGTGATCAGCACCAATCTGCACAGTAAGTCTGCGCACCTTAGTACACCTGATGAGATGCCATAGATTCCGTTAGTATCTAAATAGCAGCTTGACTGTAACAACAGGGTGTGTGAGCAGCACCAGTTTGCATAGTAGGTCAAGACTGTTCAGAGCGGGTACAGTCTTCTTACTGTTCCTCTCAGTATCTTAACTGTAACAACAGGATGTGTGAGCAGCACCAGTTTGCATAGTAGGTCAAAACTTTTCACCTCAGTACACCTGAGGAGACACCATAGATGCCATCAGGAATCTGGTAGGCTGCACAGATAGGGGCGACACCCGCCACTTCCTGTCTGACTCGCGCATCATCCACGAACAAAGGGCCGATGTCATATCGGAAGACAAAGAGCACTATGGCTGCTGCTGCCATGAACAGGACCCCAAGCAGAACAGACAAGTAGCCTACAAACAGCACAGCACAGCATAGCACGGCATAGCACAGCATAGCATAGCAGTACACTCTCAAAAGCATGAGCTGTGTACCATGCATGCATGTTGTGTGCTGGAAGAGCATAGGCTTCACA
>JAABUK010010183.1_pt1 | contig 12616 bp, 15 predicted proteins | sample 5559141 | NCBI WGS metagenome assembly JAABUK01 (sample SAMN10711869, study PRJNA513367) | rock metagenome | isolation source: Antarctica rocks | place: Antarctica: Victoria Land, Pudding Butte nord | collected 2016-01-03
GCTTCGTAAAAGTTGAAGAAACTCTTCGTATGCTTTCCGTGGTGGGTGGTAAAATAAGATTGGCGTGTAAATACTGGCCCAAGCCCACAAAGATGATGCTTCATGAGGATTCGTGGGACACATAGATAATTTTGGTTAGAAGATGTTTGGTAGAGGATTGCTAGAGATAGACCAGCTGTATGTTTGTCTGAGATACTAGTCCAATTTCACTTTGACTTTCTGTGTGCGAGGTGAGCACGTTTTGCGCGGTGGTTTTGAGAAAGTGTCAGGGATGGGGTTGTGGTCCAGGTTTGTTGCCTTGTGCTACTCTCGGCGTAGCTTCTACGGGGGGAATTGGTTTCTTGACGGTCACGCTATGCGAGATGGGGGATATATTGGTGGTGTATACCGCTACCGTCTTGCTGCCTATGGTTTCCGTAGTCATCTCCATATACTGGTGCGTGGTCTCCCAAATATCGAGATCGGAATGATTAAAGCTCCGCCCGCTCGCGTGTACAGTTTCTGCCCCTCGAGAACCTGACCGCAGTACGCCAGCTTGAGAGATCCTCACACGAATGTTTCGACAGACGGTCTGCAGCTGCGGTGCTGGTCAGTCTTAGCATTGGTCAGTTTCCATCCTCATAACGACGCAACCTTGCAGCTTACCGATTCAGAAGAAATGTTGTGCGTCACACGAATGCCAGATTCTTGCAGAGGAATGTCCATGGTCTGAGATTCCTCGTCATATGGGCACTGGTGTATGAACGTCCTGACACCGGTAAATGTAGCTGACGGCAGCTCCGGTAGCGCATCACGAGGTCTTGTTCTCATTCTCCAGACAGATGATGGGGTCGAGGTATTCTTTGCTGGTGATGCCTGTTTTGACGCTCGTTGTGCGACGAAAAGAGCCCGGAACGCACTGATGGAGACCACGATGACTGCTATTGCTGCCTCGGCCTGCAACCAGAATATGGCCCACGCAGCGTCGACCTGGCCATGGTTGATGTTGCCTCCTGCGACCTTGATAATGGATGTCATGGCTGTAAATATGCTGAGACACAAGACACCCCAGAGTGCGATCTTGTGACGTAGGGAAATCTTAACGTTCCATAGTAGTATTACTGGGATGGAAATGACTGATACTTTTAGTGGTTGATTTAGGGACGGGGCACATGGGAACGAAACTTACGAAAAGCATCGGTAATGATATCTGAAATTGCGTTTGCTTTTAGAATTGCATTCTGCCTGCTAAGAGCCACAGGGGTGACACATTGGACTAAAGATGAAACTCATTAGCAGCCAGGTATTGAGTACCTTGGGGGTGGCTAACCGAGTATTCTGTCGTCAAAATATGGACAAGCGATGACATTGGAAAACAATACGATGGCGGTGGTGGGGATCAGAGACACCAGTATACACCACCACCATATTGTCAATTTCTTTTGCTGTCGTATAAGGCTTCTGAAAAAGAACAGAAACGAGAATTTCACACTCATCACAGTCATGCCTAATAGCGTTGCGGCAGAGTTTTGCAGTTTCTCATCCTGAATAAGCTGAGAGACAAAGCCTACAGGTACGATATTGGATAATTAGCGTTGCCCTTTGTGGCATCTAAGACTTTTATGTAATTAGGAGTGGATTGGCCGTAACAAATCAGATCCCAGAAGCCAGTCATAATAACTTGGGAATGTTGGCACTATGTGACATACCTGCAGGGGCAGTTCGTAGGCCAGCCTCGACGTCCTCCACTAGAAAAACATATGGTAGATCGAGGTATAGCATAATGGTACCAACAATGAGAGTAAGGATAGCAAGATAGAAGAAGCCGTCGTCAATTGTAATGCGATGAATCTGGGAGTACCGAATAGTTATACGGCCTCCAGCTACGACGACTGCAACGCCTAAGAAAAGGCCAACCAAAGCCTGCTGTTGTGTCAGCCTTGGCCATTGTACAGTGGGGAAATCTGACCTGAGAAGCTTTCTCGCTAATCTTTGGAGGCTTAAGATTTTGTGGAGATGTACTAGACATTCTCGCAGCGGCGCGCTCGAGCAATTAATAGAGATTTGGGATTCGGACCTACAACCGCTGAGAGGACAAAGGCGATGAGGAGTGATAAGAAGCTTTCGAACATGTGACAAGAACCTCGGGACGACAGTCTCCTTAAAGGTAGAGAGCCTACCTTTGACGTAGCCTGGCAAAGCACTGATATGACGATAGCATCTTAGGGACACAATGTCGTTCTTGCTCAGGCATTTCCGGGCTACCATAGCGACGCTAGTCCCATGCGGGGAACTTCTGTGTCTGCTCTTCATAAGCGTGCCATAGAGCCGTAAGGAACAGAGTAGATGGTGTGGCCTCAATTGATCCTAGAGGCTAAACTGAGGCAGCTATGGACCTGGGACTGTAAGTGAGCGGCACAGAAACCTAGCTCACTTAACGCGCAGCTATGGCACAGCTGACGGCACAGTAAAGTGTATATTCGACGAATGTCGACTTTCCTCATGTTATGGGATAATCTTGATGACCGGATGATAGCTTCTCTCGCATCCATGTTTGTATATCAACTCTGTAGCTGAGAGCAGCCGGAGTGCAGTGAAAGTTGAGTTATTCTATCATTGTGTGCAGTGAGGAAGCAAGAACAGGCGGCGTTGATGCCATATCATGCTGTAAAAGCATTCCGTCCATTTCCTGCGTTGTCGTTTTGTGCAAGGCAAGAATATTTGATGCAGGGAATGCAGGACGGAGGTATAAAGCGCTTCAGAAGGCGGCGTGTACCAATCACGGCTCCTATCAATTGCAGCTACACCCTCATCTCGATATGCGTCGCTCATAGGGGGCTAGTGCGGAATCCTACAGGAGCAATGACGGATCCTCATTGATAGTGGGTGCATCGTTCTAAGCCATCGTGGCCGGCGCAGCAAGAATTGTTTCGATCTTCCTGGCTAGGTGAAACAAATGCAACTCAGCTGCATGCAGGCGGACGTCATTTGCTGCGCGATTGCGTCCAGCCCCACAGCCAGCCTCGTCGCTTCCATAATTCGCAGCCCCACTCCTTTCATCCTGTCTGATGCACATCGCCGGCACAGTGCTTGCGATTAGCAAATGGAACAATTGTAAGTCTGGCCAACTTGTCCTTGAAGCTGTTGTCCAGTTTCGCCTCCCTACTGCAGTCGTAGTATCCAGCCTTGACACGCTCTACATAGCAAATCGCCATGGACTGGTCCTTCGTACTTGCAAGCATTATCTTCGCCTTCCTGTCATGGACTATCATTTCCATCAGTTTGAACTATACCGCCGCGCGCAAGATGGGGTTGCCGGTAATCATCAGTCCTGTGTCGCCCCTGAATCCGCTATGGATACTCACATACAGGACATTTCCCTCCATCCTCTCGCTAAGTCGTTTACCTTTCGGCCTTGGCAAATGGGCTAGATGTACGTTCTTGGGCTGGACCTTTAATGATAAGCATGCTCTACACGATGAGCTCGGGCCTGTATTCGTTGTTGTCACGCCTGGCGGGAACGAGGTGACCGTGGCAGATTCTCACGCCACACATGATATTCTTTCACACCGGAAAGAATTCATCAAGCCAGCTGCTATGTATGGTATGGAAAGCATAGTTAAGGTCGCCGTTTCTTGTGCTGACGAAAACACAGAACAGCTCAATGTCTTTGGCCGCAATTTGAACACCGTAAGCTGGCCTTCGGGCTGCCAGTATGGATCTTCCTAATCAATTCATGCCGTAGGTTGAGGGCAAAGACTGGGAGCGTCAAAGACGGCTTACAGCTCCCAACTTCAACGAACGGACTAGCTCGTTAGTCTGGAACGAGGCTCTACGGCAAGTACACGATATGTCCCGGTCGTGGGCAGATCAGGGCGCCAAGGGCACAAAGGAGACCGTCCCAGATACTGCGACATTAGCTCTGCATGTTCTAACAGCGGTCGGCTTTGGTCTCTCGTATCCGTTCCACGGAGGTGTTCGGAATTTGCCACAAGGGCATAGCATGACTTATCGAGATGCTCTTTCCATGTGTCTGCGCAACATTATCACTTTCGCTATATTTCCAAAGAGGGTTTTATCCATGTCGTACGTACCAAAGCGGCTCCAAAGTCTTGGCGTGGCAGCAAAGGAGTTCCAGAGATATATGGAAGAAATGCTGGCACATGAGCGTAGCGTGACGGCCGACCGTCAGAGCAGGGCCGGTAATCTAATAAGCTCGCTTGTACGAGCGTCAGAGGAGGCCCAGAAATCTAAGGATTCAAGCGACTCGACAGTGTTGGGTCTCACAGACGAGGAAATATTCGGCAATATCTTTGCCTTCAATCTAGCTGGTCATGAAACGACCGCCAACACTCTGGCCACCTCCCTTGTTCTCCTGGCTGCGAATCCTGACTGTCAAGAATGGCTTACAGAGGAGATTCATCGCGTCTTGAGCGGTCCTCCGATTTCTGGATATTGGAAGTACGAAGAAGCCTTTCCAAAATTGCAGCGATGTCTTGCTGTGATGGTCAGTATACAAGCCTGCCCTGAGCTACTAGCTCGAAACTCGTTTCCCGATACTGACACAACGCAGTACGAGACACTACGTCTCTACGGGTCAATCGTTTTCATCCCGAAGTCCACTGGTTTCCACAGTCAAAGTGTCACTTCGAGAGATCGTACGCATATCCTCCCTCCAAACACGTCGGTCAACATCAACTTACAAGCCTTACACACGGATCCACAGATATGGGGTACAGATGCCCTCGAGTGGCGCCCAAGTCGCTGGCTCAAAATCACTGGCAAGCTCAGCGAGCAGTCGTATCATGTAGGAGAGGAGACTTTCATTGAGCCGGAAGCTGGGGCTTTTATACCCTGGGCAGACGGTCCCCGGGCTTGCGTCGGCCGTAAGTTCTCACAGGTGGAGTTCGTAGCGGTCCTGGCAGGGTTATTTTATCGTTATCGCCTGAGGCCGGTACTTGAGGATGGAGAAAGTGAAGCGGAAGGTAGACAAATGCTGTGCCGCATGGCTGATGAATCGGCTATCTCAGCTATTACCTTGCAGATGCAGGAGCCTCGAACCCGCGCGCTGAGATGGGAGGAACAGCCAATGTGGTAGTCGCCATGGAGACGATGGCGTTGAGGGCGGAGTTTGACATATACATCGCGGGGAGAGGAACAGCCAAGGTAGTGAGCGCTATTGAGGCGAGGGCGATGAGGGTAGAATAAGAGCCGCGCGAAAGAACCTGGCTTCTGGTAAATTATGTTGATAAGTTGTCCCAGCCCGACTGAGATATCCCCGCTTCCCGGGTTGGCCCCTGCTTCTTTCAAGTCCGCCCCCATGACGCGTGAGCCACACGGTATACTAGCTAACCAAGGCTTCCCTAAATGCCTTCCCTGAGAATGGGTAGGGAAGATAGATCACGGCGAAGCAAAGACGCCACAGAAGTCAAACGTTGGCCGGGAGGTGTCACCTGTAACGCCACAGCTGAGAACGTCGACAGATCGAGCTGTATGAACCTTCCGGAAAATTGGCAGACGCAAAGGGGTGGAGAAGCCATCTTTGACTACCACTTTCCGTGCAGGATTTTCAGGACTACCAAACCATGGCATTGCGAATTGCACGCGTAATCCTTGCTAAGGTTCGCTATTCCCCTCGGCGCCCATTCTTGTCAAAGCAACTACCTCCAGCTTCATGATGGAGGAGAAGAGTCCAGTCTTATTCGTCCAAAATTTGCAATGACTATCATTCTCCAAGGAAATCAGAGATGAGAGAGCGACTAGTTTGAGCTCCACTGATCTGCGGGAGCAGCCTTAATTTACTTCTTCGGCGAGTTGATGTTTCATGCAGCTGGAAGGTAGCCTGCAAACCACGCCCAGAAACCGAGGGAAACCTTTTGAGTTTGCCCGGCCCCAGCGCGGGCCCTGAATATGACTGTACTTACACTTCGATCCCTTCCCTCTTCTCTTTCCAGGTGCTCTGTCCCCGACGGCGGCCAAGAACGTCTGCTGTGCCATCAATGAGATCGGTCATGCCGAGGACTGCCGACAGTGTCGTTGAGATTGTGTCATACCGTAGCCTCCGTCTGCCTCTCTTTTGAAAACCCCGTTCATCAGTGATGATTTGGCCATATCATCACAACTCTCAAACGAGTGGCACAAGGACTGGATGAAATTCGGTGATTGCAGAACTTGAAAACCAGAGGCGGCTCAGCTTGTCTCAAGCTGGTCGCTCTTTGCTTCACTGGTGATCTCGCCTGTGCTGAGAAGATGGGCCACGCAATTGCACGCAAACCATCGAAGCCGTGATGCTCTACATCTTTGAATGTGCCATATATTCAAAGTGGTATGGTATGTGTAAATCAAATTCCGCTCTCTGCTTTGAGCCAGGCTTCTGCTTCCTTCTTTAATGATCCTTGCACCCATGGTCTCGTGATTGAGATTCGTTAGGGGGACACAAAGCCTACCAGATCCGTTAGCGTACCGTCCCATGGGCCCATCACAATCTGTAGCTTTATAAATGCCGTACGATACCGCCAGTGGCACGTGCTCCACAAGCATTGTAGTAGCGATTACCCCGCCCACCAACAACGCTGGTATGGCCGGGCATAATTTCGATCGATGCAGCATCGGTCTGGAAGCGGACTAGCCCCATAGCGGTTATGTATAGCCTTCCATTAACGTTTTCCCATGCCTGTATCCACGGGAATGACATCCTCAATGACCGTGTTGGCGTCGGAGCCCATCGGCGCGCCCTTGGGTTGGGAGGATATCTTCAAGGAGTCGGGATGTTGAGTCAATGGAGTATGGAGAAGAAGGGAAGTTCGCCGCCGATGAAGAGACTTATAGAGAGCGCGCGGATGGCACAGACGCTGGTATAGGGTCGATGGGGCGGCGCCGATTATGCGCTTGAGCTTGGAGGAGCTTTCAGTCAGCCAGGGATTGGTTATGATTTGTAGAATCGTGGCTTGTGGACCGACCAAGCTGATTCCGTAGGCGATGGAGTATTTGTTAAGTAGGTGATATGGGAGAAGTTGAACTCCATCGGGTGGACAGTCGGTCACTATGTCGGATGCTGTAGTGACTCTGCTCCCCGCATTGCTTCTGCCTCCGAACGGTCTGACATCCCCATTCTTCCATATCTGCCAATTTCAAGTACCCCTCTCTAGCCCTAGTGATTTCCTAAAGACGCCCGTCGTTACCGCGAAGATGTAGGCAGGGTCGAGACCATTCGCATACCGTAGATGGTAGGAAGGTGAGAGGGGCATAATGGCTACCTCGGGAGCCAGGAGGGTCCTGACCAGGGCGATGGTTTTGCTGTGATCGCGTAAGAAGTGTGGGAGCTGAGGTAGGGTAGGGCGAAGACGGGGCCTGCTGGTTCCAGAGGCGTCCTCATCAGCAGAGTTGGGGAGGTGCCCGCTGCTTGGGAAGGCCTCAGTGTGCCTTTCATGCTGGAGGGAGGCACTGTAGGACGTTCATGGTGAGACGGGGTTGTGTAAGGTAGGATGATGGGTTGAGACAGGAGAAGTCGAGATGGTGTACGGTCGTGTGAACGTGTTGCTCGACGTTCTTCCCGTAGAGGGTCTGAGATTAGAATACACATCAGCCCTACAGCCTTGCTTAGACCCGATTAGGTACAATTACCGTGTGCAAATTCAATGCGACTAGCGTGCTGCAACACCCCGACCCCGACCCTGCCAAATTGAAAATAATTGCTGATTTTGTCAGAGTTATACGACTATACCACTTAATTATCAACACTTATAATACATATATAAGTAGGCCAAAAGATACGCATTTATCTACGGTATTGAATACTTAAAAAATTATAGAAATCCGTCTACGTACGTGGAAGATATGACTGATTTAATGAGTACGTCGAGTCAAAATTTCGCTGTGATTGGTGGGGTCGGGGTCGGGGTGTTGCAGCACGCTAGTCGCATTGAATTTGCACACGGTAAAAGGGGGTCTTCTGTCAAGCTAGCACGCAAGGTCTCGTTCAATATCTTCTCAGCTGTCAATGTCTCCTTGTCAACTACGGACCGATCAGCCTCATACGTGATATCGACTCTCCCTGTATCGAGCAGTATCGGCCAGGAATGGGCCTTCATGTGCTCAATTGTTCCCTACACTCTCTTTCTACAACATTCATGGGAGCTTAATCACAACTATCGTATCGTCCATACTGCTCCAGCCCGTTGACAGGCTTGTGTGTCATCAATATTTAGCGTTGGCCAGTTGTCCAGTACACCGATTGGTATCTTTTGCCCCGACCACAGGCTTTCAAAGGCTTCATATGCGAGGACTGTAGCTCATGCTCAATCTTTCTTTCCCGTGGCTATTGAATTGGGAGTTGTTAAATGTAGCTACAACAGATGGTCAATGGTTTTGAGTGGTTGCACGGTCAACTCCCGGATCTCTCTGTTCAACGCCAGTGGGATCCGAATCTCTGTTCGCACCACGATGCTCCGGGGTCCTATCTCTAGACTCTCAAGATCAGACAGCTAGAGTTCTAACCTTTCATGAACCAGCCGCAAGGCTTATGAGCCGAGGATAATTCGATACAAATGCCACTTGAACTTCGACGCCTACTTTAAGCTTCAGCATTGGCTACCCTCAGGAAGGTTGGATCAGAACAACATGGCTCCACCAGATCTCCGAGGACCGTAGATCGCCAGTCCCAGGACTTAGCTGTCGTGCTAAGCCCGATGCCAATCCCGTCGTGCTTTCACTTGCCTCGCCTCTCTTGGATTTCCTACTTGGTTCACTTTCATGGCTTGACAGATGATGCCGACAACACATCGTTCATCGAAGCTGAGCCGGTGAAAACATACTCGGTTTTTCCAGGATCACAAAGGGCCCCTCGGGGGTGATCGAAGCTCCGAGAACAAAGCGTCCTTTAAGATTCGAACACGGCAACTTCCTGTTCTGAGTTATCCGGCGACTCCCATGGCTCCCGTTCGGTCGTCGATTGATGCCCTGGCAATTCTAGTAAGATTTTGTCAAAACGGTATGACGCAGCACGCCCAGAATCTACTGCGAGACCTGAGAGACCGCAATGAAACAGGGCACTATATCACCAAATTACTTTTCTGGCTTGTCACAGAAGCAGGGGGCTCAGTGCCTGAATGTCATAGCCTTCGAGGTGTCATCCTGAATGCATAGGGTTTGTCCTAGTGCCTGCATCATCATGAACTTGAAGATTACATTATTGTAACAGTCTATCCTTGCTTCCTAATTCAGTGCACCCGAATTACTAGCTGCGATGAGACATCAGGACAACAAGCTCGACTCAGCATTATCTGAACAGGTGTGATAGTAAGATTAGAGCCTTGAAGCTTTATGGCACACTTCCGACACGTTCAGACTCAAGAGATCTAAAACCAACCACCCATGAAGGCTCTCAACTTGGTCTATCGACTTTCAGCTTGTGGATGCACAGGCTAGATTGGCGCCCTTGCACAGAGGATCTGCGCATTTCACTGTGAACAAAACTTTCGCTGTACCTATTGCACCTATAGACATGCTAACCATGACCAAGGATGATGTCAAAGATCAGAAGTGTAGCCTTTTACGACTACTATGGCAGATTGATGCATGAGTCCCGTTATACAGAAAGATCATACTCCACCGGAGTGTGAATGTTTTATATGAACTGTCTGTGCTCTATACTTCCAGCAGTTGGATTGCATGCAAAGGCCGACGTCGTTTTTCAAGACCGAGGAAACAACGAACCCCTTTCCAAACTTGACATCGACTTGGCAGACGCTCTTTCATTGCTTCATGCCCATTGAGTCCGTCGACTCGATATGAACATCCGAGACGTGCGCGGACCATCGCTCGGCACTGACTCGACAGCGCATGAGGCTCGGCGGCTCTGGCAGCGGCACGCTCAGGCACTTCGCATGTCAGAATCTGGGGATGCGGGGAAGCGGGACCCCAGAAAATTTGCCATCAAGTATGGATCGATCGAATGATGAGCTTCGACCTCATGAACCGTCGGATGACTGGTACATACACGGATACGCTTCCCATCGCCACCCCGGGGACCCACCCTTTTCTCCCACGTGGACGCTGACCAGCAAGTCAAAACAGAGATCTCTCTTTCGAGGCCCCTAATCCACACTGGTAGCCACATTGGACTTTCTAGGATAAGCCATTTCTGGGAAGCGCTTCAGATAATGGGCCTGAATTGTATGACAGTATTTTCGGGCTTCCGGAAGTACCCGACTCGTGCATTGACAACCTGAAACATAGCATTGAAATGCGCTCCTGTTCAACATTTCCTTCTCTTTCTGGTCGATCTTTGTCTATGTGATCATCTTGCACTGGTGCATAGATGCGTTGAGGCGTCACTACATTGATACGCGCAAACGCTCAGAAAATAAAGCAAAAAGGGTTTGATTGCGAGAATGTCATCCGGCTGCTCTGCTCCGAAGCCTTTGTCTACTGTTGTTTTGCTGTACATACAATGATTTCATCGGCGTTATTCTCTACACCTCCTATATTCACTTTGTGTTACGTTCACTGTCTCTACCCTTAATGTTCGTCACACCCACTTTATTCGCGCCTCAAGAAGTTTTCCGAGCACCACATACAGAAACATGAAATTATGGAAGCAATACCAAGATGTTATAATGGTCAATTGGCATGTAGGCTTCACGGCATTTGGAGGTCCTGCTGTACAATTTCAGACGGTAAGAAACATCGTAACAACATCATATCATATCTGCTTCAGCAAGCTGATATTTGGCCAGTTCCACGAGAGATTCGTGAAGACCTTAGGGTGGATAGATGAGCCAATGGTACCCGCGACAATGACATAGGAGGATCTGAGTGCTGATCAAATATCTAGTATCAACAAATATTCGCCATTAGTCAAGCCCTACCAGGCTCGGCAAGCACCAAAATGCTCTTTTGTATCAATACCATTCATAGCGGGTTCTCGGCTGGCTTTCTCGCGTTTGTTCTATTTTGGTATGTACGCACCCCAATCAGAAACCCATGAGGACTTCCCAGCTGACCCTCATGATAGTCTTCCAGGCGCAGTAGGCATGTACGGTCTCTCCGTGGGCATAGCTCGCGTTGGAAACACCCTCCCTAACCCCGTCTACGCACTGCTCTCCGGACTCAATGCCGCCACAGTCGGTATAATTGCACTTGCAGCCGTCAGGCTATCGGAGCGGGCCATCACAGACAAGCTTACGAGATTCATCGTATATCTCGGAGGCGTCATGGGGATGCTATATACGGCACTGTGGTACTACCCAACTATCATGGTGGGCGCTGGACTCACAACACTTATATGGGACCTGCGATATCTGCATGCAGTGCTGGGGCTCTTGAAAAGAATGACGGGGAAGTGGAATGAGGAAGAGAAGGTGCTTGCCGATCTGGAAAAAGGGTCATGGCCCAACGACTCCCAGTCATCTCAGGGCTTGTGGAAGCCACTACCTCCACCGCCGTCCGCATGCTCAGAGCGAGACACCCTGGCAACAGAAGACGTCCCCTGCCATCCGCCGCCCGCTCTCACACCCACGCAACAAAGCACAAGCAAAGCAGAAAGCAAAACAACACCACGCGAATTCTCATCCATGACCTGGAAAATCGGCGCCGGCATCATCCTCTTCTTCCTCACAACCTTCATCCTCACCCTGGTCCTACACTCCCTAACCCCCACTCCCGCACGCCCCTTCTCCCTCTTCTCCTCCCTCTACCTCGCCGGCACCATCATCTTCGGCGGCGGCCCCGTCGTCATCCCCCTCCTGCGCGAATACATCGTCATGCCCGGCTGGGTCTCCCCCCGCGACTTCCTCCTCGGCCTCGCCGTCATCCAAGCCTTTCCCGGCCCAAACTTCAACTTCGCAGTCTATCTCGGCTCCCTGGCCGTCGCTGGCACAACGCTGCCTTCGTACCTGGGCGCACTCATCGCGTTCGTGGCCATGTATGCGCCGGGCTTGTTCATAGTGGTGGGCTTCATGGGCCTGTGGCGCCATCTGCGCGCGCGCGCTTGGTTCTTGGCTATCTTAAGGGGCGTCAATGCGGCTGCGGTGGGGCTTGTGTTTACGGCTGTGTATAAGCTTTGGCAGATTGGATGTCTGACGGCTGCGGTGCAGGGGGGCAGTCCGTTGGGGAGTGACCCGTGGTTGGTTGCCATTACTGGGACGGCATTCGTTGGTGGGGCGTGGTTCAGGTTGAGTCCCCCCGTGGCCATCTTGTTGGGAGGGGCGATGGGCATGGCGAGGTATGGGCTCGTGAAGCTGGAGGGATAAAAGTTGTGATTACGTTTTTGTATATTAGACCGAATAGATCAATAGAGAGGGAAGCGCAGTCCATAACCGTTGGTTCAAATATGATACATTCAGTTGAAGAAGCGCCTTCCAGCGACGACGAGCTCTTTTGTGAAGATAGAATTATCACCACATAGTCCTCTTATCCACCCTCTGAACTCTCGTCTTCGGCCTCGCCACAGCACCCAACTCATCCCTACTCCCCTTTCTACTTCCCTTCCTACTCCCCATCTTCCCCTCCCCCGCCGCATCCCCACTAACCCTCCTACTCCTCGCCTCACCCAAACCCCCCCTACTCCCATTCCGACTCCTCGTCTTCGGACTCAACGCCTCACTCAACCTCCCCCTCACCCCCTTCATTCCCCCCA
>JAABUK010010185.1_pt1 | contig 12614 bp, 15 predicted proteins | sample 5559141 | NCBI WGS metagenome assembly JAABUK01 (sample SAMN10711869, study PRJNA513367) | rock metagenome | isolation source: Antarctica rocks | place: Antarctica: Victoria Land, Pudding Butte nord | collected 2016-01-03
GCCCATGCCTTTTGGCAGGGGCGCTGTTCCTATCCTGGAGATTGGTACAATCATTGAAGCCCTGCGTCAGCATTTGGGCGGCGCCCATGACTATTTTTTGCATTGTCCCAGAGCAGCCCCTTCTGTTAGGGTTGTTGCATGTACATACCACCATTGGTTTAGACCTTTTAGCCAGCATAGGCGGTATTGTCAGCTGCCTGTTTCTGGTAGGCGCATGCAGCGGTTTCTTCAGTTTATAAATAGGCTGGGCTCTCATCAACTGCCAATTGTTCTCGGGCGTTTTGCTGGGGGTCAGCATGTTGCCAGAGCCAATAGGGTCTGCACGCATTGTGGTAATATGGCTGTGGCAGATGAATCGCACATGATTTTTGAATGTCCAGCTCTCCAGGCAGTCAGGCAGCAGTATGCTCCTTTGTTTTCCACGGACACAAACACCATGAGATCCTTTGTTGCGCAGCAAGATCATATGCAGGTTTTCAAGTTCGTTCTAGACTGTCTTGATGTTTTCCACATTTGACCTTTGTCTTCTTCTATATGTGATCAGACTTGCTGGCTGGCTAAAGCATTGTAATCTCTCTCTCTCTCTCCCGACCTCGCGACATACTACTCATCATATCCTCTGCTTTTCTCTTACTCGCTCCAGGATCATGATCATTGTGCGCAAGAAAGGCAGCATGCAGGTCGGCGTAGGTGTGAATCCCGCGTGGAGCCGATCAAGATTGCATAGCACGAGCCTAAGCAGGCGAGTTTGCGGGTTACGACGTACTGCAGCATGTCGACCCAGACAAAATCCACCCGCCATCGTACGCACCCGCTGTGCCGTCTCGGAGCCTGCTTCCGAGCGTCAAGGCGAACACCAAAATCATGCGCGTCTCATATGTAGTCTACTGGCCGCCGTGACACTGGTGAGCCTAGCAAGGACAACCGTTATTGAAAACAGCACGCTGCATCGGCTTTGTTTGCTGGCGGGCCAAGGATTTCGTGATATGCCTCACGGGCCTACACTGCTTCACAGACATTGTGAATGTCACGCAGGTCATGTCCCCACCCTGTGCCTTCGCCAGGAGTGGGTCCACCCTGCGCGACCAGTCTCGGGATATGGAGGCGGAGATGCAGCAGCTAATACAGTCACGCCTGAAAACCGGGCAGTCTTCTCTGCCTGAGTTGAAGCTAAACTCAGTAATTTCCTGTGCTAAGTCTAAAGTTGATGCATCCCAAAGCCTGCTTGGCTCTACACTGACAGGTTGATGCGAATAAACATGGGGTGCACATGCATGGCCTTCTGCTTTCCACATCCTATCACTTATTGTGACTTTCAGCCCTAGGCTGTGCCAATGGTGACTTTATATCACATCTGAGTTTGTTGAAGGCTTGCAAACTGCAGTGTTCTCCGTGGCTGTGCTGGTAAAGCAATTTTCAGGCTACAAGTGTGACAAACACAGCAAACATGCATGGACAACGCTTAAACATGTAGAATCTGTGGTATACGTGACACACCCACGCTGATAATGTTTCTTGACTTTCCGCAGTCAAGCTCTCGGCGAGGTGGACCAGAAGCACAGAGCGCCTTGGCAGCCAAGCAGCAAGCTCAGCGAACTCAGGACATCACTCGCCTGCAGGAGCAACTTGATGCCTCCCAAAAGGCTCTAGATGAGCAGAAAGCCACTGCTCAGAAGCTGGAACAGGTAAAGGAGTTGTGCCTGTTCAGCCCGATTGTACTTTATGCTGACCAGTCGTATGCCTGGGAGATGCAGCCAGCCTTCTCTTATGCATCATACGCGTATTCTACACGTAAAGGAACAGTACATGGGCTGTGGGAGATGCTGTGAAGAGTTGACTGCTTTAGACCTTACCTTCTGCTGATGTGCTTGCAGTAAAAGACTGCATGGCGTTCCACAATCTTGTTGCATACAATTCCCTTGCAAATGCATTGCAGGAGGCTAAGGAGGCTGTAAGAACAGCTGAAACCCAAAGAGCCAAAGCCCTAGCTGAAGCCCAGGCAGAGGCCTCAGCAAGACTAGCCAAAGCAGAAAAGGGTGCTGCTGCTGCCTTGCAAGAAGCTCTGGCAAAGGCTGCACAGCAGGCACAGCAGCAAGAGGCGCAAGTCAAGCAAGCTGCTGAAGCTGCTAGACAACAGGTGTGCACCTGCAACAGAGCTACATCAGATTCAGTAAAAGTTAAAGTTGGGACATCAGAAACCGGGCTCTTGCCCGCTTAAGGACACAAGTTGCGATCCTTCCAGGAGAATAATCCTGAGTTCAAAACCCACATGTTACAGCACCATGCTGAATCTGATGGAGTATCCCCAGGCGGTAGGTTGCTGGCATGCAATGCTGAGCACTGAGGTGCAGTTTGCAACCCACAAGATGCCATGTTGATCTGCCTTGCATGTCAGTGATCAGTGATGTTGTTGGCTAGCATGGAGCCGGAGTTTGTTTCCCAACAGACAACTTGCCCTGCAGCGTCGCTCAGCAGCACATCACAGCCAGCATGCTTTTCTTTTGACAATGGTCACGTTTATGGGAGGTTGTGCGAGAACCCTCAGCTGTCTTGCAAACCTTGGTATAATTGTGAAATATGTATAGGACAGGTACCTTGGTTTCATGTCTATGTAACATCATGATGATCACCTTTGCATGGCTGCAGGCACAGCAGCAGGCTGAACAAGCTCAGCAGGAAGCTGCCAGAGCTCAGCAAGAACAGCAGGCAAAGCAGGCAGAGCAGGTAAAGCAGGCAGAGCAGGCAGCTGCTAGAGCACAACAGCAGGCTGAACAAGCTCAGCAGGAAGCTGTCAGAGCTCAGCAGGAGCAACAGGAACAGCAGGCAAAGCAAGCAGAGCAGATCAAGCAGGCAGAGCAGGCAGCTGCTAGAGCGCAAGAGCAGGCTGAGCAAGCTCAGCAGGAAGCTGCCAAAGCTCAGCAGGAACAGCAGGCAAAGCAGGCGGAGCAGATCAAGCAGGCAGAGCAGGCAACAGCCAGAGCACAAGAGCAGGCCGAGCAAGCTCAGCAGGAAGCAGCTAGAGCACAGCAGGAGCAGCAGGCAAAGCAGGCAGAGCAGGTAAAGCAGGCAGAGCAGGCAGCTGCTAGAGCACAACAGCAGGCTGAGCAAGCTCAGCAGGAAGCTGCCAAAGCGCAGCAGGAACAGCAGGCAAAGCAGGCAGAGCAGGCAGAGCAACTACAGCAGGCACAGCAGGCAGCTGCTACAGCACAGCAGCAAGCTGAGCAAGCCCAGCAGGAAGCTGCCAGAGCTCAGCAGGAACAGCAGGCAAAGCAGGCGGAGCAGATCAAGCAGGCAGAGCAGGCAGCCGCCAGCGCACAACAGCAGGCTGAGCAAGCTCAGCAAGAAGTTGCTAGAGCACAGCAGGAAGTTGCTAGAGCACAGCAGGACAAGCAGGCAATTCAAGCAAAGCAGGCAGAGCAAATCAAGCAGGCGCAGCAGGCAGCTGCCAAAGCAAAGCAACAAGCTGAGCAAGCCCAGCAGGAAGCTGCCACAGCACTGCAGGCACAGCAGGCAAAGCAGGCAGAGCAGGCGGAGCAAATCAAACAGGCAGAGCAGGCGGCTGCCAAAGCAAAGCAGCAGGCTGAGCAAGCTCAGCAAGAAGCTGCCACAGCACTGCAGGCAAAGCAGGCGAAGCAGGCAGAGCAGGCAGAGCAGGCAGAGCAGCCAGAGCAGGCAAAGCCTGCCCCCATTCAAGCATCTGTTCAAGCTGCACCGGAGCTGAAGTCCAAGAGGGAGTCATCTTCTGGATTCTCTGCTCTGGTCAGCTGTCATACAACTACCATGTGTCTTTCATGCATATCAACCACGCCTCCTGTCTTCCTTGCTGCAAGCACTCATAGTCTCTGCTTTGTTTGTTCAAACAGCTCTGTTGGCTGCTTACCTGGCCTGAACAAAAGAGTGGGTCCCTATTTTCATCCAAGGTGTCACTAGCAACTGCCTATCTTGGTCCAACCCCAACTTGATGGTGCATCTGTGCATCTCAACTACCAGTTGACTCCCTCAACTACAGCTTGCACACTCACCGGCCACACCAGCTATGATGACGGGCAAAGCTTGTCAATGCATGCATGTTGCCTGCAAGTTGGTGCATGCAAGTATTTGGACCTACCCTTTTGTTCAGCAGAGAGTGCATCAGCCGTGAACATAAGTGTTTCCATACATGTTTTACAACTTTTTGGTATCTTGATTTAACATTTTCACTCTACTGGTGCAATGGTCATGGTTGGCCCCAATGACCAGTAGGCTGAAATTTAATGAATGAATGAATGAATGAAGTCTAATAGAGCTGGCTACCCCATGCAGAATGGCTTGGGGGTCTTCCTGGCTGGCGGCTTGGGGGGCTTCCTGTACTTGCAGAAGAAGGAGAAGGTGCAGGTGGAGGAGCAACTCACCTCAGAGCTGAGCTCTGAGCGTTCCACTGTGGATGAGCTCAAGCTGAAGGTATGAGCTCCTATCTTGAATACTAGCTTCGCTTTTTTTGTCTCAGGTTTCTGCTGATACTTTCATTAATGTTATGTCCCAGATTCATCTTAGGCTGGCTTCAAATACTATTGGCATGCATTGACATGTTAACATATGAACATGAGCTGCAGTTCAGGATCTGCTCCAGCCTGCTTTCTATGACATATTGTGACAACATAACAAAATGTACCATTGGCGATAGGTATTTGATATGTTGTGAGGCTGTTGTTGAAACAGATCATATTGGATCTGATGAAACAACTTCTAAATCACATGTTCAAACCTATGTTCAGACCCATAACGAGTCATACATTACAAGGGGGACCACTCGTGTGGTGCATGAAGACAGCGAGAGCAAACCATATTGACTGGTGCTTAGCAATACACTCACAGGGACTGGATGCTCTTGCGGCAGTTATGGGTTCCATCAACATACCCATGCACCAACAATCAAAGTCTTGACAGCAGGCTTGCCGACATCTCATTCTTCCATTGAAGTTGCATGTTTTGGCATCTGGAGTCGTCATTAAGCTTGTGAAGGTATGTTATGAGTAGTCCGACATGCCAAAGGCAATCATGCTAGCACAGGCCTGCGCACACTGTTACTGACAGATGCAGTGCTAAATAAGAGCCCTACAGGAATCAGACCTAGGGACGCAAACAGATAGGAACCAACAGGGCAAACAAACATGACTCATACCCATGTGAAATGGGTGTTGAAAAGTGTAGATGTACCATGTAATATACCCCAAGCATAGCATGATCCTAGACTTTTAATGAGTACTTGCGCACACTGTAAGCAACGATGAAGCATTGATGCTTGCCAAACTGTATCACAACCTCACATTTTCTGATTGATGAGTATCAAATTGCATAACAATTGTTATACCAATGCAAATAGTAAAAAAAGTAAAACTGTATTAGCATCTTGTTCCAGGTCTAGTTTCATTCCGAGACAAACATAGAGGATGTGGGTTGGTCGTATCACATAGATCACATGCGCCGGCATTAATTGGGTTCAAGCCTGAACATGCAAGATGAGTCTAGTTGCATGAACACTGTGATTTCTGTCTGTTTTGTCTGACTCAAACCCTTCTCAGCCGTTGTGTTTAGAAGAGGATGAGACAGAGCAAACAAACAAAGCCAAAACAGGGTGGCCAAAACATAGTCAATGTAAATATGAACAATAAGAATTATCACAAAAACAACGAGTATAATAATGGTAATAATAATGAGTACAATGATTGTAATAACGCTTTGCCGCTATGATGAGCTAGGTACGTGCATAGCAAGTCTTGTCTTTTCAGCGATCTGAGCTGGAAACAGGCTGAGAAGCATGGACTTTGGTGTGATCAAAGAACAGCATGGTGGTACAAACAGCCAAGTTCTCTGCTGCAGAGCTCCTTGCGTACAGGTTGGCCTGCTTGGAGCACTGCAGCAGAGAAGTTAGCTGTTTTAGAGCCGTGCTACTCTCTATCCATAGCAAAGTCAATGTGGCAATACAAGCAGTACTGCTGATCTGCAATGCAATGCTCTGCTGTTCTGCTTTTTGCCATAGAACTTTTTGTTGGTTACTGACTGCCAGGTGCAGTTGCCATATGGTAGAATCTGCTGTGCGAAACCCATCAGCCCATTCAGTGTCTTCAAAACAAAGCGCACTCAGCATGCTTTGTTTTGATCTCTTGATGACTTTGATGGGCGACGTCTCTGGTGCTGAATGCGCAAACCCAATGACTTTGCCTGCACTCTGCAGATTATCACAATGAGCTTTTGAGGTGTTGCTGTTGAGATTGCGCTATTGTAGTCAAGTTGTCAGATCAACAGATTGCTGCCAGTCAGTCCACACAAAAGGACCATCACTTTGGCTATGCCCACCTGACTGATACACGGGTTGCAGTCAGCGCACAGTACAGAGCATCATAATCTATACACTTTGTTTGTTTGCCCATATGATTTGTTTTGTCAACCTGACAGTCTGCTCCATATGCTGTGCCACATAGAGTTCCCAACGCACAGCTGCATCATGACTGGTGCATGTTGGTCATGCTCCTCAGTACTAAGCTTAATGCGATTCACACACATGGCTTTCGGATAGTATGGCACTGGCGTTAGTCCTATGCAGGAATTACCCCTGCCTCCAAACTTTCTACCTGAGTGCATGATACAGAGGAGCTGCTGATGTATCTTATCTACATCCTGACAGGCTATGAACAGCAGAACAGCTACATGTGTGCAATGTAAAGCAGGAAGCGCCATCACAGCAATGCACGAAAGCTGCCAAACATGTTTGTATTTGACAAGTGCACTGCCAAAAACGTGAACTATTTTGCATGCTGACATGCTGTTCAGAACAGCTACATTTGCAATGCAAGAGGAAGCAACATCAAAAAATGCACATGAAAGCTGTGCAATTTTTGATGTTGCTTCCTCTTGCATGGCACCAGTAGTTAGTCTGGAAGCCTGTCATCATGCAGAGCAGTGCATGTCTTTGTAACATCAATGTAGACTAGTGTGTAGACAGCTGCGACGCTACTGATGCTGGACTGTTACACCCGTTAGCATGCTTGCCATTGACAGCACAGTGGGATGTCAAGGAGAAACAAAAAAGCAGTGATTCAACTGTACTTGTTTGTTGCTTGCAGTGTTACTGCTCACCTTGTGATAGACATCTCATCCTGTCTGACAGCACGAGATGTGTATCACAATCTGAGAAGTAAAACTGCAAGCAAGATACCATTTCATGTGCATCCACCGCTCATCCTGACTTTGCATCATTGACAAAACATCATGGCAGGCGTGTTTGAGACTTTACCTGAGTCTCACATCGTGTGGTGCAGGTTGAGAAGACACAGAAGGCAGTGAAGAAGGAGCAGAGCCTGGCTTCACAGCTGAAGGAGGAGATCAGCGCAGTCAACAGCAGTGCACAGAAGCAGATGCAGCTTGAAAAGGAGAAGGCAGAGGCCACAGAGGCTGAGCGCGCCTTGGTGGAGAAGACTCTCCAGGCAGAGAGGCAAAAGGTGACAGCAGTGCCTTCTGTGGTTCCTTTCTGCGTGAATTGTGCTCGCATACCTGGGCCACTGTGATGTGCCCAAACTTGTGCATAGCGACCTTGCATTCTTTCAGTGGACAAGTATAGCACAGGCACATCGCCAGCTGAAGAGTGCTTGTAGCAGCCTAGCTGGAGCTCTGTTTGCTTGCATTTTGTCACGCATGGCGTTCATGCATGCAGACCGAAGCAATGCGGAAGGAGGCCGCCGCTTCTGCCGAAGCCATGGCCGCGGAAAAGGCTGCAAAGTTCGCAGCCGACGCCGAGGCTACGGAGCTCAAGCGCTTCCTCGACAACGCCAACAAGGCTCTGGAAAAGCAGCGCGACTTTGCGGAGCGCTTGACCTCTGACGCCGCGAAGGTGAAGGAAGAGCTGGCTGGAGCCTTGGCCAGCCGGTCTGATCTTATCATGAACAACCAAGGCCTGACGCAGGTATGCAACAGCAACCTCTTTCAGCTGTATGCAAATCCATCCTCCAGGCTGTGCTGGCAAGAACAGCCTGCTGCTGGACCTGGGCTGAAGCTGTAAGGCACTCATAGCAAGCTGCAGCCTGGCTTCAAGCAAGATTAAACACCTGCAACAAGCTAGCCACACAGAGTATGCATAGAAGATCGCAGCAACAGGGCTGTGGGTATGCAGGCACTAGAGAAGCAAGATGAGCAGATTGAGGAGCTGGAGAGCAGCGCAGCTGAGATGCAACAGGAGCTGGCCAGTGCCAATGAAAACCTTGAGCAGCAGGCGTCCACCATGCAGAAGGTAAGACAGCTGAGACATCTCCCCAATGTAGACAGCGTTTTAGCTGTCCCCAGGCGTTTCTGAACTGATGCAGTCAAGTAAAGCTGTCACCCACTTACAACAGGTGCATATGTTAAGTGGTCAGCCACTGCACTGTGTTATCTGCCCACACGAAATCTTGCTAAGCTTAGCTGAGCTTGTAGTCAGAGAGTAAGCAAAGAAGCAATTCAGACATGCTGTGCAACAGTTGCTTGCACACAGTCAATCATTAACGCACACAGCCAATAATTAATGCACACAGTCAATAATGGATGCAAATCAAATTTCTTGACAATGTTTCTTAATCTTTTTTGGCAGATGGGAGCCGAGCAGATGACCATGAAGGAGGCCATGAAGAAGATGAAGGAGCAGACAGCTCAGATGGCCCTCAAGGCTCAGCAAGATGCTGAGGCAGCTGCAGCCGAGCGTGAGGCAGCGGAGAGCGAGCTGGGTTTGACCAGACAGGCTTTGGAGGCTGAGCAGAACAAGGTCAAATCTGTTGAGGTACTTAATAGGATGTTACTCATCTATCCTTGTGTGCATACTCTGAGAATTCTCCGCGTTGCTGATGAAACAACAAACAGCACAGCACACAGCCGCCCAGCCCAGCCCAGCCCAGCCCAGCCCAGCCCAGCCCAGCCCAGCCCAGCAGGTGTGTGTGCATGCAGAGCCAGCTGCAAGTCATGCAGCTGAGCATTCACATGCCTCAAGTCAGTGTGTGTGTGCATGCACAACCATCTCAGTCATGACAGCTGCTGTCTATGTGCAGAGCCAGGTGCAATATGTGGCAAAGAAAGAAAATAAAAGTTTACGCTTTGCAGCCGTGATAACCAGAGCCTTCTAAGGCGGCAGCCTGGAGCTATGACCACAGGCCATAGCCCTAGACGGGCGATCCCAATCAGTGGCAGCTGAACGTGTGTGTGTGCATGCAGAGCCAGATGCAAGTGATGGCCGCTGAGCTAGTAGCCAGGGCAGGCGAGGTGGACAGACTCCGGACAGACCTTGAGGCTGTGCAAGCCGAGTCAACAAACCTGCGCTCAGAGGTTGCTCAACTGAGCCAGAGAGCAGACGAGACTCAGAAGAAGCTTGACTCAGAGGTGAGTATTGCTAAGTACTGTTGTGGATGTGTATAGGCCTGATCAGTAACATCATTGGCAGTCTTGCTGTAACATGATCTAAGTCCTGGTCTGCTAGCTGGCACTCGAGTTCATTCCAATTGTGCCCTTCGGCCATGTGCTCTTGTGAGCATGACACTGTGTCTGGGTCCAAAATTGTCGGTTGGGATGTTGGAAAAGCTCTTTTCAATCCAAAAACATCTATTTTGATCCAAAAATGTGATCCCTACACTGGAAATCTAAACTCAGAAATGTCTGGGGACAGTAAAAACGCGTTTCAACATTGCGGAGATCGTTTAGCTCATACCAAATCTGTGGTATGCATGGGCTTGATGATCTACACGGGACCAACTAGGGCCATTTATGACAGTTGCTTATAGCTGGCTTCATCATAAAGGAAGCTACTCAAACTTGTACATGGTTGACCCTAAGGGAAGTGCATACTGAATGAATGCATGAGTGCATGGGGGTTGATGGGTGGGTGTGTGTGTGTGAGTGAGTGAGTGAGTGAGTGAGTGAGTGAGTGAGTGAGTGAGTGAGTGAGTGAGTGAGTGAGTGAGTGAGTGAGTGCGTGAGTGAGTGAGTGAGTGAGTGAGTGAGTGAGTGAGTGAGTGAGTGAGTGAGTGAGTGAGTGAGTGAGTGAGTGTTTTACACTACAGCTTGCGCTGTCTCTGAGGATCAGAGACATGCCTGTGCTTTCTCTCAGGTCCAAGTAAGCAAGGCTGCAAGGAAAGAAGCTGGCCAGCTCAAGACGCAGCTCACTGAGATAAGCTCAAACCTGAAAGCCACTGTTGAGGAACTCAACAAAGAAAAGAGTTCAGGTGAGACACATCAAGTTCAACCCTGCCCAGTGTCAGCATTTGCACTATGAGATCTGTGCTCACTGTTATGCTCGTGGATGATATGCAAGCAGTGTGACTGTTTGTCACCAGGTTGGTCTCTACAAAGCATGGAATCTGCACTGCATTGAATACATCTGGCTGGAGATCAGGCTGGCAGTCAAATGCGCTGTGCTGTGCTGTGCTGTGCTGTGCTGTGCTGTGCTGTGCTGTGCTGTGCTGTGCTGTGCTGTGCTGTGCTGTGCTGTGCTGTGCTGTGCTGTGCTGTGCTGTGCTGGGCTGGTCCTGATGCTGATGCTGGTCCTGATGCTGATATCCCAAACCATGCTTTGAAAACAAGTGCAAGTCACATGCACATTCATATGTGCAGGTGTTGAGTTGAGAGAGCAAGTGGCATACCTGAAGAGTGAGAATGAGTCTGTCGGAGACAAGTTGGAGCAAGAGCAGTCCAGAGCAACTCAGGTATGACCAAGCGTTGTCACTTATCAGAGCAGCCTGGTTTCCCCCTCAAAGTCAAATTGCATCAGATCTGGGCTGCCAAGCAAGGGATTCCAATCCCCTAGGATCTGTCGATCACTTTGGAAGTGTGCCCAAGCCAGTGTGTTTGGACATAAGAAAGCGGTCCCTTGAATTTCATGCAAGCTTTTTCTAGAGTTTGAAAGGAAGTTTGGGAATAGCAAAAATGCATTTTGTCATGCAGCAAGACAGTGCCAAGCTAATTCCATAACATCACAGACAAAACTCAAAGAGCCTGTTCCCATGAGGTAAAGCTCAGAAAGAGATGAATGAACAGGTGAATGGATAAATACAGACATGAATAAATAAACGAATAAACAAAAAGATACATACATAAGTAAGTACACAATCAAATAAATAAATAAATACATGTACAAGTAAAAATATAAATAAATGAAGAATACACAGATGATTAAGTAAACAGGAAAGGGCAGTAGCATGATGAACTGTGCAGATTCAGAAGACAGCTGACAACTTGTTCACATGAGGTAAAGCTCAGAAGTCCCTAAACCCTTAACCCTAAACGCAAAGCATGATGGCCTGTGCAGATTCAGAAGACAGCAGACAACCTGAAGCGCATCCAAGCCCAGCTGGAGAAGAAGAACAAGTCCCTGACAGGGGACCTGGAAACTCAGCGCACCCAGTTGAACCAGCAGGTGTTCTCTGCTCAGCAAGAAGCTGACAAGGTGAGGCTGTTTTGCCCTGCCCTGCCCTGCCCTGCCCTGCCCTGCCCTGCCCTGCCCTGCCCTGCCCTGCCCTGCCCTGCCCTGCCCGCCCCGCCCTGTCTGCCCCGCCCTGCACAGTCAGCCAGCTGAAGCTGCTGATTCAGCTGTTATTTTCCCAAGTCAGCTGAGCAGTCACTAAAGACATGAAAAGCATGGCATGAAGGGCAGAAGAGACCTGTTGTGCCTCACAGACAGGGGAGGTTTAGTTAAACCATGCAAATGCTTTGGCCTTGTTATTTCAGAAGAACTTTGTATCTCTGTACATGCTATAAATGAATGGATGGTTGGATGAATGGATGGGTAGATGAATGAACAAACGAGAGAACATGGTACATGCAGGCGCAGCAGCAGCTGCAGGACGTGGGCTTTGAGAGGGAAGATGCCATGGCAGCTGTGGAGAAGCTGCACAGCGTCATCAACATGGTGCAGGCTGAGATGGCAGAAGCTCAGGAGGCAGCTGACAGGTGAGCCATAGACGCATGCATCATCACAGGTTGTGACAGTCATATCCCTTGATCCAGTCTACGAGTTACGCCATGTTGAAGTTGCTCATGCAGGCTCATGCCACTGCTGAGTCGGTTCACGCCATGCTGAGTCGGCTCACGCCATGCTGAGTCGGCTCACGCCATGCTGAGTCAGCTCATACCATGCTGAGTCGGCTCACGCCATGCTGAGTCAGCTCATACCATGCTGAGTCGGCTCACGCCATCCTGAGTTGGCTCATGCCATGCTGAGTTGCACATCATATCAGTATCATGCTTAGGCTGTGAGAGTGCTGAACAGGGTCTATATGTGCAGCCAGGTTCTTCCAGTGCTGCAAGTGTGTGTCATGCTGCGTGCCATAGACATTGTGTCCGTGTGAAAAGACTACACCTTTTGGCGTCAATGTAATGAGAAGCCAAGCATTATACCGGGCTGCCTAGGTCTGTCTGCTGATGTGACTGCAGAGCGCGAGATGAGCTGGAGGCAGAAAGAATGGCACGAATAGATGCTGAGGACATCGTCTCACGGCTACAAGAGCAGCTTGCAGAGGTTCAGAAGGAGGAAGTGAGCGCTCGCCAAGCAGCTGAGACTCGCCTAGTCAGCTTGAGTCAGGAGTATGAGTCACTGAAGGACCAGGTAAGACCCACTTTCCCTT
>JAABUK010010189.1_pt1 | contig 12609 bp, 13 predicted proteins | sample 5559141 | NCBI WGS metagenome assembly JAABUK01 (sample SAMN10711869, study PRJNA513367) | rock metagenome | isolation source: Antarctica rocks | place: Antarctica: Victoria Land, Pudding Butte nord | collected 2016-01-03
ATGTAGGCCGATGGCGGACGGCATGGGGCGACAGGGGCCGGGGCACGAGGATGGCGGCGAGGGGGACGCGGCGCAGGCGTTCGAGGCGCTGCGGGCGGAGGTGGCGGCACTGCGGCGCGGGGTGGAGCTGATCTACCGGGGGCAGCAGGACGCGGCGGGCGCGGCAGGGCCGGCGCCGGTGGACTACAGCCCGACGCTGGGTGGGATGGCCAAGACGCTGCAGGCGGTGGAGGGCCGGCTGCAGGCCATTGAGGGCAAGCCGGCGATGGCGCTGACGCCGTCGCGATTCGAGGCGGACATCCGGGCGGCCGGGCACTGGGCGGGCGAGCAGGGCACGTCGGCGGTGCGGATGGCGGCGTCGGCGCTGACAGAGGCCAAGCGGGAATTTGAGGGTGTGCTGGCCGGGGCACGGACGGCGCGGGAACAGCGGGCGCGGATAAGCAGTGCTGCGATGTTCGGGGTGCTTGGCGGAGTGCTGCTGTGGTTCATGGCGGCGGCATTTCTGCCGTGGGGCGTGGGGCACCGGCTGGCGGCGGTGCTGGTGGACACGGGCGGGCGGTGGAAAGCTGGGGAGAGACTGATGGACGAGGCTGATCCTGACGCATGGGACCGCCAGGTGCGGCTCAGCAAGGCGTGCCCGCCGGATACCCTGATCGAGTTGTGTGAAGCAGCGATGGTGGTGCGAACTATCCCGCCCGGGCCGGCTGTTCAGCCAACACCTGAGGCGGCGAGGACGGTGGTGCCGCCCGTTGTGGCGCCGCCACCGCCAGCATCACGCGGCAGAACAGGAACAGGCCGTTGATGGGCCGGTGAAAGCTACGAAGGGGTTACCTCACGATTTGCTCAGAAGCGCACGCTAACGGGCTTTCGGATAGTGCTTGCCTTTCGACGCGGTTCTGAAAGGGATTTGTGCAACAAGGATTACCAGGAGCGACCGTACTGCCCCAGCCCCTTTCGCAAGCGTAGGTTTATGCAAGCCCCTGATCCATCGGGGTTTTCGGCTTAGCGAGCAGTTTTGACCAAACTGTGAGGTGACCCCTACTTCATGGGGCTGAACCTTTCCAACCGGCAGATCGCCTTGGAGCTGGGCCTTGACAGTTCGGATACGCAGGCGATGACGGAGCAGCTGCGCCGCAGGCTGAGGACACAACGCGAGACCACGTTGCAGTGGGGCAGACAAGCGTTGCTATTCTAGGGCCGTCCACATAAGACTTCTGGTTGCTGTTGCGCTCTGGCTACGACCGCACCGCGGCATCTCGCAAGACAAGCTGCCGTTTTACCTCGGCTTCGTCTAGTTCGTGCATAACGCGTGCCGACGCGGCAAAGCCCTGCTCGGCGTCCTCATCGCTGGCTTGGTTGCGTGACGAACTCACCACCACCCCGGAACCCAACAAGAGCCGATCAAGCCGCGGCGGCGTGAACACCACACACTTCCTCATGGTCCCCCTGTTGAGACCAAGGCTGCACTTTGCAACATCAAAGCGACCTGTCCTTGTGGGCGCAGACGGGTGACAAGCTCCCTACCAATCCGACCGCGGATACCCCTGCGGGTCGCGAGCAGATCAAGGCGGCTATCTGGCGCACAGTAGCGCCCCAGCGCCGCCGACAAGCCGCCGACGAAGACAACTCGCGTCACCCCGTGCGCGGCTTCATGCTCCAAAAAGTAAGTTCGCATCACGGTTGATAGGGAGGCTGCCTGCAACTCATCACGGTTGAGCTGCCATTCGACGTACGTGCCCTCCGGCTGCCGCCAGCCGGACAGATAGCTCAACCATTGCCCGGCCGCGTCCCGCACGCCCATTGCGAAGTATCCGGGAGTTTGGCGGATGGCGGCCTCAAGCCTGATGCTATGCGCACGCGACACAGAATACATGGAAGCTCCGTGCAGCTCCTCCACGGCCTTTGCAGCGTCCTCCGGCAGCAAGTCCGGCACGAACACGACTCCAAGCTCACGTTCGGCCCTACGCCGGAAATAGTAGTAGTTCCTGCGGCTGCGCGGCCGAAGCCGCGACAGAAAGCCCTCAAAGCCGCCTTCAAGCGAAAGATCCGTGCTGACGTCCGTTGTATGCCAGGCACAGTGGATCCGCGCTGTTTCCGGCGTGGTCGCTTTAGGTTCCGTAGCCCCGCGCATCGATGCAAGGATCGTATGGACCCAGGGCAGCGCAAGCACGGCACCTGCAGCCGCCTCCAGCGCCGCCACGCGCTGGCCAGCAGCCGCGATGACCAACCCGTCACCGGACCGGCTGCCGCCTTTAATGACGCCCGTTGGAACGCCGAACTTCTGCTTCCCGTAAAGAAGGATAGCCGCCGCCGGTTGGTTGTCCTTTTCCAGCACGACGACCAATGGACTGTTCTGCCAGACTGCCATCCTACTCATAAACCAAAACATGTTCGTCGTCATGTCGGACGCCACGCCAAGAGACTGACGCAGCGACTCTACAACCGAGGCTGCACCTGCAACGCGCCGTCTTCCTACAAACACTTGGCAGCCAAACCGGTCGGATCTCGATGAGCAGGTGTCGTCAAGCATGGAGAACAACTAGTTGGCTCCTTCGTGCTCATTGTGGGCAGCCTGCAACGGGGGCGTTCGGCACTACTTCATGCGGCGGCGGCGAGCCAGGCCGAGGCCAAGCAGCCCAGTGCCGAGCAGCATCATGGAAACCGGCTCTGGGACCGGCGTGCCGCTGCCAGGATTGCCGCCGGGATTGCCGGGAACAGTCCGGGCGCCCAGGAAGAAGCGATCGGGGCCGCCTTCGGCGTTGCTGAAGCTTGCGGAAAGCCCGACCCGCAGATCCGGGGCAAACATGGCTTGCAGCTGGGCCGCTTCCACATTGTCGAGCACGAAGGTGTTGACGGGGTTGTTTCCCTGGCCGGGGCTAGGGATCAGGTTGAGCGGAAGCACGCCGGCAGCGAACGGCGCGGAGAATACCGTGCTGTTGTTCGTGCCCGCCCCATACACGTTGAGGGTGAGCCCAGTTAGGGTGATCAAGTTGTCGCTGCCTGGCTCCGCCGCATCCAGGAACAGGGTCAGGGCTGCAGCGCTTGAGATCCCGGCGCTGGAGAACGTGCGGAGCATGTTGGCCACGCCCGGGCAAGGTCCGATGGTGTTACCAGTGCAGCCGGCCGGCGTGACAGAGCCTGACTCGAGGCTCGAGTTCCCTGGGCTCTGCAGCGACAGGATGATGTTCGAGTTGCCGACCCCTCCCGGGATCGCCAGGTTGGGTCCCTGTATCAGGCTGGCCGACGCCGGCGCTGCGAAGGCGAGTAGTGCGCCAACGGCGGCGACGGTTCCTCGTAGGATTTGCTTCATGTCAAGCCTCCCTAGTGTTATGAAACATTAGGAATTATGCAAGTCAGATGCCAGACGATAAGCCATTGATTGTCTACAAGAAAAAATCGAAGCTTCGCAGGCATGCCTTCATGCAGTAAATTTCTCCGACATTTAGTGATAAAGCATAAGATTTAAGTAAATGTTTCGCGCATCAACTACTAGTTGAAAATGCAAATACGGTAAAACTAAGCAGCCTTTTTTAAGTTGCCGCACGGGTAGGGCACCATGCGTTCTTTGTTGAGCTTCTTGACGGCGGTGTGGATGGCGCTGTTCAGGTCGGTCGTGTCCTTGAACGTTTGATGGGCCAGGTGGTGCAGCTTGAGGTCGCCCCAGGAGCGTTCGACTGCGTTTCCATAATGCCTCTCTATGTTAAGGCCAGAACTGACGAACTGAACTTCTGGTACGCATAAGCGGACAAAGCTGGAACAGGGTAGTTTGGAATCTCAGGCGGGCCGGGCATTTTGGGCTATTTGCCTGGTTGGTGGTGTGTGGGCGGTTTGACGGCAAACACCTGATGCTGTTGAAAAAGGCATCGCAGCCATCGTTAGGACGGGGCGAGTGGCTGTGATTCATTGGTCTCCGTGGTGCGATGGAGGCGGTGATGATGGGCAAGCGGGTCATGGCGAAGCCGATGTTTTCCACGGTTCGGATCGATGACCACCTGCCAGCCAACCATTTGCTTCGTGCGTTGGACGCATTGCTGGACACGGCGTTCGTCCGAAGCATCATGGCGCCCCACTACAGCTTGGTCGGGCGTCCCTCGATCTATCCGGAGCTGATGATACGCATGCTGCTGGTCGGTTACCTCGGCGGCATCCACTCCGAGCGGAAGCTCTGCGCCGGGATGCACCTCAACTTGGCCCATCGCTGGTTTTGCCGCCTTGGTGTGGACGACGTCGTGCCGAACCACAGCACCTTCAGCAAGAACCGGCATCGTCGCTTCCACGATGGCGATGTGTTCCATGCCATATTCGAGCAGGTCGTGCGCCGCTGCGTGGAGGCCGGCCTCGTTCCTGGCGAAAACGCGGTCGTGGACGGCAGCCAGGTGGACGCCGACGCGAGCCGCCACAAGCGCCTGCCCGGCAACCGCGTGCCGAACGCGTGGACGACGGATCGCAAGGCGCAGTCACGCTCGGTGGACTGAACCACATTAGTGACAGTTCATTACTGACAATTCTTGGCTTTTTCTGCTTCGGGTCGCAGCTAGGGTGAACCGTCTGAAAAGGAAGAAGCCTAAATGAACAGGGACCTAAACGAACTACAGAGAAGAATGCTTTCCAGGCAGCAACAGCACCATACCCAATGTGCGGTTCTCAACGGCCTCACCCTAGTTGCAGCTGTCCTCGTTGCGGGCCTTGTTTCCGCCATCGTCTGGAAAAAAACCACCCCTCCAAACTTCGGGACAGACTTAGACTATACCGCTTCCTACATCGGATCAGATCGAAAAAGCCTGGCTCAAGGTGAGCCAAGCGAGGGCGCGCCTGCAAGCCCTCAAAGCTCGGCTGAATGAGGATAGCCGCAAGCTCTAAACCCGCCGCAAGATCATCCTGAGGTGCCGCCATAAGACGGATGCTGAATTCACCCTAGGGTCTAGGGACAAAGTTGGAGGCCGTAACGAGCTTTGCGAGGCCATCCGTGGCGAACCCTTTGAAAACGGGGCCCGAGGAGCAAGCGAACGGAAAACCTATGTAAGGCCGTGTCGCGCAAATTGTCGCGGTGCCTTGCCCTTCTGCGACATACATTTGCAACGGGAAAGCACCCGGCCTGCTTGGGGTCTGGCCGCGGTCGCGGAACTTAGGAGTTGTACAAATGTCCCGCAGTCACTGGTCGTGCCGGGCTTACATAGGTTTTCCATTTGCTTGTTCCCCAAGCCCTGTTTGGACAGAGATCATAAGGCTACTCCTAACCAATCTAAAAGAATTCAAACTTTCAAATTACGCTCTTTTCTGTAAGACATTCTGGATGTCCGATGTCGTTGCCCTTGCTCCTTCGTCAACCCGGCCAGGCTCTGCCTTCAAGGCTGGAAACTCCCGTGTTGGGCCGCGCCGCGTTATCAAGTTTGGCGTAGCACTCGCATTGATTGGTGCTGCTGCTTATGCTGTCCAGTCAGAGCAAGGATATGTTGCGTCCGATAACGCCGTAGTTTCCGCCTACACGTCGTCACTACGCACCCCAATCGCGGGCTACATCTCGGGATTGCGTGCCAAGGTCGGCGATGCCGTCGCGGCTGGAGCGGTTCTCGGCCGTTTGAAGGAGCCACGGGTCGATGACCAGCGGCTCGTTGATCTGGAGAACTTGCTGGCTCGTTTTCGCTCCGACCGTGACGCGTATCAAAAGCAGCATGACCAGCTCTCGCTTCAACGGGCTGAGCTGGTCGAGAGGGCGGCAGAGCGCAATCGTTCTGCTGCCGAGTTTCTAACCCTGCAGGCCGCAGAAGCGGAGCGCCAAGTCCGCTCGCGTACGGCGGCAAGGGACTATTCCCGCCGGGACCTTGGCCGGAAGGACAGCCTTGGCCGGACTGGCAACGCGCCTGCTACAGAGGTAGACAAAGCCCGGCTTGCGTCAGAGCAGGCCGAGCTTGAGGTCGAGGCAGGGTCGGTGCGGCTTGCCTACTTTCGACTGCAAGCAGAGATGGCACGGAAAGGAATGCTGCTTGAGAGCGGCTCCAACGATGTTGCCTACAGCACGCAGCGAGCCGACGAGATTGGCATCCGGCTTACCGAGCTTGAGCGGGAGATAGCCCGTCTTTCTGCATCCCAAGCCGAAACTTCGGCACGCCTCGACGCCGAGCGGCAACGGATCGACCTACTCCGGGCTGCTGACCTCCTCGCACCCTCCTCCGGTATGCTGTGGAAGCTGGGCGCGTCCGACGGGGAGCGCCTTTCGGTAGGCGACACGGCAGCCGAGCTGGTAGACTGCACGTCTGCATTCATTGTGGCAGCGGTTCCGCAGGACCGCTATCCCGACGTCGAGATCGACGGAGCGGCACGGGTCCGTTTGTCTGGCGAGAAAGCCGACCGTTCAGGACGGGTGGTGTCCGTAACCGGAGAGGCAACCCTTGCCAATGACCGGAACCTGGCGGCAGCGCCACTCAACCAGCATTCTGCCACGGCGATAGCTCGGATCGAGGTCGCTGCCTCATCCAACCCTGCCGGTGAGTGTCTTGTCGGGCGAACTGCCCGCGTGTTGCTGCCCACCTCTGCTGGTAGTGGATTTCTAGCCCGTCTCGTACGTCGCCTGTTCTAAAGCGGCCATGCTGAGCCCATTCACGCTCGCAGCGCTCGCCCCCTTGACCCTGGCGATCGCGATACCGTTTGCAGTGCTCACGTTCCTTGGTCCGCACTCACCGCTGGCGCGTGTGATTGCCTCGGCAACCTGCGCGATATGCGGTGTGCGCTACGTCTGGTGGAGATGGGCATGGTCCATGCCCGACGGGCAGGAACCCTGGCAACATGCATGGGCCTGGGTCTTCCTGATCTTCGAGACGCTCACCGTCGCGAGCACCATCTCAGTCTACGTGTTCATGTCGCGGACTCGGGACCGTTCACCAGAGGTCAATGCGCGCGCTGGGTCCTCCCTTCTTTCCGCTCCAGCCGACGTGTTCATTGCGACCTACAACGAGGACCGTGAGATCCTGGAACGGACCATCATCGGTGCGATGAGCATTGATCATCCTGACCTGCGCGTCTGGGTGCTTGATGACAGCGCCCGACTTTGGGTCAGGGACTTGGCCGAGAGTCTGGGGGTATCCTATTGCTACCGGATCAAAGGCAAGCACGCCAAGGCCGGCAATGTGAACCACGGCTTGCAGACAGCGCTATCGACCGGGCGGAAGCCTGAGTTCCTGCTACTGCTCGATGCTGACTTCGTAGCCGCCCGGCATATCCTGCAGCGTACCTTGCCTCTCTTTGAGGAGGATGATGTAGGCATTGTCCAAACGCCACAGCATTTCTTCAACCCTGATCCCATTCAGGCTAATCTCTTATGCGGGTCAGTTTGGCCGGACGAGCAGCGGTTCTTCTTCAACCACTTACAACCCGCGAAGGACGCGTGGGGAGCTGCTTTCTGCTGTGGCACCTCTGCAGTCTTCCGCGTTGAGGCGCTGGAACGGTGCGGCGGCATGCCGACCGCTACTGTTACAGAAGACATGCTAACCAGCTTTCGCATGCGTGAGATGGGCTACCGCACTGTGTTTCTCAACGAGCAGCTCAGCCTGGGCTTGGCTCCTGAAGGATTAAAGGAGTACATTTCGCAACGCTCGCGCTGGTGCCTTGGCGCCATGCAGCAGATTTACACCCCTTGGAGCTTTGCCGGGTCTGCGAAAGTTGGCCTGATAAATCGGATTTCTGCTCTCGACGGCGTTTTGTTCTGGATTGCGAGCTTTACCTTTAAGCTGATGATGATCTCGGCACCGATGGTCTATTGGTGGACGGGAACAGCCGTGATTGAAAGCACGGTAGATGACATGCTTATATGGCTCGGCCCATTCCTCGCAAGCGGGATGGTGTTCACCGGCTTCTTAGCGCGCAACACAGTATTTCCTATTATGACCGACGTCACGCACCTCCTTGCTGCCCCTGCCATTGTGAGGACGGTCGCGATTGGGTTGGTAAAGCCGTGGGGCCACCCGTTCAAGGTGACGGCCAAGGGTGTGAGTACAGACAAGGTGACCGTGCAGTGGAGCCTTCTTGCACCGTTTGCCTTCATGGCGGTGGCAACGGTACTCGGGATGATCGTTAATATGTCTCCCTACAGCCCGCTCAATGGGACACCGGGTTATGCAACCAATGTGTTCTGGTCCATCTTCAATGTTGCCGTACTCTCGATTGCCTGCGCTGTATGCGTTGAGTTGCCGAAGCGGCGCTCTGACGAACGATTTGCTTCTGGTGAGCGGGCATCGGTGTTTCTTTCTGGTCAATCATCTTGCGAGTGTGTGGTTCTCGACATTTCCTTGGGAGGCGCTCGACTTTCCTGCGAAAGTGGCTGGAACATAGATGTCGAAGCCGGCGAACTCACGCTGGACCGTGGCGCAATCCAACTGCCCTTCGTGAAACTTCGTCTTGACCACGATGGCGCACTCTCGATCCAATTCAAGCACAGCGATGCATCTCGGCGCATTCTCACCCGCAAGCTGTTCACTGGCGGTTATGACAACGAGGTGGACCGGGTGAACGTCGTTGGAACCCTATTCGGCGCGGCCCGAAAAGTCTTTCAATAATTACGTGTGCAACCTGGAGGTCTGGTAGCAGCGGAACCGGAAATGCATTTGAGCGGCGCTGCCACGATAATTGGTGCATCAAATCAGCGGACACTTGTGGCGAAGTCAGCGGCTCTGCCGTAGCCTTCTTCTCGGCTTGCATTCGTCGGACCAAAACCTTGGTGAACGCCTGCTTCATGAGCCGCAAAGCACGTGAATAAAAACCAACTCTGACTTCGCTACCAGCATTTCAGCGTTTAATGCGAAAGGGCTGCTCCTGACCCCGAGCGCGGTCGTTGAACTGCACCCGAACGCAGCATCTCGTACATCAACCTGTAGCATGTAAACTTCTGGTTAGCCTCAGCCTCTTACGCAAAGCGTCTCTGTAAAAAGCAACAAGCCGCGCGCTGCAAAACCTAAGTTTTATAACCAGTGGGCTGCTTATTCCTTTGGTACAAGAGCGTCGTGGCAATTGAAAGTGGCTTTGATGCAGTACAAAGAGCTTCTCCGGACGGATGAAAAACCATCCACGCTCGCCAGAAGCAAAGACCGTCGTCGCGCGGGGCGCACTAGTCAGAGCAGCCCGCATCTGATCCCGCTGCTGCGCAATCCGGCGACGGTTGAAGTTCCTGCGCCGCTGCTGGGCGATGCGGACATACCCTTTTCAGGCGACGACTTGGCACCTGCCAAAGGAGTAATTTTCGCCGTAGCGCTGAGTCTTCCTCTATGGGCCGGCATTGCTGGGGTCGTATGGGCCGTGTCGCGCTGAACTCAAGATCAGCCAGGTTGCCGGCATTCTCGGACCAGCGCTGATTTCGGAGGAACATCGACGGCGCTGGACGGCATGGCGTCGCAGAGGCGGTGGCGGCACGGCTGCTGTGGGAGATCGCCGAAGCGGGGATGGCGCGCAGCAGTGCACACTTTTTGTGCGACGACGAGGCCAACCCCCCCTGGCGCGTGAGGCCGCGCTGTGCTGCAGCGCAGCAGCGCAGAATTCACATTATGGAAAATGGTGGGAAGTCCCGGCACAGTCTCCGGGCAGTCCCGGGACCCTGCCCGGCATCGGGGGGCCACGGAGACTTGGCCGTGAGCAGTATTCGGGGCTGCCAGAGGGGCGCTAAAGAGGCGCGAAGACTTAGCTGGGTCGTTGCGGAAAGCTTCAATGTCACAGGCCGCCACAGGTCAGGGCCAGGTGGCCGAAGGTTCAGGTCAGGCACACAGCCCGGCGGGTGTGGCATAGCAGCGACAGTGCTACAGCCTGCTGCCCAGCGACCTTATTTCGGCTGCGTCACCTTGTTCGCGTGCTAGAGTGCCTGCGCGTTAACAGGAAGCAGTGTCTACATGCAAACACTTGCCGTCGTTAGCCAGAAAGGAGGAGCCGGTAAGACAACTCTCTCCTTTCACCTGGCCGTTGAGGCTGAACGACAGGGGTTACCTTGTGTGCTGCTGGATACTGATCCGCAAGCCAGCGCGCGGCGTTGGGCCGACCGTCGCAACGGGAACGTGCCAGAGGTGGTTGCAGCTCCCTCGTCCCGCTTGCCCCAACTGATTGAGGCTGCCGCTAAAGGTGGCGCTGCGTTAATCGTAATCGACACACCACCTCACGCCGACCAATCGGCGTTGCACGCCATGCGCGCTGCCGACTTGGTGCTGGTGCCGGTGCGGCCCTCTGCCCTTGACCTCGATAGTGTCCTGGCGACGCTGGACCTTGCCGAGATCGCCCGCTGTCCGGTGCTTGGCGTCATCAATCAAGCGCCGCACAATGGTTTGACCGCCGATGAGGCGCGTAGTGTTCTGGCGAAGCGCGGTGCTCAGGTCGCCCGGCAGGTGATCCGGCAACGGGTGGCACTGCACCACGGCATAGCAGCCGGCATGACGGCGCAGGAATACGAGCCAGACGGCAAGGCTGCCGGCGAGGTGGCGGCGTTGTTCCAGGAGATCGTAGCCCGTCTTGGGATCATAGGCCAACGCGCAAACAGGCAAACAGGTTTGCATGCAAATAGGGAGGCAAGCTGACGTGGCTGCTTCTAGGAGGCCCAGGTTGGACAGTGTGGAATACGGCGAGCGTCCGCGCATGATCGTGGACAAGGACGCTGTGGATTGGGGGGCGAATGTGGAGGTTGCTGCACATGAGCCGGAACCGACCGCTTCGGTTGCACCCGACCCGGCAGCGACCGAACCGGCTGTAACTGACCCAGACGTATCTGACCCAGCAGCGGCCGATTTAGCTGCGACCGTGCTGGTCGCGGCTAAGCTGGGGACAGCCGATTCGCTGTCAGGAAGGGGACAAGCTGGCCGCACGCCTGCCCGCCGCGGCAAGCGCGCGGTGGCTTTCTGGCTAGACCCAGCGGCGCACAAGCAGCTTCGTACGCTGGCGCTTCGGCTGGACACCAACCTACAGGCCCTCATGGAAGAAGCCTGCAACAACCTGTTTCGGCAGCACGGAATGCACCGGATTGCCCATGAAGCAAGGGCTGGGGCAGAGGCGAGAGCCGGAACGAACGGGCCGGAGCAAGGCTAATCTGTTGACCTGCATACAGGAAGACCTGCAAACACGTTTGCGAGCAAACTGCTCTGTTAGGCTCTCGACCTGGCACTCACGGATGTGTCATGGTTGCAGGTGCCGTGTGTTGTGCTCGGCAACACCACAGGAGCTTGGAATACCCAGCACCTAGAAATGCCAAGGCCCGCCTTTAGAGGGCGGGCCGGGACACCCAGCCGAAGCCGGGAAACTGCGTGATCTGACAATCAGCAGAATCCCTCAATCGGCCGACTTTTGCAAGCCCTGTCTTGCCACGGCTTTGCACGTCCTGGCGCCAGCCCTCCCAGCACCTTGGCCCCACCGAGGAAGGGACTGCTTTGCCTAACGTACAGCCTGCCGTGCCCAGCACCGGACGCCCTGACGCCCGTGTGCATCCGAGTGCCCCCAACCCCCACCACCCTCGCCCCTGGCGGCGGGGCAGCGTGTTCGGCGACGGCCCGCGCCGGCCGCTGTCGGCCGACGAGCGCCGCATCTGGCTGGCCCGCGCCGAGTTGGAGCGCAAGGCCAGGCGGCTGACCGCGCTGCACGTCGATGTCGCCGGCGCCTTGCTGAAGCGGCTGGGCGTGGAGGGGCAGTGCGACCCCGCACACGCCACCTTGGCGGAAGACGCCGGCTGCGACCCGAGCACCGTGCTGCGGGCGCTGGTTGCGTTGCGGGCGGTGGGGCTGGTGACGTGGGAGCGGCGGCTGCTGCGCCGTCCCTGGCCTGTGGGCGGGCGGGGCGCCACGCGGGCGGAGCAGACCAGCAACGCCTACGAGCTGCTGTTACCGGACCGGCCGGTTGCGCCGCGCGAGGAACGCCGGTGCAGCGCCGTGCGCCGTCGCCCAGACTGCGACCGGCAAGATGCTGGAGAAACCCCTTCTCAGTTTATTCTAAGAGGGGTTCCGGAAGTGACAGAAGCCGAACTGCAACGACTCAGGACCATCCAGACAGCCCGATGGGCACAGCTTGACGCCAAATGGCACACCGAGCGCACCGATCGGTGGCGCGGGAGAGGCTGAAAGCTACACAGACCTTCATTTACGGCTGGGCTGGTGCCACGGTGCTCGGAGCCGTCAAGGACACACGCCTTGCGTGCGCCGCTACGCCGTGGCCTACGGTCATCCTTGACCGCCCTTGCTTCCCGTACCGTGCCAAAAAGCGTCGAGACGGGAAGCAGTTCCGACCCACGACTCCGCTTCCGGTAGATCAGACAGGAAGCCGCTGACAAACAGGCTGTTCATGGCTAACAGTTTCCCGATCGGAGCAAGTCGACCGAAATCATGGCCGGTCCTGGATCAGGCATCGTCGTTGAGGCCGTCCGGGCGCAGGGTAGTGAGGATGACAAGGATTTCGTGCAGCCGAATAACGGCCTCCAACAAGTCAGCGACCTCTTCCTCCAGCTCGATGGCGAGGTCGGACATCTCCGCCGACCGGTGATGTGAGCCATCGTTGATGACCGCCACGGCCAGCCTATGCAGGGCAAGCAGGCTGGTGCGGATTTCGGGCGGCTGCTGTCCGTCATCGGCCAGCACGCTGCGAAGCATGTCAACGTCGTCG
>JAABUK010010190.1_pt1 | contig 12607 bp, 14 predicted proteins | sample 5559141 | NCBI WGS metagenome assembly JAABUK01 (sample SAMN10711869, study PRJNA513367) | rock metagenome | isolation source: Antarctica rocks | place: Antarctica: Victoria Land, Pudding Butte nord | collected 2016-01-03
GCGCTGCTCAACAGCCCAACAGCTGTCGCGTGGTTGTTAGAGGTCAGACATGGGGTTGAACTGTTGATCTTGGCAAAAGGTACAGCAGACGTTTGGACAGTCAACAGATGTTGGCAGATGGGTAAGGAGAGTACTGAGTCAGCAGGAGGCACATGATGGCAGTGGCCAGGATGACCCTACTGCAATAGTATTTAGATATTCTTGAGTCAAAGGGCAACACTGCTCCGAGTGAAAGGGCAAGACGCTCTGAATGGCCAGACAAAATATACTGCAACAGCAGTTGGATGCTGTAGAATCAAAGGGCACCTCTACTCTGAGTCAAAGGGCAACTCTACTCTGAGTCAAGGGGCAACTCTACTCTGAGCCAAAGGGCAACTCTACTCTGAGTCAAATGGCAACACCCTTCTTGATTCAGAAAACAACACCGCTCTGGGTGATGCAGCAACACAATGCATTGATGAATACTGAAACACAGTGACAGGGACTGCCTCTTCAAAGGCAGTGTTGACTACCTCTTGATCATTGGGGGGCCAACTGCTCATACGTAGGGTGGCGCCCGCAATAGCAGCCCCGGGCTCCCCATCTGCACCCCCCTTGCTTTTGACCCGCCCCTCCCTGCGCCCTGCTCTGGAGCCCTTCTTGTGGGATGGACTGGCACCCCCATCTTCTTCATCAAAGCCTGCCACCTGCAAGATCAAAGCTATGTTCATGGAAACTTTTACCTCTGTGTGTAACAGAGCAGACATCGAGCTCATGAAGAAGCGAGCAGTGAGAAGTGCACAAAGGGATCTGGTCAAAGAGCCTCTCATTGACCAGAGCAGCAGAAGGCATAAGGGTCAAACAAACCGACAAGGCACAGAACAATCATGGTGTCTTGTTTAATTAGGGAGGCTCAGTCAGGACATGCACACATGGCTTGAATAATACAGCACTCTGTTGGATGTACACAGCATGTTGGGGTTGCTTGTAAATGTGCCTGCGTGACTCGAACCACACAGCAGGCAAGCAGCATCATGCAATGGAGTCACTCAGCTTTGATGCACATCTGTTGCTGCAGGGCCTGCACACAGTTGCTGATTTGCATAAAGTCATCTTCCCCCAAAAAGGGAAGAAATATGGGAATTTGTGTGCATTCTTGCAGTTCATGAGCACTCAGATAGCACACATTGAGCATTGCATGAGCGCAGGGGCACTTTTTCATGAGGCAATATTCTGTCATGTTGGAGTGAGCATGGTTCATGTAGCCTTCTCACAGAAAAGAGGCCAAGGCCGATGCTTACATCTTCCGTGAACTTGAGGCGTGCAGTTCTGATACCCAGATCCTCTTGCACCTCTGGCTGTTTGCTGGGCCGCTGATCCACAGGGATCAGACGATTCCAGAAGGCCTGATCATCCTCATCGCTCTTGAAGCTAGCCACGTTGAAGCTGCTGAGCAGCTCGTCGTTGCGCTCGGCCATTTCTGCCTTGGTGTCTTGAACCACCTCTGCTCGAGCTAGGATGGCATCGATGCCCTCTTCATACAGCTGCTTCTTCTTTTCCTCTTGAACAGCCTCGTTCTCCTGTGACAGCAGCGCACACTTTTCTGATGACGATTTTGTCTGTCTATGTTACCATTCTGTCTATTTTTGTTTTACTGATGAAATGCAATAATGTCAAATGGGCTAGCTAGTCCCAACAACTGTCATATCGCTGACTGGCATCAGCAATTGCATATGCAGTGTCCACTGAAGCAGTGGACATTGGCCAGTGGAGAACATTCTCCTGATTCTGTTGTCAACTACCTGCCCAACTTGAGCCATGCACGGCTGTGATTGAGTAGTTGTGAGGTTATTCTACACATCAATATTGGGTCTTGTCACAGAGATGTGTGTGTGTGTCATGTGTCACAGGCTATGCACAACTCACACGATTGACTTGCTGCGCTGCAGTACTGAGGTGGCACCCTGGTGAGCTCTTCAACTTCAGATTGGAGCATTGAAACTCATTCTTCCAATCAGCTGCTCAGCACATCAGCAGGATTGCATGCTTTGACGCAGAGACTGACACCACAGCAGCGATAGGCCTCCCATTCTCACCAAAAACATCTAAAACATCTGCACAATGTAGAAACGCATTTTACTGTCCCTAGATGTTTCTGAGTTTAGGTTTCCTGTGTAGGAATGACTTGCTGGAGCAAAATAGACATCTTGGGATGGAAAAGAGCTGGAACCCTCCTTGCAGACCTTGCAGAAGGAGCTTCCTCACCTTGAACAGCTCTTCAGCTCCAAACTTGAGGATGGAGGCCAGCTCATCCTTGCCGAAGAGCGTCTTGGCGCCATCGGTGGCAGCTCGGGGACCAAGAATGGTGCGCCCGCTTGTGTCCATGCGCTGGATGACCAGGTGGTCCAGCACCATCTTCTGCTTTGCCCGGTTCAGGATGTCTTCTTCTACACTGCCACTTGTCAGAAACCTGCACACAAAATGTGAATGATAAGGATGTTCTTCTACGCTGCCACTTGTCAAAAACCTGCACCCAGAATCTAATTGGTACGGACATTCTTGTACACTGCCACTTGTCAGAAATGTGCACACAGAATCTGAATGATAGGGATCTTCTCTACACGGCCACTTGTCAGGAAGCTGCACACAGAATGTAGACGATGGGGACAAGATTTGCATGATTGGAGCCAAGCATTGTGCTGCGCCTTCTTACTGGGTGGTGCAGTGATGCAGGACTGTGCAATGCATGGCAGACTCCCATTTCTGCCCATGTTGAGCCTTGTTGCTAGTGCATTTTGGCCAGTGAACCCTTGAGTCGGCGAGTTGCACCTAGTGCTCTCTAGCATAGCCACACCAATGCATGACTGCAAGATACTAATAAAGAGGATGCACAGGTTGGTGATCTTCTCAGCTCTCAGCTGCAAGCCATCTCATGCAGAAATGCACTTGAACTCATGCAGACACATACACCCGACACATCAACCCCACACAAGCCAAGAGAAACCAGCAAGACGATTACGATCACATCTGTGTGATATGTTGTCACTGCTGCGTCGTGAGGCAGTCACTACTTATAACGCTAGCTATGACTATGTGACTGTCATTGGGCATGCTGCTGCTGGTCGAGAACTATTGTAAGAAGAACACGCAGGTTGCAAGCAGCAATTGTCTTTCTGGTGGCTGGTCAAGAGACGTGTTGATAAAAAACAATCTGGAAGGGGTTGTTGCCAATGTTTCTCTGGCTGCTGGGGTTCTATGTTTGTGTGAAAACATGCGATCTGCAAAAGCTGACACTTTGTTTGAGAGCATGCAGGTTGCAGTTGATACCTGTAGATGTTGACAGTGTCTTTCTGGCCTATCCTATGCGCTCTGGACATGGCTTGGAGATCGTTCTGGGGGTTCCAGTCGCTGTCAAAGATGACCACTGTGTCAGCAGTGGCCAGGTTGATGCCCAGCCCCCCTGCTCGGGTGGACAACAGGAAGGCAAAATCACCCGAGCCTGGGGCATTGAAGTGCTCCATTGCCTGCACACAATGACATGTTCTGCATAATGGTAATGATAATGATAATAGTAATGATAATAGTAATGATAATAGTAATGATAGTAATAATAATGACAACATTCCATATTATTACTGGTAATGATAACATTCTTCTTATTATTATTATTATTATTATTATTGTTATTATTATTATTATTATTATTACTATTATGTCATCATATAATAATGATAACAGCAACAATAATAATAAACATACTAACAACAATAAATCCGCAAAAGCTCATGATGAGCTAGGTACATGCAGGCCAAGTCTTGTCTGTCCAGGGCAGCCTGTCTTGTGCATCCCTATGAGGTCTACTAACACAACGGTCTTGACTATCATGTTAGGCAACATCATTGATACTAGACCTAGATATGTTCTGCATGCCAGCGGTTACTGAAACTGATAGTAACAGCAGAAGCTAGGAGTGTGTGGTACAGACTTGCCGCCTGTACTCTATGTCATGCTGTTTGCGCTAGCTGCGGTTGGAGGAACAGATGAACACCATGACTTTCAGCTAAAGGCACAACTCATTGAAATAACTCTGAAACGGAAATCCCCTGGGGACCAATGTCAGGCATTTCTACTTCAGGGAGGTTTTATATGAACCTTCACACTTGGACAGCAATCAGACCATTTGGTTGCTCTCATGACAAATGCCACGCTAACACTGAGAACAAACAGTTGTCACTGCAGACTTACATTGCAACTTGCTGGTGTGTCATGGTGAACAGGATCACCAATGAGGATCCTGTCACCTCATGGTGGCAATGATACATTTGCAACGCTTGGATGTTCGTCGATGGAAGAGGAAGCAACAGTGAAGGTACAAACTTATACGTTTGTACTAGTGCATATATCATCGTGGGGGGTGATGTGCTGATTCAGATAATGCTATGGGGCTGACGTCCTGGTTCATGTGTTATTTTGGGGGTGATATGCCAGTTCATACATATTATTGTGGGGGGTGATGTACTAGTTGAGATGTTGATGTGGGGGTGATGTACTAGTTGAGATGTTAATGTGGGGGTGATGTACTAGTTGAGATGTTAATGTGGGGGTGATGTACTAGTTCAGATGTCATTGTGGGGGTGATGTACTGGTTTACATGTTATTGTGGGGTTGACGCACTAATTCAAGACTTGCTGTGGGGTGGGTGTCACCTGATAATATGGCACATACTCATGTGTATCGGTTCACAATGTTGTTGTGGGGCTGGAGCGTCACCTGATACCATGGCATTTACACACATACAGCATATATACAGTACTCATATGTTGTGGGGGTGGGGTGTGACCTGATGGCGGGCAGCAGAGGGTGTGGAGCCATCCAGGCGCTGATGCTGGAAGCCGCGCAGTCGCATGTAGTCGCTGATGATGTCCAGTACCCGCACCATCTGACTGAAGATCAACACCCTGCAGCAACCACTAGCGACTGAAACATTCCAAAGATTGTAGGATGAAGATGCAGTGGTCATCATGTTCTCTTGATCAAGATAACAAAGCGCCCTTGGCAGACCACGAACGAACGAGTGAGACATCCCAAAGATTGTAGGATGAAAACGCAGTGTTCCTTTTCTCTAGTTCGAGAGGAGCAAAGCGTCCTTAGCAGACCACCAATGACTGAGACATTCCAAGCATAGTGAGATGCAGACACTGGGTTGCTGTTCTCTGTGTCAAGGAAACAAAGCGTAAGCGATACGGGTGATGAGCTTACAGATGAACTCAAGATATCAGTATCAACCAAATCAGATCGGCATGCAATTTAGACAGTTTAGACAGGTTAAGCATGTGTATTGTGAGCGCCTTAAGCTTGCTTCAAATGGTATTCCTTATTGCAAGCAGCTCATGTAAGATGACAAGTTTGCTGCATGCTGGGCATATTATACAGCAGGTTTGACTTTTACATCAAGTTTGCATTGCACGAAATATAGACAGGTGAGCAGCATTCTGGTTGCTACCATCCTACACAAATGGTTTGCATGCACTGCAATGTGCATTGACACACCCATTTTCTTGGTGGCTCAGTGCGCTATGGGCAAGGGAATGGGCTGTACTTGCTCGTTTGCAATGTGATCCAAAGCGCTGCTGACCCCATTTCAACCCCTAGCATCTTAATTATGCTGTGAAAGCAGTCTGCAGGCAACGTAAAGGCAATGTAACCCTAAAATTCTAAATATCAGTCATGTATACACCCTGAACTAGAACACCCCAAACCCATACTTAGAGAAGCAGCTGGCTGGCGCACCTGTGTCCGGTCTCTTTGAGGCGCTTCATGAGCTTGTCCAGAAGGACCATCTTGCCGCTGGTAACCACCAAGCGGTCAACAGCATTCAGGTCATCCTCACCCCCTCGGTAGTCTTCCTCTGCGCTCTCAAATAGGAAGGGGTGGTTACATGTCTTCTTGAGCTCGGTGATGATGTTCAGAAGTGAGACTTGCCCGCCCTTACTTCCCTGCACAGCAACACAGCACAGACTCAGACTCAGAGTTCTGATGACAGTTGCCCACCACTTGCCTCCCTGCAGAGAAAATGAAAAGAAAAGACTGCACTTTTTGGCAGTGTCAGTTCAATGAGAAGCCAAGTAGTTTACTAGGCTGCCCAGATGCACAGAAACACAGACTCACATTGTTGCAGGATCAACGGGGTGTTGCGTCAAGGTGCAAACCAGCCTTTTCTGCACAACCCAAACCAGCATTGCTCAGGAGTGATACTGTGCTAATTGAAATACGATGCAAGTGCAAGACAACAAGGCCCTCACATGACAAGTTCTGCAGAGTGCCAAAATCAACAGACCCCAATCTGTGAATCCGAAAGAGATTGCAACTCTGGAGCATTGCAGCAGCTGGGTTCACAGATTTAGCCCTAAACCCTGAACTGCAAGTCTGTCCTCACCTTGTTGAGCTCCTTGAAGTTTCTAGTGAGGATCCATTTGTAGTACTGGCGCTGCAGGGGGGACATTTCCACCCTCAGGATGCGCTCATTCTTGGGAGGCAGGGACTTCTCCACGTCCTTGATCACACGCCGCAGCAAGTGCGGCCGCAGCTCTGCATGCAGCTTGCCCACCTACGGCACAATCAATGGAAGATTTGGGGTTCAGGGTTTGTTCAGGGTTGGTTTAGGGTTGATGCTATGGCAATGTGGAAGACGTTGTGTGAGCGTGTTGTGACTTGGAGGCTTTTTTAGATCTTGAAGCCAAACAAGTGTCTGTGCATGCATATGGTATATTTACAATACATTACATGCAGCATTTGCTTTGGGAGTGCATGCTGTCGGCACCTGCAGTATCTATTCTATGTTGACCGACATATGTTGGCAAATAAGGATCCTTCACCACACTGCAACTCTTGCTGGCATTGCTGACAGACATGTCCATGCATGCATGGCAGTGAAATGGCATGGGAGCGCCTTCCTACTGTCTCCTTGTGTTCCGACATACGCACACATGCCCTAACATATTGCTGGGAATGTTGGCTATTGCTCTCTGTGCGACACGAGCAAAACGCATTGTGAGACCGCTCAGCACGCAAGGTTTAGCGTTCAGGGTGGCAAAATGCACTGTGAGGTTGCTCAGCACACAAGGTTTACATAAGGTTTCAAGGGACCAGCTCCACCTGATGTTGCATCAAGTGATTGTCAAAACTGTCATATTAGTAAGCCTGAAAACAATGCGCAAGATAGGCTGCTTTGGAGAGACAAGACTTGTTCTGCGCGTGCCTAGCTCATCATGAGCTGGAAAGTATTTTTATTATTAGTATTCTTATTATTAGCCCCACCTGTTCTGCACGTGCCTAGCTCATCATGAGCTGGAAAGTATTTTTATTATTAGTATTCTTATTATTAGCCCCACCTGTTCTGCATTGTCGAGAGAGTGCTGCGCCTCAAAGTGCTCACAGCTGGGAAACTTGTTGGCGTCCAGGAAGTGCAGCAGGGCCCACAGCTCCTTGATGCTGTTCTGCAGTGGCGTGCCTGCAGCAGGGCACTGGACTTGAGAATTTGTTCAGGGTTTTGACTAAAGTTTCTGCAGACAGCCTGATGCTGTTCTGCAGTGGCGTGCCTGCAGTAGATCACTGGACTTGGCAATGGCTTAGGATTATATGGAGAGTTTCTGTGGAGAAAAGCAAGGAAAAGACTGAAGTTGTTGGCGTCAATTTGATGAGAAGCCAAGTGTTATACCGGGCTGCCCAGGTAAGAGTTTCTGTGGACTCATTGCACAGCAGTCGTTGCAACCTCATGCCAGTCTGAAAGCCGTGAACAGCGTTCAAAAGTAAGGCATGGACTCTAGCACCAGCAGTAGCAACAACAAGATGGCACAATATATGCAGAGAGGGGTGACAGCACAGGGCAGGCAGCTTTGGGACAGCAGCGTCACTACAACAAAGACAAGAAAAGCCTATGCCTTGTGGCAGTTTTAACATGAACCTTCTGAGGCGGCAGCTCAGAGCTGAAATGTCAGGCCATTGCCCTACAGAGGCAAGTAAAAAGACAAGCAGGCAAGATGTGAGTGGTACGAACCTGTAATGAGCAAGCGGTTCTTGAAGGAGAACTGAGTCATCTCTTGGTAGAGGGCTGACTCGTGGTTCTTGAGGCGATGAGCCTCATCCACCATCATGTAGTTCCACTTGATGTGGTTCAGGATGGAGGCGTCCTTCAGGACCAGCTCATATGTGGTGATAATCACCTGCATGCAAGATAGCCTTTCATGTGTTTGCAACATTTGTGTCCGCAGTATTGTTACTGCTAGAGTACAGATACATTGCTGGTGGTGAGGAGTTCAACACAGTCGTAATCTACTTCGATTCCTGTAACTTAGCAACAGACCAATGACATGCAGTGATGTACACACATGTGAGTCATGGGTTGGAGTTTCCCTAATGCACAGCTGCTGTGTGCCCATGAGTTCAGAGTGTTAAATCAGGTGCTGGTCGCTGTTCAAATGCAACCATGTTGCTCAGTTTTGCTGAAGCAGTTTGCTTTGCCCAAACAAGCTAGCAAGGCCTTATCTGATGTTTTAGTTTGTTTGACTGTTAACGCCTGACAGTGAATCACATAGTTGAGAGGAGATGGCTAAAGCACATGCCCACAGAGCAGGCAGCCAACCAGAACTGTCAGAGTGATGCAAGTGACTCGCTATGTCTCCCACAATGCACAGCACTGTGCAAGAAAGCAGTATGACCCAATCAAGATTCGCTGCAGGTGAACGTATTAATAGTGAGGCTACTACTAACAACAACATTAAAGTGAATGATAATAACAACAATGATGATGATGATGGCAACAATCATAGTAATGGTAGAAATTACAACAACAATAGCAGCGTCAATGATGATGGTGATGATGCTTCAATCAGCCAGGCGGCATGCAAGGGAGCAAGCAGAATGCATGACTGCTAGCATGGTACCTCAAATCTGTATGGTCGGGCGGCACCCCTGTGGTTGTAGAACTCATAGGTGCGGATGACCTCTCTGGATTTAGAGTCACCAACGTACACCAGAGCATTCAGCTGTGGGGTCCACTTGCGGAACTCCTTGATCCAGTTGGGGACTGTGGATAGGGGCACAACCACCAGGAAGGGCCCTTGTATCTTCAACACCTCCGACAGGTAGCCTGGATTGCAGATTGTGTTGGTGAACTGATATGCGCTTTGCTTGATCAATAGCACTAAGGCAATGTCAGCGACAATGATGAGCACGTACAAAGGTGCTGTGCACAGTCCAGATTGAGGCAATTGACGCCGTGAGCACAATCAAGGAAGCCCCTGGTCTTTGTGCATCAATGGAGACATACAAACTGGAACACAGAAAAGAAGCGCAGATAGTCCAGATGAGCTTCAGCTGCCTTCAGGCAGGAGAGGCAGGTAAGACATTCAACAGAAGCAAGAAGACTCTTCAGTTCACTCCCAGCACACAGAAGAAGGATGGGCGAGTAGGTCTTGCCTTGTGTCTACTAGGATTGCCTTAGGCTTGAACTTCAGCGCAAACCAGCAAACCTTATGTCAAAAATTATGGAAAGGATCAAACAGAAGGGAGACAACTGTTCAAGCATTCTGATTCAACCACGGTTGTGCTTCTTTTACTTCATGTTTGTAGCAACAAGAAGGGACGCACCCAGCAGGCTGACGCACTGCACAGTCTTGCCGAGGCCCATCTCGTCAGCAAGAATGCAGTTCTGGTCTTGGTACCAAGAGTAGACCAGCCAGTTGAGGCCATCCAGCTGGTAGTCCCTGAGAGTGCCTGCTTGCAGGAAGTCTGGCTGGCGCTCCAGGGCCCTGTTCTTGAACTGGCGTCGGGCCATGTCTGGGGTTCGGGTGGGCTCCAGCAGGCGCTGCTCCCGGGCCTGCACAGATCACGGACAGACAGACATGGGCCTCATCGTGCCTGCACACTTGAGAGACAGACAGACAGGCAGACATGAGCCTCAATGTGCCTGCACAGTTCACAGACAGACAGGCAGACATGAGCCTCACCGTGCCTGCACACTCTACAGACAGATAGATAGACATGAGCCTGAATGTGCTTGCACACTTCACAGACAGACACAAGCCTGCATGTGCTTGCACACTTTACAGACAGACAGGAGGTCGTGAGCTTGCGCAGTTCAAAGATGGACAGACATGAGCCTCGATGTGCCTGCACAGTTTACGGACAGACAGACATGAGCCTCAATGTGCCTGCACGTTTTACAAACAGACATGAGCCTGAATGTGCCTGCCCAACTCACAGACAGACACAAGCTGCAATGTGCATTTTGAGCAGGCTTGTGTGCTATGGTTGTTTGGTGTGTTGGCTACTTGCTGTGTCCACCAAGACGAAGGCAAGGTGAATCAAATTGCAGTCATTGTATGCCAAAGGCATGCAGTCTGGTGCTCACCTCATACTGATCCAGCTGATCCTGACCGCCAGCTTCTGAAATAGCTTCAGGCGTCTCAAAAGTGCACTCGCCATAGGGCAGCCCCTTCCACTGCAGCATCACTGCACCCTGACGCCCTTTGACCGTGCAAGATAGAGCTTGTTTGGACAGAAGCAGAAGGTTAATTTTCAAGTCAGTTTGAGGGGATCTGAAAGGCAAACTTCCGGATGCCCTTCATGCCGTAGGCAGCACAAGCATGAAGAACAAGAACAGTCCAACAGCAGCATGAAATGGATGCAGGACCACAATATCACCAGTTACACGGGTGAACATTGCTGTGTTTGCAACATGTACAGGCAGGTTTTACCATGTACAGGCAGGTTTTACCATGTTACGGCTGTGACATTGCGGTAACACTGACTGCAGGAGGCAAGCTGAGCAACAAACACGCTAAAACAACTTGATCAAAAAGAGACGGAGACTAGAAACGTCAAGGCTAAGCTTGCTGCTGAGCATAACACGGCAGCATCTTCTTCAGTGGAAAGCAAAAAGGTGCAGTTTATGAGTTCATTGAACTCATACTGCACCTTGTTGCGTTCCACTGAAGATGCTGCTGCCAGAGTACGCTTGGCTGCAAGCTTAGCCTTAGCATTCCTAGTCTTTGCACCCAACAACAACATATTTTGAAACAAGTTGCTGCAACTTGCTTACCGCTCAGCTTGCTTCCTGCGGTACTGTCCCCAGACGTTTCTAAAATTAAATTTCCAGTGTAGGGATGACTTTTCCCAAACCAAAACAGATGTTTCAAATTTGAAATCAGCTTCAACTCTCAGAGTTGCGAGGGGCAAACAAGTGACAGCTGCCTGGTTAAGATGCAGCACAGCAGCATGCATGCAAACTGCAGCAAACTGAAGGCTGTCCTAATTTGGCAACAATGAGATGAAGCAGGGACAAATTTGCCATCCCAGCAGCATGACCTGATATAAAGCATGACTCAGGGGTTGGATCTGCTTTACAAAAGGTGTATTCGTAGCCATTACGCATTCAGAAGTGCGATCTACACCGATACATTGATTGACTGTCGTGTATCAAGGCTGCAACGGCTGTGTGTTTGACGCATGCTGCCAGATGGCTCACCTTGACGAGGTATTTCAGCTGTTGTTGCCCTTCCTTGTTTTCAAGCCTGAGGTGGATGACCCTCTCGACCTGCATGTGCTCTGCCACCAGCTCTTCCTCCATGCACCTCTCCACATCCTGCAGCTCCTTCTCTTCCCTGCTAGCCACCCTCCTGTAGGCCTGAAACAGCAGAGAAGAAGAGCGGATGCTAGCAGAGAAGAAGAGCTGAGGCTAGCAGAGAAGAAGAGCTGATGCTTAGGCCAAATTTAGAGCTGTGCTGTAGTTGAAACAGATCTTGCAGCTCCTTCTCTTCTCTGCTAGCCACCCTTCTATATGCTTACAGCAGCAGAGAAGCGAGCTGATGTTTGGGGGGAAAATCGGGGTAATGGTGTAGTGGAAACAGCAGCTGTGGCCAATCAGCAGCAACAACCCAAGCAGGGCTGTTGCAGACACTGGGGCGTGCCTGACAATCATCCCATTTCACACACACAGTCCATCAGGCAAGCTATGAAGCTGCGTCAGACCATACCTTTTACTAACAGCCGCAACATCACAAGAACAGGCAGACGCTGCCCACCTGTAAGTCATCCCACCGTTTCATGTAGTTCACCACGCGCTTGTACCCTCCAAGCTGACTCAGCGTGGCACGTGTGTCCCAGCTGCACTGGATGTAGGCGTACCGCTTCCACTTGATGTGAAACTCACAGTTGGCCCAGGGGTCGCCAGGGACTGGAGACTTGCCCTCCGCTTCCCTGCAAGAACGGAAGTATGGGTTCAGCGCAAAACCTAATCCTGTGAAACTCACAGTTGGCCCAGGGGTCGCCAGGCACTGGAGACTTGCCCTCCGCTTCCCTGCAAGAACGGAAGTATGGCTTCACCGCAAAACCTAATCCTGTAGTTGCATTGGGAAATGACAAGCTTGCTTTAGAGTTTTGCAGTGAAGGTGATGATCAGGCGCAGAGGCAGCTGTCCTGCTGGCCCCCTGCAGCAAAATATATCTGCTGGGCAGAAGCCTCTGTGACTGCAGTACTGAATGCCAATCTTGAGCTACAGTTTGACTGTTGTTTCTGTTGGTAGTTGGCCTAGGGACCATCAGGCAGAAGAAGGTCCTGCTGCCAACAA
>JAABUK010010191.1_pt1 | contig 12606 bp, 17 predicted proteins | sample 5559141 | NCBI WGS metagenome assembly JAABUK01 (sample SAMN10711869, study PRJNA513367) | rock metagenome | isolation source: Antarctica rocks | place: Antarctica: Victoria Land, Pudding Butte nord | collected 2016-01-03
CTGGCTCTAAAACCTGCTGTCACTTCATCATCATCCACACAGCAGCAGCAGCAATCACAGCTGTGTTTGGCAGGGAGTCTGCCGGGAGCTGCGGAAACTAGGCAGAGACAAGACACACACCTGGTCCATCCTTCTGGGATGTATTGCGATGCGGCGCCCGCCCGCGGCGGCGTCACTGGCACGTCTGTTGCCTTCAGCGGACCGCCGCCATAATGCCCGCCGCGGCCGCCGCCACCGCTGCCGTCCCAGCCGCCGCTGTAGGCGCTATGCCCGCTGCCGCTGCCGCCGGTGACAATGCGAATGCCGCCACCGCTGGGCGGCGGCGCGTGGCCATCGCCACAGCCGTGCTCCTCGCCTCTGGGCAGCGGGTACCTGCCGCCAGGAGCACCGCGGCTGACGGCCGCCAGCGCCGGCTGATACTGCTGCAGCAGCGCCTCCAGTGTAGACGGCAGGCCCTGGCCGCTGCCGCCGCGCTGCGGCGAGCCCGCCTGCCTGCCGTCTCCTTGCTGCGGCAACGAAACGGAAAGGGTGAGACTTCAGCAGGAGGATCAGATATGCAGGCCTGCACTCAAGAATGGGAGTGCTAGGAGCAGTAGATGAAGAGTCCACCGCTGAAGCAAAGACAGGCCGGACCGAGTGCTCAACAGCTGAAACGCAAGTGCCTGGCAGGATGACAGACTGCGCAAACAACAGCCGCACGGCACACCTGCGTCTGCATGACGGCCTGCACAAAGGCAGTCACCAGCTGCTCTAGGGGGGGCGCCACCTGCCGTGGCTGCTGCCCGGCGTCGCTGCCAGAGGCCTCGCTGCCCTCCGGCGGCAGCAGGTTCTGCGCCGTCACGCCCGTGTGCTGACCCGCCGACGCGTCCGACAGCGCGGCGCTGCACAGCAGAGAATGCCAGACGGATCAGTGTCGACCCATGATATAAAGCAGGCAGGCCCCGGGCATGGGCCACTGGGCGTGAAGCATGACCGGGCGAAAGACACACGTGCACGCTACTGCAGGCATGCAGGCATGCAGGCTGTACCACCAAGACAAGAGCGCACACCAGGATGCCACCCTGCCCCCATTAGTCAGCGGGCAGCTGCGAGGTTCCTGCTGACATGCCTGCTGACATTGGAGTTGCTTGTTGACGTGATGTCGTCTCGTTGTGTGTGCTGTCCAGAGCCGCACCTGGGCCGCCAGCGCCTGCACGCTATTTGGCAGCGTCTGCGCGCTCTTTGGCGGTTGCACATGTCTGCTGACATCTCCATGCTGCCGGCCACTCTCCATGCCACAAGTCGCACCTGGGCGCGACCGCCAGCGTCTGCACGCTCTGCGGCGTATCCATGAAGTCTGCGCCTGTTGGCAGCTCGTGCGGCAGGTCGTCCCCCGTCGCGAAACTCGCTGCGCGCGCCAGCGCCGGCGCCGGCGGCGACTCGGGCGCTAACGCCGGCGACGACAGACTCTGCCGCACGCCCCCTTCGCTGCCCTGCAGCACCATCAGAGGCTGTGAAATGCTGTCAGTGGTCGTTTGAGCTGACGTGGTGAGCCACAGCTGAACAGCAGCGGCTTGTGTGTAGAGGATCATAGCCAGGCAGGACATGAGCACGGCGGCACGCAGGTCTCGTGTACTAGTGATGCCAGGTTCAAGAGCGAGCGCTGTGGTCTGTGCATGTATTTCAGCACCGCGCACATGCGAGGTTGGCGCCGCTGAACATGCGGCATGCTGCCGTAGTTCAACTTGTTCAACTTATTCAAGCAATGTGAGGCAGCCACCTGCTGCTCGTCGTCTTGGCGGGTCTTCAGCAGCCTCCTGCGCTTCGCGGCCTGCTTCGGCGCCGCCAGGCCGAGCGCGCAGCCGACGTGCGGCAGGCCCGGCACCAGCTGTTTGGAGCAGTGTGGACATTCCTGGAGTTCGCAGGCGTGGCCGCCCTGCCCCACCGCCGCCCGGCACGGCGCCCGGTGGTGCGCTCGCAGCCTGCATTGCATGATCGCTCAACGTCAACACGCAGTCGTCCGTTGTGCCACAGGCGGCGTCAATTCGCCGGGAGGCAATAGATTTGATACGAGCAGGCGGGAGCTAGTTAGGGCCGACACCGCCCCCGAGAACGCCGGCCAGTCAGCTGTTAAGGGCCAGACTCTATGCAAAGACTGGCAAGTCACGCTGACCACACGTGTGGGCATCGAAATATTCATGTCATCGCTGACGTCGCCAGGCTAACACGCGCGCCCAGCTAGCTTGCTGCATGTGTGACGCGCCGCTGCGCCAATTCAGCTTGGGGCGTTTATGACGACAGCGTCGTGCAGGTCGCCGAGTGGCGTAGTTTTCGTCCTTCGGACCATGTGCTAACAACCCCAGCAAAGTGCACGCCCCACCCTGGTCGCAAAATCGGCGAGACCTGGGGCCGCCGCTGCTGGGATTCAACAGCTCTATAGTACAGGAAGACTCACGCCGATGGCAGTAGTCGCGCCTGCCGCGGCAGCTGCATGGCGTGTCTCCCATCCCATGGGACGGCACAGCAACTCGACGCGACAGCTGTCAACAAACAGGCCCTGGCATCGCAACCCTGGGCGCAAAGCACTGCTTCACGGCTGCTTGTGTCTACAACCAGCCTCTGTGTCATGATAGTTCGTGAAGGACGCGCGTCTAACGCCCCTGCTGACAACACAATTTTGCCCGTGCCCAACCGCTGACTAGTACAGAAAGAGAGCTCACCACGTGGCCCGACTATCGCTGTCATGCACACAAGGCCCCAAAGACCCCTTGCATGCGCTCTGCACGCGCGTGTTGTGCTGAGGTAGCGTTGTGCACCTCAGCTGTTGATGTTGCTGTTATGTCGGAAGGTAGCTGCAGGTGAACCTAACATCTCCTTCCCGACTATCTCAGGGACGCACAAGGCACACACATGGGACACAGAAAGAGAAAGAGATACTTTCTTCCATAGTTCTGGGAATCCTCTGCTGCATCCTGCACAGGAAACAGCAGCCAGTGAGCGATGGGGCCCCCCAGAGCATATTTTTTAGTGCATGTTGTGACTCCCCCGCGCTATCCAACGCGATCGCCGCAGTTTGCCACGAGGAATGTCACAAAGGCCATTCAGAGACACCAGGAGGGGTGTCAGTCAACAGACGGGCGGGGAAACGCACCAGGGAACGGGCATGAAAACACAGCGCCACTAACGCCATCCCTGCCCGGCCCCTTCTTGATCCCTTCCATGGCTGCTGTATGTCCTGATGGGGATCCTGCAAACCAAGGACAAAATTCTGCTTGGGGCTGGGTCGCTTGCAATTCGTCCAAAACAGGCAGGTAGCACGCCAGTGCTGGCATTGTTGGAAGAAGGCCCTCACATCATGTTTCGGGCACGCGCAGAATGTACTCACAGTCCAAAGAAGCAAGCGGGTGCAGCAAGCTGACCTGCGGGAGATATATGCGTCGGGGCCGGGGCGGCTGGCGGCGGCGGGGCGATCCTGGGAAGGCCGTGGTATCTTGCCCTACTATCTGGGCCACCCCTATCTGCAAAGTTGCTGCGCCGTGCTCACGAGATCTGCATCAGTGCTGAGAAAGGCTGTGGTATAACGCACGGGAGTGGGCTCAAGCGATTGTGCGCTTGAACGTGCGTAAAGGCCGGGTCTGCGCGTGCTTTTGTGCGGTCTGCGGCCACTGTAGCACACTAGCTGTCACGACTATAGCGCTAATTTTTGCGCGACATCATCTAGTCACAAGGGTTTAGCAGTTGGTTCCGAACGAGATGGTTTGATGGCATTTTCATCCGTTTCCAAGCCGCTGATACTATGGCAGGACAGATCCACGACCGACTGTCGGGTAGCTGCAAGCTTCGGGACCAGCTGCACCTACATCGTCACGCACCACTGCTCAGACGCAAGACGCCTACAGCTGTCGCTTCTGCTGCAAAGCGCGTAGGCAGGTGTGGCTACCAGGATGTCGAAAGAAGCATCAGACCACTCCCAAGCCTAGTCGAGTGAAAGAGTCGAGCTAAGTTGCATCGCAGATCGCAGGGCTCCTGGCGTGGTGCTTCCACCTATAGGCAAGTTTCGACAGGGCACTTGACTTCAAGGCCTGACATGAATAGCAGGGCACTGAAGGATTACTAGGCGTCCGATGGACATCGCTTGCTGACACACGGCGAGTCACGCTGATTAAGTTTTCATCAACATTCGACTGGACAAGGATGCACCTGTCGACGCTGCACCGCCGCGGTCGCAGATGACCCGACCGTTCAGCCGCTTGGCGGATACGACAAATTGTGACCTACTGCTCCAGCATGCGGCTTCAGCTTCTTCTGCCTGGACGCCCTGATGACCCGATCGCCAGCTGTATGTCCATAAGGTGTGAACTGCGGGGCCTGGTCTGGCTGCAACGACCAAGCAGTCCGAAACAGAGGACGTCTTGTGTTGTGCAAATCGATCATGCATGTGTTTTTGCAGGTGTGAGCGCAGTTCGACGCAGGCATCACGTGAAACGATGAATGACGGGGTATCATGCACTTGCGACTTGCTGTAGAATCCCGAAAGGGTTTTCCTCGAGATGAACGGCGGCCTACTTGTGGATCAGCTCATGAGTGCGCCCCTTATGCCGACGGCGAACCTGAATGAGAATGCCGGTAGACTTCATGCGGTCCAAATAACACATGTACGCAAGTGCGCATGTTGAAGCAGGTTTCTGCGGCCGCAGCGGCGGCGAAGAGGCCTGCATACAAAGAAAGCAATAGACACGCACGATTGAAACTTCACTTCAGATTTAAATGCAAATAGTTCATTTTAGTTGTTCACGAGCAAAGTCCTGGAGTCGCACCCCTTCCATGACGCATTTATGTTATAACATGCTGGGCCGAATCCATTAACATACCACCAGCCAGCACACAGACAACACACACGCGGTGAGGCCCAAACCGACATCAACATGCAGCCCTTTATCGCGCTGTACACCTAGACGGTTCATGATGAACAGTCTGCTAACTTCCAACATCTCGTCTTTGCGAACCATTGTTGAACGAATGACTATATTGCACATACCCTACCTATAGGATAGCTATCGCCAGATTCTTCTTTCACTTCGGGCTGCCTTGTCAACTAGCTCATCATGCTAGTTGTTGCCCCCGCTGCTGGCGCCCACCCCGGAGATTGCCCACTTGCAGCCATTGCCGGGGCAGAAGTCACCCACTTGCTCTCTACAGCCATTTCTTAGCTACCTACTCCGGAACGCGTACCAGTTCTGCCTGCAAATGTACACATACATAATATGAGCACACAACCAAGTGCTAGCTAAATGCATACATCAATATAGACATAAACAAGAAATAATGACCGTGAAAAAGTTCGAGCACAAGTTATCATCTCGGCATAAGTTTGAGCAGCAGATACGTGTCACTGGGCCGATGTCAGTGCAAGACTTACCTCAGCTTTTTGGATTGCAGTTTTGTGAACTGCAGGCATGCAACACGATGGTGGGTTGAGACATATTCTGGTGTGAGAAGCGCAACATGTCATGCAGAAGCGCAACATGTCAGACAACGACACTGGTGTGGGTTCACTTTCCTGGGTCATACAAAAATCTGGAAACGCAACACATCACACCCCTTAGTGGGTCTGAATTGCGCGCTGAACAAGACTGTGTGCCGAGACGGTCACACAAGCGAGGTAATGCAGTGTACTGTGAACCATCATGCTGCAGGTGACAAGCAACATGGCTGTATCGTGCAGGAGCATGCAATACCTGGGCTGTAATTCATGGGGCTGTGGTGCAGGAAAACAAGGGCAGTCAGTCTCCATTATCAATCGTGTGTGTATCTGCAATCATGAATGCTGGTCGTCCCACTCGCAGCCATGCAGGCGCATATGCCACGCTCAAGCTGCAGGCAACACGGTGCAGAGTTGCCAACTTGGCAAGTCATTACTTGTGTATTGGGTCGTTTCCGTATTTCGGGCAGCTGTTCTTGCGGTTGCAGTCCCAGCTAGGAGTCGCCTCATACGCGGTATCTGCAGCGCATACAGCACAAAGCAATCCATACAACATGGGAAGGCGACGTCCGCTCAGTCATCGCAGCCGCACTTGACCTGAGTCCAATGACGTCACAATTCCATGGCCAAATGATGGAACGTGAAACAAATGATGACAGGACTCGACTCGACTCACCTGCAACGCCGTCGCCTGGAAAGTTGCAACCGTTGAGGAAGGTGTGCTGGAGGCCCAGCCAGTGACCTGCAGGGCGGTGGCACAGATCAACACGGATGGCGTTGCACATACAGCTGTGCTGCTGTGGTTTTCGCATGTCACAAATATGCAAGCATCGGGGTGCGTGATGCCTTGAAAGGTCAGGTATGAATCACGAAGGATCCACGGCTAGAATGTATTGCATGAGATCAACAGCAGGGACATGCGCTGATGCGGCGAAACGAACAACGCACCGACTTCGTGCACCAGGGTCATGCCCAGGTTTTGGCCCGGAATGTTGCTCCCTGGCATCGAGTCTTTCCAGAGAAATACCCCGTCCAGCATTGGTGCGGTCTGCGTTTCAGGAGACACTCCTGAAAAAAATGGCATGTGAACCCAGAGGGTTTCATTCATTCATGAAGAGCAGAGCAAAGCGGAGCGGAGCGCAGCAGAGCGCAGCAGAGCGCAGTATAGCAACGTACAATGCCATTGACGGGCAGCGTGGTGACGCCGCCAATAAGGTAGCCATTTGTGGCGCGTGGGTAGCCGCTGCATGGCCATGGGACACGATGAGCTGCATATTATTCTGCACCGCGGTTTGAAGTTCACGACGACACACAGCTTTGAATGTGCTGGATGTGAAGTAAACTACCTCCATATGTTGAGGGCTGCCTGGGTGCCTTTGCGCAGCGAACGCTTCATGTTTTTGAAGTCGTTGCTGTCTGTCCTCGAGTTCAACCACGCATTGTTTGTCGTATAGTCCACGCTGTACAGCTGCGCGCCAGGACACAGCAGGGTCAGTGTGCTTTGGAATCAATACTGACAATTGCACTGTTGCAATGGCGTCATATGTGCATGTCCGCCGCACGCGCCCCGCCTGCTGGCGCCCCTACAAGAGCTGCACAGGCGATGCCGGACCACGCTTGAACCGCCGGTGCGAACCATGCGGGACAGGCTTGCAAGCGCTACAGCAGCGAGACGGAATGCGCTTTAATGTGTGTTTGGGCGTCCACTGCGCCGGGACAATTGCGCAGCGGGACAAGAGGAAAAGCAGGGCTGAAAACTCAGCAAAAGACCCCCACCTTGAATTGTATGTTGGCCTCTTTGAACACCCTGTTCAGGACCACCATCTGCTTGCTGATCAAGCTCAGCGGGATGTTGCCCTGATTATAGGTCGTCCCGTCGCGCAGTACGTGCCAGTATGTCGGGACGATCTTGATCAGTGGACCATACTGATTCGCCAGCAGGCGCGCCGTCGTGCCGTTGCCTGCGCGCATGGGCGATAATGTGAATCCGTGTGGCACTTCCACAAGTTTCGCACGACCAGCAGGGACAGAAGTATCCTCATCCTCCCTGTGCACGCGTGTCCTTTGAAGAAATGAAAGGAAGAAATATGAACGCCTACTTGACTGGTACGCAGCGTCCTCTTCAGCCTCGAAGAGCTCCGCGGCCGCCAGCGCCGGCGCCGCGACGGCGTACTCCTCCGCCGTCGGCTGCGTGTGGGAGCAGCGCTTGGTGCTGCGCGCCGCTTTCAGCGCCTCACCTCTCACGCCCAGGCCCGCAGCCGCTGCAAGCTCAGTGGCGCCGCCGCCCGCCGCTGCCAGGCTGCTGTTTGCCACCTCGAACGAAGTTGTGACGGTCTCGACGGCGGCCAGGATGTCAGTGAACGGGGAGCAGGCGGCTGGGTGCGTCAGTGCGGCCACTGCCAGCAGGACAGACGCCGCTGCGACCAGGCTACCGCGCTGCGCCGCCATCATAACACTCGCCGATTAACGAGGCCGGTGAGCGGTGCCGGTCAGCGACCTCGCTCACCGCAATTAGAATGCGTCGACAGAACCTGCGGGGAAGCATCAACGCGTGGGCGATTTCAAGGTTAGGAAAGTCGCAATTTACGGAAACGACGCGTATTGGTATTGCTAGCCCGCAGGCCGGCAGGGACCAAGCAACGACGATCGAATGGTAATCCGGACTGTTGAAAGATGCTGCACCTGCCAGCAAGCGACTTCGGAGCCAGGTGCACATGCATCGCCACGCACTAGTCCGCCTAGACGCAGTAGCGTACGCACAGCTGTTTCTTCTGCGGTAAAGTGAGTAGGCGGCCGAGCCCGGTGGTGATTCTCACAGAAACACACCAGCTGCCCGCCCTCCGAGCGAGCCTCATCGGAAGAAAAGGTGCAGGGACTGATGAACCATGTATCGTCATATCCAGCAATTGCAGAAGCCTTGACGAAAACAATCTGATAGGGTCAACATAAAACGCACAGTATCACGTTCACCGCTGCAGCCAGCGCATCGCATGCTGACGCCTGCCGATCAAATTATATTTCGGAAACGCACCTGCTGTGCGTGCCGTCGTGCAGCACCGCCGCGGCCGGGCTTGACGCGGTCGTTCTTTGCAGTAGTGACCACTGAGGACCGGCTCGAGGATGTTGTCTGCGTCTGCCCATGCAGAATTGTGCAGATGGGCACAAACTCCGCTTTGGGCCTATTGCCAGCTGTGCTATATGCTCAGAGGGGCGAACCTGAGCAATGACGGGGACTTAGTTTGACTCGACGACCGTGGTAGATCAAAACCAGCTCTTCGATCCTTTGCGAACCGACTCTTGCATGTGCTCTTGTAGGTTGTCAGCGCATTTCAACGCAGATCGACGCATTTCTTGAGCTGCATGAATCACGTGACAACTGATGACGAGTGCTGACGTGCCGGGATGTGATAGGCCAGTACTACTTGGTTGGAACCTCGACCTGTAGGGACAGAACGGATGTCCGTTCTCAAAACTGCATTGCACTGAAGCACCGGAAGCCTTTCGTCTCATTAGGACTCTGCTGCGTGACGGCATCCACAGTCGGGCCCGGCGCCCGGCACCTCAATCATCGCAGTCGCCAGGCCGGTCGAATAACACGCAGGATCTCGGCATTCCCATCGCATGATTGCCATATTGATTGGCGAAGCATCTCAGTTGACACCGAAACACATTTAACGAGAGCTGGCACCAGACCCGTCAACACAAAAGGTACTGGTGCACTCGTGGGATCTGATCAACAAAGCTGGACCAGGCACACCGGTGGCTGCTGCAAGCATGTGACCATTGGCAGCAATGATCTGCGGATTGCAACAAAGGTGCAATCGAAGAGAGCAAGCGTCCAACTTGAACCTGTCCGGTTTGATTCTGCAGGCCGCGTACGCACTGCACACGGACTCTCACAGGCCAGCAGCGGCGGGCCGCCGCTGGCTCTAGCTCCAGGCCGCGTTCCTTAAGCAGAAGCGGCGGCGGCAACTGAGGCAGCGGCAGCATGTGGGACCAGCACGACTCCGCGGAGAGTGGCGGGCTGCCGGCGGCCGGCAATGGCTACGCACAGGACAGCTGCGAGGTCAACGGCTACGCGCAGCACAGCGGCGAGCTCAAACCCCGCAAAAAGGGCATGAGCTCGCTGCGAGTGATGCTCATTGCCATCGCTGCGCTCGTGGTGAGCGTATTGTATCCACCGGCTGAGTGTGTGCACGTTTGGTGCCTGGTGGGCTCTGTCAGCGGTACCCAAGCTGCCTGTGGCGACGCCATTGCACGAGCCATGCGATACTGCTTGCGTGGCTCCGGAGCTCACTTGGCTGCGCCACCAGGCGCCGCAACTGACGCACCGCTGCTGTGTGTGACGCAGTTTGCGGGGCTGCTGCTGTACTCACAGCTGGTCCGCTATAAGCCTGGGCTGAATCAAAAGGTGAACGGCACGACCCGAGGCTGCAACGGCGTGGATTGAAAGAGCCTCATTTTGTTTGTGAACGACAGCCGACCTTCTGCAGCCGCATGCAGTGCCCGCATGCGGTTACCGCTCAGCAGGCAATGGCGAACACGGTTGCGGCGTCATAGCCACCACATGTATCGTCAGTGCCATGTCTCAAAATCACCCAGAAATCAGCCACAGACCCCGGGGCCTCAGCTGCATGCCGAAGCCTGAATGTGACGCTGTGCGCTTGCAGTACGGTCTGAAGGTCGGCAGCATGAAGGGCAAGCTCAAGGGCTTCCCCAAAGTGAAGCGCGTAGTGCAGCGGCGCGGTTTGGCGGCGCACCATGCAGAGGTGAGGCTTTGCATCTGATTCTGGTTTGGAAGAGCCTGTGGCATGTGCCCCTCATTACTGTGCTCGTTGTCCTGTGACGCACCCTCGGAATGCAAGATGCCCATACATGGCGGGTGCTCCCACCCAGGCAGGGGCTTTGCAAGTTACCCTTCTTCATTGCATCGTGCTGAATATGCACCGCCTGCCATACCTCTGCCCCGCCAGACAGCCAGCCATGCTCCTTGGCACCGCGACCGCAGAGCCGCAGCGCTGGCCCGCCCCTCAGGCGGCCTTTTGCAGGCGGAAAGCACGATTGTGCTTATGAGGAGGCCTATTGGTGCCTCCTCAGCTGCCTTCCTCAGCTGGCTTCGTCAGCTGTAATTCTGAGCTGTCCTCCTCGCGCTGGGCGCAGGACGGCCACGGCGACCACGGTGGCCACCACCACGGCAACGCCTCGGAGCACACGCAGACCACCACCAAGAAGACGGACCCGCATCTTGCCGTTGCCCAATCCTCCTCACCTATCTTGCTCACCTTTTGCGCAGGGCGACCACCACGGCAACCACCACGGGGACCACCACCACGGCGGCGCCTCGGAGCATGCGCAGACCATCACCAAGGAGATGGATCTGGACCACCTGGAGCACGCGGGCTTCGACCCCGAGGCGGCCGCCTTCGAGGACGGCATGGATCCGGAGGACCTGGGGTACGACGTGGAGGAGGAAGACGAGGAGGACTTTGCAGGTGAGAATTGCCTGAGGCACTGGTTCCTAGTTGAACCAATGTTGCATGCACCTTGATGGCGGCATTTGAAGACGGCATGGATCGGGCGACCTGGGGTACGACAAGGAGGAGGAGGTGGACGAGGCGGAGGAAGACGTTATGGGTGAGACTTTTCCGCAGAAATCCACCTCAGACGAAACCAGTAAGTCTGGAATGAATCAAGCTGCAGCACTGCATGGATACGGAGGAGCTGGAATATGGAGGATGAAGAGGAGGAGGAGAAGGAATACAGTGCAGGTCCATGGGAATCCTTATTGAACACCCCTCTGATCCTTGAATCAACACACTAAACAACAAACCTTCGACCCTAGGCGACCGCAAATGAGGACGGCATGCACCATGACCCTGCGGCGTGCATGATCCGCCACGCTGCACAAACCTGTTCTGGGCCTATCAACCACATGCTAATGACAGCGCTCTGATTCAAACTGTGTAGACACGGCCTGAATAGCACAGAGGCGGACACCACCATGACAGGTATAGGTACAGCATGAGCCGCCGGCCTCACCCTCCATGAACCTGTGGGCCTGATGATTACGATGTAATTATCATGTCCTGCTACCATTCTCAGAGGGCACGGCCAATGCGGACAAGCACCGTGACGGCGAGCATGAGCTGCACGACCCACGTGAGCCTGTGCTGCTGTGATAACCGGATTCTGCTGCCATCTGCAGAGGACACAGCCCACGCGGACGAGCACCACGATGGGGAGCATCATGACGGGGCGGAGCACGAGCACGACCACCACGCAGGCGGCCACCACCACCATCACGGCCTCCACGGCAGCAGCACGCGCAACCTGCAGTGCGCCATTCGCCCCCTTGTCACGCGTCTGGGCGGGCTGAGTTCTACTTTGAGACGGCCAGAAACGGCTTGGAAACCTTCAGCGATCATGTGAGCCGCCGCTGGCGGTTGCCTCAGTGTGCCTGAAGCTCAGCAGATTGATGGTGCAGGCAGGCCTTTGTTCGGCTGGCTTACGCTCACACCGCGTCACGACGTATTAATGCCGATGCTGCCGTGCCTGCGCCGCCGCAGCGGCCACGAGGCGCACAGCCGTCACCACGTGGGCTGCGACAGCACAGCACAGCAGAAGTAGTTGCAATCTACTTCACTTGCTCATGCCTTTGTGTGCTTCATCGCAGCCATGGGGGCGATGACGGCGCGCTGCACACAGGGGAGGTGGCACCTGTGGCCGCATGGGCGACTGGCAATGAACGTGTGTGCGGTACCGACGGTGTCGCTGACAGATCGTGGTGTAATCCTTTGCCATTGCAGCCATGTGGGCGACGACAGCGCGCTGCACGCGGGGGAGGAGCACCTGCACCTGCGGGAGGGGCACCCGGGGCACCACGCGCATGTGCCGGGACACACCGGGCCGCAGGTGCCGCCGCTGGCGCACCACGGTGAGCGGCATTACCGTTACCTCCTGTTGGACTGAATCCAGTGGTTTGCGGACTAATAAGCCACGATGTGCATGTGCCGGAGCACACTGGGCCGCAGGTGCCGCCGCCGGCGCACCACGGTGAGCAACTGATCGTCTTGAAATCGAGGCTTCCCGGGGGGTCAGCTCAAGGGTATCACTTATCGCACCGCCCGGGGGCACCACGCGCACAT
>JAABUK010010192.1_pt1 | contig 12606 bp, 20 predicted proteins | sample 5559141 | NCBI WGS metagenome assembly JAABUK01 (sample SAMN10711869, study PRJNA513367) | rock metagenome | isolation source: Antarctica rocks | place: Antarctica: Victoria Land, Pudding Butte nord | collected 2016-01-03
CATTCAATGTGCCTATTGATGGTGTCGTGTGCTAATTGGCATCAATGGAGCCCCAGACCAGGGACCCCCACCAAAAAGCCTGACCAGACAGATTTGCCAGCAGCATACATTGTCAGCACATCAAATTGTGCCTGCTCACCAGTGCCCATTGTTGCTCATTGCAGAACTAAGAGTTGCCAGGTGGCAAGCAAAATCCAGCACACCGCACTCACATACACGAGCAAAGCAACACTGAAAGCCATGTACAATGAGAATTGCTTCCCACAATGAATGTGCTGTCAATTAGGTTATCTGATCGAGCCCCTTGCCAATCAATGTGAATCATTGCAAAATCATCCACGTAGGCTCCATAGAGTGGCTGTCCAGGCGCAAAGCTGCTGATATCAGAGCAGATACAATCCAAACTGAACCTCAAGGCTGCACGCAGGTTGTCCAGTGATTCTGGGCTCTGCATAAGGCTTGCATAATGCTCAACAAGCTGGCGAAAAGCTGGGTTACAGGCAGCTGAATCCTGTCCAGATGAAGAGCTGGCAGTTGCAGGCTCATCCTTCTGCATTGCACACTTGCAGATTCACAATGGAGCACCCAATGGGAAAACCAGGAAGTGGTAATTCTACCTCTTTTCATTTAGACACATGAAGGAGCATGACCAGGCATTGTGTCGCTGTTTGTGATGCAACACTGCGGTTCTCATCACAGAACAGAAACAACAGCAAAGTGGCAACAAACAAGGTGCTACCTATCATGACGCAATTGCATGTGTCTCGTTTTGCACTCTTGACTGACAAGGAAGAAGCAGCTAATCAGACAGTGCACAACTTGCAGCTCAGTATAACATGAATTGGCAACTTCCAAACACAAACACAGCAGGCACCACTGCCGCCCAATACATTCATGCACTGCAGCCCAACAAACAATGTGCAGCAACAAACCTGGATGTCGCTGGACTGTCGCTCCTCAGGTGAGGCTGAATCCCAGCTGCAGCTTCCAGTTGTTCCCGTATGAGGGGCAGAATCAGCTGCGGAAGATGAAGTGCTCCAGGGTCAACGCATGCTGCTTCCACTGTAAGCGTCTCTAGCGGGAGCAGTATGGCACACTCCTCTGCATGAGTTTGCTCCATCTCCTCAAGCTGTGCTTCAAGATCACCACATAGCTTCTGTATCTGGTCAGGCTTGTACAGCCTTGGCCTCGCATGCTGAAGGAGCAGCACCACCAGTCAAATGTATGCTGTGTCATTAATCTGTCCCATGTTTGATTGAAGTACTTCAGCTACATACAAAGACCAAAAGGATGCATGTTGCAGACCAAGGCAAAAGCACAGTGACAGGTACATAGGTAGCAATGAATACAACCCATGCGAGCGAATGGCGCAGACGTGTAATACATCAAAAGCCGAAATGGTAGACTAAAGATAGCTGTGGGAGCAAGCAGGTGGGCGGGCAGGCAGACACACAATTGCAACACAGTGTTTTGTGGATTGCTTTTTGGGTATGAAGAGAGTTTAACCCAATTGGCTTTTGCTTTTTGACTCAATTGCTACATTTTCACACAATTCACTGCTGCCCTGTCATTGGAAGCTTGCACATCACGCTCAGGCAGCGAGCAAGGCATCTGATGATCTGAGTGAGCCACAAGATGCTGTGGACACCAAAGGCTAACAATTGACTTGCCTTGTGAAACTTCTTGACCAATCGCGCATGGGACTCTGGAGGAAGGTTGGCTCGTGCAGCATTTGCAAATGCCTGAGACAATCCAGCAATTTTCCTACCCCATTGATCAACCTGGTCCACTTGTTCGTGCATCTGCCCTAAACGTTTGTGCAGTGCATGCTGCTCTATTTGAAGGTCCTGCACATCCACACAGTAAGATCTGCTACTATGTCATGCCGTTGACCTGACATGTCCATTGCTAGTTCTATACTTGATTGACCCTTAAGTTGACATGCACCCAATTACACACTCACTTACTCAAGCTGCACCCACATGCTCATCTGTGTGCTCACTCCAGCTTCCACTCATACATTCACTCACACATGCAGTGAAAACCTCAAAGATGTATGTTGCTGAAAACGTGCATAATAGCAATCTGTGATGAGGGAGTATGATGACTTTAGATGACAATCCCATGTTGCACAGAACAACTTCCATGTGGAACAGTATCGTTAGGAGATGCCTGGGCAGCAGGGAAGCATAGCACAGCACAGCACAGCACAGCACAGCACAGCACAGGACAGCACAGCACAGCATGGGGGAGCATCATGTGGGCATGTGAACATGTGCGTGTGTGGGGAGGGAGGAATGGGCAGGATACCATACCTCAATGTCCTCTTGTTCGTCTTGCACAGCATAATCAATTGTCACCAAGCCATCTAAGAAAGCCACTGATAGGCCTGCTCTCCCCTGCTCACTCCTCTGCAACCTGCCCAAGTCAGACAAATGCGGACCATTGCCAACAGTGTGAAGTTCCTTCAGCTTGCTGTCCAGGAAGGCATGCTTTGCTTTCGCCTGCGCATTCAAAACAGAAGGGCTGGCGGCAAGCCAGCTTGACACCGTGCTTTGTGCTGCACTGACCTGATCAGCCTATGTGTACACAGATGGAGAAACCGTTTGTGCTGAACACCCTTGATTACTCTATACACACAAAGAGCAGCCTTGGAGACTCGGCAGATGTCCACACAACAATACCAAGGCCACATCATGCCATTCAGATAGGTATTGTCTGCATGAGTGGTACTGACGTTATATCCAGGCAATGTCATGACTAAGTGCAGCAATGGCCAGCTTAGCAGGCAGAGGAAGGCACTGCAGAGTACAAGCAAGGCCTGGCAAGGCAGACAGGGCAGAGTCAAGCAATGACAAGGCCAAACACATTTGCCAAGCTGCAAAGACAACAATGGCAGCAGCAGTTGAAGATGACAGTAGCCCATCAGGATGCAGGATCCCTGACTGGCTTTGTAGGAGAGTGTCATGCCTGGTCTAGGCGGTAGTTGATCCTCAGGAGGCTTAAGGCTACTGTGTCAGCCTGGTATGGGTCTCGCACCATGCGAGCACCTACCACAGCAGACTCCTGATGCAGAATGCACTAGATACCCTCTGTAGGTAACTCCTGGCTGCAACAACATCTGATTTCAGCGGAGCATTAAGACAAGATGTCTACAGAACTGCAGCCAGCACTCCAGACATGTATCTGTCAAGCTGTACAGACAGCACTTGCTGGCCTCAAGAGAAATTTGCTGATGGTTTCAGGCCGCCCCTTGTCACTCTCAACCCGCCCCCCCATTCACACTTCTTTGCTCCCCCCCCCCTCCCCTAAATCCTTGGTCCCAACCTCCCCATCCCTCAGGCCCCTCACCCCTTGTCTGCTGTAGAAGCCCAGCAAATGACAAGCATGGCCCAATCCAGCATGGGTGAGGGAGCTCAAGCAAAGGGCAGCAGCCCTGGTCAAAGTACCTATTGTTGATGCGACCCTCCCACTGTCTCATTTGGTGCCTGGCCTGCAGCAGAGCCTCCAGTGCCCCCTCAACCCGCCCCTGTCTCACTGCTGACTGTGCTGCTGCTGTCACGCTTGCTACAAGATCATCACAAGCCTGTGACGCCGGTGGCTTTGTTGCGCCTGCACTTTCAGTCCCTCCTCAAACCCATCAGGCAGCCAAAATAATAGTGATAATCAAATCGCTTCCCAGCTCATGATGAGCTAGGTCTGTGCAAGACGAGTCTTGTCTCTCCAGGCAGCCAAGCAGCTCAAATGTGTCGGCAGTGGCTCAGGTGTTACTAGTCGTTACCTGGCAATGCAACTTTGGCAGGAACAGTATGCTTGGAGTCATACAGCCAGTCCAGGACAGGGCCAGCAGATTGCTTATTTGATCCAGATGTGTGGTTGCTTTGCAAGAAGCAGAGCCATTCTGGCGTAACCATCAATTTCTTGCCGTCTGGTGATAGAGCAAAGGGTTCAATTCCATGTGGCTCCTCTTGTGATCCCTGCGCAAGAGAAGAACGTTCCTCCAACAGAAACTTCTGAGTCAAGGCAGGCTAATGTACAATCATGAGATCGGTGAAAGAGACACAATGCAGCAGTGACGTGAATGCAGCAGCATGAGGCTATCTAAGGAATGACAAGTGCTGGGTGACTGCACTGAGCTTCTGCACTCAGAAAGTTAGTATAACACACTTGCTGGCAGAAGACGTTCAGGCAATAGATGTACGCATGCATATGTTCAGCACCACCTGTGGGTCTGTCAGTCTGCAGAAGTCAGCAACTCGTCTTTCAAGCCAGTTGCTGATTGCAGCCATGCCGGCCGAGTCAGCTTTTGCAGCCTTTTCCAGGAGCTCGAAGTCAAGCATGGAAGCACGCTTATGCGCACAGCATGAACATCTGCGCGTGGTGCAGGTCTCCTTGGGAAGCACATCCCAAATTGCTCGCACAGTTGGCCGCTCAAACGCAATGAACCTGCACTTCAGACTGCAATTTGAACTGCTGCTGCCCAGTCACAGCCCTGCATGCCATGCTGAATCTATAAACCTCAAGTGTGATTCCATAGCCCACTTGTGTTTATTGTCCACAAATCAGGACCACAGGACTCCTCCTGTGGAGGACCTTCTCCACGGGAGGAGGAGGAAACACGGGTCAGGCACATGTTTTCAACAAATTGTCTGCTACTCCACGATGTCATCTGCTGCTGGAACATGCAGCAACATATACGCATGCTACAAGTTTCAGACGTGCAGTGCTCAAAAGCCAAGACCTTGCACAATGACTGTATGTAGCAGATAAGGCCACATTTGGGTGCCCCAACAATACGTCACACAGTGTGTGTGCTGCAGGACGTTTCATATGTACTAGCATGTGGAATCATAATCAAAAGGAGCAGCAGTCAGCCTTACAGGGTTGGATGCTCGTTTATCAACTCTGCAAAGACGAGATTTACGACAGCTGTCTTCCTGTCTACACGCCAGGGTTTGGTCCTCTCTAGTTCACACTGAGTCTGCTTGTACGTGTCAATCTTCTGCTGAATGTGTACCCTGCAGATGTTCACTGAGGTTTGGTCTGGAGACACTGCAGATGTAGCATCAACAGCAGATATGATGTCAGCAGCTGACTGGCGATGCTGCATATCACAAGCTTAGGCAGGTGCAAGTCTTGGCTGACAGTGATTATGCTGTTACTGCACTGCAGCTGCTGCAATTGCATGCCAGACTGGGAGGGCCTCTGAGATAAGCATGTCAGACTGAACATACAGCTTTGCAACATTGTCCTGATACATAACAGTCAACAGATTACGCACCAAAAGCTGAGCAGTAACTCAAGGCATTGCTAAGATGTGCACATCGCTTACATGCAAGTGTGGATCGCACTCATAGCCTGCTTCACAGAGGGTTGAGAGTTCCAATGCTCAAGGCAGACTTGCAGTGGATGTGATAGCTTTTTCGCCTCCATGTGCTGCCTATGACAAACAACAGTGTTGGCATCTCCAATATGCAGAGTCATGCAACTGAGACTTGAATGGGCACTGAGACATTCCATACTGAGATGGAATGAGGGCAACATCATGACAGTACTTGCCAAGTGCATCAGGAAGAGAGCTGAAGTAGCGACAATTAATGAGTTGTAGGCACAACAAGCAGGCACCACGATTTTGTTGACGCGCGAGCATGGTGTGAGCAGGCTTGTAGGCCATCAATGCCCAATGCTACTTATTCATGACTTGCAGAAGGTGAGCAAGTCATGAGCCAACTTTTGTAAGCAAGCCTGCATACAGGGCTTTCAGTGAATTTGGCACATTTAGGGGAGAGTTGCACCAGGTATGCACTGCATTTTGACCAGGAAAAGGCATGCTTGCTGTCATGGGCACTTGTGTCAGGAGGACCTGCAAGATGCATGGAGGCACCACTAAGCCTTTGAACGTACCTCTGACAGCCATGCATCTGTCTAAATATCCACAGTTAGCATTTTCATGCTACAATAACAAGATCATCTCTCCTGGTGCATGGGGAAGGCTATACACAGGGCCGTAAAACAACACTTGTCTGAAGGCTTCTGCTGATGGGAACAGGAGGCTAGGTTCTGCAGTTCCAGCACTCCACTGCCACTGTCGCCAAGTGTCATGCTGCTGCAAGCGCCTCAGCCCATCTTTCAGGCTTTTGAGCACATCTGGCTGCCCTGGTCAACCATGGCACTATGTTCAGCTCACTTAGTCAACAGTGAAATGTATTTGAATGGATGCATAGGGCTATGCATGAATCATAGACAATTGGCTCTCAAGGCTTCCCAAATACACATCAAAGGCTGGCAGCAAATGAAGCTACAGGTGTCCATTTCACCTCAAGATTTGAAGCTGCTGCCGTTCCTGGCACGTCAGCATGAAATACGTGATGTCCAATGCATCATTGCTTTCATCTGGGTCAATGGGCACTACCCTATAGCATCTTGAGTAAAGAAACTCAATTGCCAGGGGCGCCACTGACATCCATGGCCTGTACTTCAGCCTGCAGTCCACAATTGTTGCACTTCGCGCACACTCTGGCAAGGAGGCAACACTCAGGAGATGGGTGCTCTTGCTTGTGTCTGCCCAAAAGCTTTAGCACATGCGATCCTATGACACCCTGTGAAGCGCTGTGTCAGGCACACACACACACACACACAAATGGAGACACATGAATTTATTGCAGCAGCAGACTGTAGTGATCAAGCACTCGAATGCCTTTGTCCATGCAGCCCTTTAACAGCAGTTGCCAACTAGTGGGTATGTCTCGTAGTGTGTACCTGTTTGGCAGAGACCATATGACACACTGAAGCCATGAGAACAATGTGCATGACATGGCAGCACAGCTGCTCTGCAAACAAGGCATTCTCAGCATGTCACACAGGCCACACTGCTTCACCCACCTGGCGTCCCTGTCAGCAACCGCTGTGGGAACATAGGGCTCAGAGGGCAGATTCCTGTCAGCCAAAAGACGGGCCGGGTGGTGCCCAGAGGGTGATATCATATTGGCAATGAGAGGGCCAGGGTGGTGCCCAGAGGGGGAGTCCTTGTCAACTTCAATAGGATGATGAGGGTAATGTCCAGAAGGCAGGATCTCTCCCAAAGTGAGGTTCTTGGCTGTGCCAGCTGGCTCATCATCCATGTCGAGCTGTGGAAGCACCTGTTTGATTCGCCTGCCGCTAGGCAAAACCTGAAGGGTTGCCTTGACATGTGGGTCACGCCTGGGGCTGATGCATCTCAGAACTGCCAAACGCCCTGTTGACCGCACGTATTTGTCAGATCCAGATAAAGCAACAGCTGATCTGAACAATGCACTGATGTTACAGCCTGAGTCTGAAGTCAAGCACACCCAGGACAAGCTATATAGCATCAGGCAGTATTTGAGTGCACACCAAAGAAACTGGGCAGGTAACTGCATGCATGTATCACCCCCAAAAAACAGACTGGAAAGCATGTATCGTGCATGCAGACCTGCAATTGCTAATTGGATGCCTCATTCAGGGCACCTTTGCAGACATTCATGGTGAGCGCAGACAGGTCTTGATGATGTTGGGACTCACAACGGCGGCCAGAATGCACAAAGAAGTACAGTGATGCATGCCTGATGTGTCAGCACAGGTAGAACCATGGCCCCCAGCTTCTGTTGGCAGCTTGCCAGCTGTCGCAACAGGCAGGTCATTCAACATTGGTGGTGGGGGAGAGGGGGCTGCAACGTCTGACAGTTCTGCCAGAGGAATCGGAGACAGCCCTGCAAAAAATCCAGCTTAAACCTCAGCCAATACATGACATGAATTAGTAGAAGCTGAGCCATGTGTGTGATTTGCCAACTGGATTACAGCGTGGCACTTTCAGCTGATTGCTGCACAGCCAAATACCCTTGTGGGCCTGAGTGGCATTCAGCATGTAAAAAGCACAGTTGAATTCCAGCAGCTATGTATCAGCATTGCACGCGATTACAAATCATCTGTAAGGCCAGTGCATTGCTACTACATGCAGGTATGTACATGCATGATCATACAGGATAACACTTACAATCAGGAAATAAGTCAAGCGCATCATTCTGGGTGTCAGCAGGCTGCAGTCCCATGGATGTCAGCACTGGTGACATCTTGGCGTTGCGTCTCTTCTCCACCCTCTGCAACACGATTGCCATGTAAAACAATGCTCATAATTTTTGGCTTGTCACTGTCAGAAATGCAAATGGATGCCCCAGCGCAGCACAAAGATGCGTGACACTGTCAAAAGGTCATGACAGCTGTCCTCCGGCTCAGCAACTGACTGATAAGCCTCATGGATGTGCGGCAAATACATTATTTTGTGTAGGAATGATGCCAGAATGGCTGATACAAAAGCTTGGCTGCTAATATCTCCAAAAGAGCATGCTCAATACCTGGTGCACAGCCGCAACAGACAAGTCTACACCCAGCTGGCTGGCATAGCCTGCATCAGACTGGACACTGTCCCCAAGCCTTTCCTTGCCGCCTGACTCCTGGGGATCACAATCCTCAGAGCTCTCCTTGCCGCCAACCTGGGTGTCCCTGTGCTCACGGCTGTCCTTGTTGCCTGACTTGCAGCTGTCAACGCTCTCTGAGCTGGCATCGTCATCGCTGTCGACATCTGCTGAGCAACCATGAAGCTTACAGCAAGATTTACATTGCGGGCACTAGAGCTAGCCAAGACAGCATGACAGGACAAGTCTGATGATGTTTCAGGTATGGCTGGCATGCCACATTGCCTGAGGAACAGCTGCTACACAGTGCATGAACTGATGCCCTGTCATGAAGGTAAGCTGTGTTGAAATACGCCAGATGCAGCTTTTGGAAAGGCGCCTAAGTCAGGCTGGACAAGTCAGGCTGGGAGTGTCGTTTTCGAGATAACACAATAGCAACACTGAGCCTTGAATGCATGTACAGCAGCAGCAGACACAGCATGAGCTGTCAAAGCCAACAAAAACACAGCATGACCTGTTGAGTCCAACAAGCACACAGCATGACCTGTCAAGCACACAGAATGAGTTGTCATGCCCAGAAAGCACAACAGAGCTGCAAAAGATTGATACCTGACAATCTCAGCATCCCCGGCAAAAGATATCCCCATTTGCGCGCAGCCTTGGGAGATGCGTTTGAAGGGTTTGCAAACTCCACAGGGTCCCAGTTGTCAAAGAGCTTCAGCAGCCCTTCGTCTGTGATGCCTAAACTCCTGCAGGTGAGACTGGGGTGCTTAACACCCCATGCCAAAGCAGACTGTGCAGCACCTGGATTAGAACAAGGGAAAGACAGTAGGGGCATATCAGAGTGTTGAGGTCTAAAAGCACAGCCTAGTCACCCCAAGGCCTTGCTTGATATGCTTGAGCTGACAAAAGTGCATCCCCAGCTTGAAAAGCTGGTCAAGAGCTAGCAGCCACTACAGCCCACACACACTGTGATCACTGCGACAACGTCTGTCACTTTGCACATGCAGAAGTGCGGTAAGGTAAGACATGATAGCAAATCTTGATGCTTCGCCATGCACTCACCTTAGAGCTTCGCGGATTTCTGACGTTGACCTCTCCATCAGAAAGTACATTAGCTCATTCCACATCCATACCTCCTGATATGCGAGCGCATCAGGACTGCTCCTGCAGTGTTACACCAATGCTCAGTTACAGCGCACAGCACATTGCATGTATTGCAGTTTGACATCAGACATGATTGCAATTCTGCTCAGGGTCTACGTAACCTGCTCCAACAGTCAGCACATGCTGGTTCCTGCAGCGTGATCCTGCATGACCTACAACAAGCAGCTACAACACCAGCCAAACAATGTCTGAAGAAGCACAGCCGCAGTACACTATGCAGATGAGGATGCAGCAGCTACTGTCACAGATCCTGACACAGCATTTCTCGGTGTTTCTCAAGGAATGACGCATACCACCTATAAACTCCTACTTCCTGCAGTCTAATAACTGTATTGCAGATGGCTAATGCAGACGTTTGTAATTGCGCAAAAGTCATTATAGTAGTACAGACGCACTTGCCACAGTGCACAGCTCCTTAAGTGTGATACGTGCCTACCTGTGGTCGGGGCCAGAGTCTTGCAGTGTTGGGGTAGGACCTGCCGCGTCCCAAGCCCCAAGCCTTCTGGCAGCTCTTGCCCCCATCACTTTCATGATTGCCCTGATCTCCACATCAGTTGAGGAGTATGCACTGGAGTCCACACCCAACAGCAGGCTCCTCAGCTCAGGCAACATCTCGCCAGCCACAGGGCTCATCTTGATATAGGTCAGAAAGCCTAAAAATGTCATGAAACGTCAGCAGCAAAGAGTTGTAAAGCTGCAGTGTTTTACTGAGCCATGTGCAACATACACAACTGTATTATGCATGCATTGTAATGCAGCTTGGAGTAATCCCTGGGGGGTTTGATACTATGCGAGGATTTTGCAGTCACTTTCCCACCACCACCATGCTGTTGACCGCTCAAAGGAGATGGACTCCTCTCAGAACTGCTGGAGCTCAGCAGATCATGCCTGGAAGTCATAATCCCTCCTTGCTCCACACCCTGCATTGTGTGCATGCTTAATTGGCTAATCAGGCCACATACCCTTGCAAGATGCAGATGTATACTGGCATCATGTGCAAGCCTAGCTGTAAAATCCCTGACTGACTGACTGACTAGCAATGAGACGAGTTGAAATCTTGAAGAATAGCAGGGGCCTGCCCTGCTCGCAGCAGACTAATAAATGAAGATATATACAACTGCTGCACATGCATGGCTCAGGCAGGAGCCCAAAGTGACCATGTCTTAATGAATGCACAAATACCTGGAACACTGATGCCTGTTGCTGAGGCTTGTTGACCTCCAGCTCCTTGGCCACCACCTGCTGCAGCTGCTGCTTGCCCTCGTGGTCCTGAGCACACAACTGCATCTAAGCTGAACATACATACAGATTTATACAATGTACTTGCAAGGTGTAGCATGCCAGCTGAAGGTTAGCAGTGTAGCAGATCAAAAGCAAGGAATCATGTAATGCACGCATTGCCGGCGCTACCTTCAGCATCCCGGTAAGGTCCTCAAGTTGCTGCTTGTGAAAGTTGAGCGGAGGTGTGGCAGAACCACCCAGAGTTGGGGCGTCGCTCCTTTCTCTGTCACTCAAACATCTGCGTAAGTGCAGGTGCTTTGAGAATATGCCAAGCTGATGTGGACAGACAGTCTTAACTCAGTGCATGCAGAGCACTTCAAACGTCATACCTCTTCTTTCCTGAGCTTTTGGGACCAGGAAGAAGCCAGGACTTCAGCAAGCCTTTGACTTGCAGGGTTATTGGCATTTCAACCTCGCCACGGACCAGGAAAGAAAAGTTCTCCTTCAGGTGCGCTGCCTCGGCTACCTGCGCTGAAACTCTAAGCCGCTGCATCAGATTGACCAGCCTGGGTACAAAACTTTTTGTGGGCTCCTGGCATCCTGGTTTGAAGTGATATGAAGCCCATTCTCCCAAAATCCTAAGCTTGGCACTATCCTTCGATATCCTTATGATTTGAGCATCACCAAGCAGGGACAGCTGCAACAGCGCTTGAGATTGGTCTGACGCGTTCGTGAGTCCTGAAATGGACTTCCAGAACTGCTCATAGTCGGTGACAACAAAGCTGCCACGGTCTACAGATACTGTGTCTCTCAACGATGCTGTAACGCGTGTCCAGCCCAATGCCAACTGTAACGCCGGCTGCATTGCAGTGGCTGCTGAGCGCTATGGCAGCACCGTGAGTGCCGTTTCGAGCAGGTGTTGAACAGCAGGCTGACGATCCCCTGTATAGGTGCTGCCAGCCAAAATTGCAGAACCGGAAATGCCTACGACACACTCCACTGCCATTCTCGCATCTTTTTGTCTCACAATACACAGACTACCCGCTCACTTAACGATGGCTTTTGTCAGGGCGGTTTGACTGAGCTCAGGTCTGAACTTCTGACAGACTCTGAAGTCCTGCTGAAAAGCCCCAATGTTTGACTCAGCTAAGGCTCCTTTCAATCCAGGTGTACATGCCTGCCGAGCAAGCCTCGTACACCCAGGCGTGTTAAGAGAACCCCATGATGAAAAGTGTCAACAGCGTCATCCTTGCTCCTCTGCGTGATTTGTTGTGTCCGATGTGGTCTGCTTCGACCACCATGCTTTGCTGAGAGCTGGCTACCGTCCTGTCCGCCAACATAACCGGCACCAATGAACGTGGTATGCAACAACGACAAGGTGCATGTTTGCTTTGCGTTGGGATTGACTCCAGAGAAATGCCTTTCAGTATCACCCCCAGCCTGATCAAACCTGCTTGTTGCAGCTTCCCGCCGTTTTACTGATGAAGATAGTCGGCGAACTTCCAGTGCCAGAACAAGCGCAATTTCGTCTTGTTTGCAGCAGCTGGCACAATGCATGCCCTGCTGCTGCGCTTACACATCGTCTGACTCACAGACCTGGGTGGGAAATACATGCAGCAGCTGTGAGGCGCTATTGCCCTAACATCCAGATAGTGGTGCATCTCGAAGGGTGCAATAATGTGGCCCAACTTCTACAGCATCCTCATTGCGATGTGGTGAGCTGCTTTCCACAGGGCACTACTGCCTTTCCTCGGTGGGCTCTGCAGCCTGGGATTTTCCAGCAGGACAC
>JAABUK010010193.1_pt1 | contig 12606 bp, 21 predicted proteins | sample 5559141 | NCBI WGS metagenome assembly JAABUK01 (sample SAMN10711869, study PRJNA513367) | rock metagenome | isolation source: Antarctica rocks | place: Antarctica: Victoria Land, Pudding Butte nord | collected 2016-01-03
AGAGAGTAGTGTTGATGGCAGCATGCTGCCTCAACTCCCAAAACACAGACACTCAGAAGCGTGGCTTGGAAGTGCTTGATCTGATTGACACTGTTGAGCGGTACGTCTCTGTGCTACAGCATGATCAGGCAGTTGCCATGACTTGAATGTTGCAGCAGATACATTTGACAAGCTGTGATGGAATCACATTCTGCCTCCCATGATAGTCTGACTACAGCTGCCATCATGCTTTACATGCCACCGTGCACTTTGAGAGTGTGCAACATGCCATAGCAGTAACATCTAGAAGAGTGTTTGTCGTCAAAGTATTGGCGTCAAAGATGAACAGCCCTGCCTGTTCCATTGTAGATGGTGTAGAGAAAAGCCATCAGGTATTGACAAGAGGTTAGCAGGTGCCATTGCAAAGGTGTCGCCAGAGGTTGAGTGGGGCAACAGGTGTAGCATCAAGGAGTTGTTGCTGGAGTGTGGTCAGGTGTGCACTTGTAGCTCTCCCATGCAAAAGTGCTCAACATGACTTGATAGTCAGATTGTCTTGCCTGGGAGGCATGATCGCACAAAGCACTGTCAAATGCAAAGGCACGGTGCATGATGTGGTATTGGCATTTTTATTATGACAGCAGTGACTAGCACTGACTTGGTGCTGAGAAACATACGTTACATGCACGTGACATGCTGAATACCTGCCTGGCTGTAGCTTGAACAGTACGTACTGAAGCAGGCCATATGGTGCACTTGCATGCAGGGTGCAAGTGTCTTCATACAACTTGGCAAGCGCATGGAGAAGGTGGTGGCCAACAGCACAAACATTGCTGCTGTTTTGGCGCGTCCCCTGGTGCTGGAAGAGAAGAGCAAACTGTTCAACAATGTGTTATATGGTTTACTCATTGTGGGCTTGTTGGCGACCACTGTACCGCTTGTGGGTGGGATGGGAGTGGCTGTCCCAGTTGTGACCTTGCTGACTGAAAGCATGTCAGGAGCGACGCTTGCAGCAGTGGCCGTAGAATGTACAGTGGCAGCTGTCAGTGCTGTAGGTGAGAGCGCACTCCAAGCACCGTGTCAACAACCTGTGCATCCTCAGCTGAGTTGTAAGTGCTGTTCATCATGATTGTTGTTGGGTTTGGTGGAATGTGTGATTGCATTGATCAGAAAGCAGTCAGCCTTGCCAGACAAAGTCAGGCAACATGCTTGATGACATTGCATTAAGCATCAGGACCATCCCTGCTGCAACAAGCTATTTGTGACTGATTTACCTTGCCTGCCATAGCAGATTGCAGTAGCAAGTTCACAACTCACATCTTGCTTGTGACTGCAGCTTTGAAGCCTTTGTGGATGAAGCTGATACACTGGAATGATCTTGCATACCTGGAGGTATCTCTGCTTAACATGAAGTTGTCATGTTGCAACAAATATTGGCAGAATCATGATGCAGCCTCAATTACTGCAATTTTTGACATGACAGCTGTGCTCTTTGCATTTGCCACAAGGTGACTGCATCTGTCAGACTGCACTAATGTTGAGTAATCACATTATAATTGAGTAATTACATTATAATATGAGTAATTACACTACATTATAATGGCACCAGAGTAGTGGCTCATTTTCATGCACCTCGGTCCAACCAATGAGTCACCTGGTCATCAGGATGACATGCGACATCTGCTTTGTGAAAATTCATTCTGTGTTGTCAAGCTGAGATCAGTCATGCAGAAACTTGAGCAATTGGTGAAGATTCTTGCCCCCGAAGAACAGAACTTTCAGGAGGATGTCTCCATCTTGGAGGCCCTTGTGGTGGACAAATGTCAAAGAGCAGTGGATGCGCAGCCCCCTAGTCCGCTGGGGTTGCTGATTGCGGGCCCCGGCAGGTCCAGGAGTCTTCCAGCGGCATTGCCAACCTGGACCAAGGAGCAGCTTGAGCAATCTCAGACCGTGGAGTGTGTCGTGCTGCCTAATGAATCTAAGCTGACAAACAGCAGCCTGCAGGTGTAGTTGCCGTCTTTCCCAATCACTCACATTCTGCCCTGATGTGGTGCTCAAAGTTCTGTCTATATAACTGCCATAGTGCACTCGTTGTGAGCATGGTTGTCAAGCATCAGATGCCTTGCAAGCTTTATTGCACAGCCTGCCCACTGGCATACGCCACAGTGATCATGGAGAGTTCAGTGAATACACATGCTAACGTCTGAGAGACACAATGAAACCCAATCTGCAAGTGAAGTTGAGCCGGAGCATTCATTCATTTGTCTTTCTAGTTTGTCTTGTTCTTAGTGCTAGGCAATCTTGGCAACATGTGTGTTGACTACTTCATGCTTTTTCGTAAGTTCTACCAGTTGAAGACTGGCATTGCATACGCAGATCTTGAGCGTGCATCTCAACCGGATCTGTGCTATGTCTGCACTTCGCACGACCAGCCAGCGTTGCTGCTTGGTTGGCTGCTTGGGTGAAGTCAATGCTGGCAAGACCACCTTGATGAGAGCCCTGATGGGCTTACCTCCTGAGCTTGATGGCCATAAAAGAGAGAATGCCACCAAACACATAGCTGCTCAGCGCATGCACATGCATACAGCCACTGGCTTGATGGAGCATCCGGCAGCACCAGTTCTGGTAGACACCCCTGGCTTCTTTGACACAGACAAGACACTCAAAGATGTTGCTCTGAAGCAGTCAGGTCAGTCTCTCCTGAAAGAACAACAGCCTGCTTTCTCACGTGTGTGTGTCCGGGCTCTGCTGTGCTTTGACCCCCTGTCCTGATGAGTTTCTCCCTTGTCACCTCCTTGTTAGGTATGCACATGCCATGAAGGTGCAGCAGAGGTGGTCACATATGCTGACCAAACATGTCAAGACCATGCAGAGCCGCTCTTGCATGACTCTTGCTTTGCACCTTCCAGGGACCATGGCGGTGTACCTGATCATTGTGGACGGTAAGAAGATTGCCAGGCTGGACCAGCACATCCATGAGGAGATTGTCAGGCTTGTCTCCCACGAGAAACCTGTTCTGGTCTGCCTCAACCAGATGAGTCGCTATAAGGACTTTTGCGGTACTCCTGAAGAAACAAAGAAACAGCTCCAGGCTGTCAAGGACCTGGTAATCAAAGACGCTGATGGTGCATGCGGACCACTGGACGTGCGCGCCACAGAGTTTATAAAATACGATGAGCATCTCAAGGAGAGCAATGTTAAGGGGCTGGAGTATGTAAGTTGCCAACTCACAAGTGATGTGTCAGCTGAAATGAAGCACTGCCACTCTTTCTGTGGACTGTGCATCTTGTCCTATAGTAAATGTGCCCAGCTGCAAACACTGTGGTGAGCTTTACAGCTGATGCTGGATGGGCCTCTGCGTGTCCCACAAGTTGGTTTGACATGCATATAGAACATGAGTTGTTTTGATGTTGCAGGTGAGAGATTGGATCTGCGACCAGGCTAGAGATAGTGGATTTGATGTGCCTCATAATTTGCTGGACATGTCAGAGATGAATGAGATTCTATAGTAGAGCATATCGTAGCTATGTACGCTTGCCAATCTGCTGGATGTGGTTTTGAGGCAGGGATTGCAGTTCTAGCACCTGCTTTGCAGAGCCCTTGATTTGGCCGTCCTTGCAAATGTACATCTGCGCTGTAGCCTTTGTGTTTTGTTTAAGAGTGTATAATTTCCAGCAAGTCACCTGCCTTCAGCTGTCTGTAACTCGTGTATGTCTCGTTGGCATACTGACTGCATGCATGCTGGTGCTTCTGGCTGCATCTGATGGTTCATTGCTATGGTTTCATTATTGAGCAGATCGCTGTCCAGAAGGACCGTTGTCAGTCTACCTGTTGTCAGCTCAGATGGGTTTGACACGTTGAGATTCAACATGATCTGTGGCCATCAGGATGTTGAGCAGGCACACTTTGCCGTGTTGTTAGCAAGCTGCCACCAGTTGGGAAAATATGTAGCAATTGAGAAGTCTAAAAATAGGGCAGCATAATTGCCTCTCCTGTTAGGTGTCTCCCGTGAATGTTGATCGATCAGCCAATATATGCCCTGTCACATTTTACTCAACAGCAGGCTCGTCCACGGTGCCGAACTGTCCCGACATTCACATCTGCATATCCAGCTGCTCTTTTCAGAAATGCAAAAACATGATTTATATCCTCAGGGGTATCACTGTAGTTGAACCGTGTATCACTGTGAACGTGCAGCTAGAGAGACGCACCGCTCCGCTTCAATGCAGATTTACAATGCAGCTTTTTTGCAGGTGTTTACGTCACACGGATACTAGGAATTGTGCGGTACTACAGGCATGCATAAGTCCATCGAGCTGCACTGCGCATTTGAGGCATTGCAGGCCAAGCTTTTCCGTCGGTGGTACGTCCTTGCCAGCATTTGTGTTGTTCGCATGGTTGCGCGTGCTCTTTCGCGGTGCTGCAATCGCGAAGGACCACGGCTCGCAGCACATGTATCAACGGTACTGTAGTGGATAAGATGAGTCAGTACGACGTGACTAATGCCAATTTTACAAGTGGTCACAGCACAGACTAGTCTTGATCAAGTGCAACAGTTGGTATTGCAGAAAGGTGATCCTACAGAGGCGTGAAAGCACAGTCAACTTGTGTTGACACCCCAGCTGGTTTGCATTAAAATGTGAACTAGTACACATCTGCACTGACAAGCTAACAAAAGTATTGTATGCTCATGTTCCTGCCTAAACTACAGCAAGCAGCTGCCACTACTTGATGCTTGTTGTACATTTGTCTTGGTTAAAAATTTCAACACTTGAGCAAGAAAGAGGCAGAAGCGCTAGCCTCAAACCACACAGCCTATTCCAATATATGCCCAAACGCGCCACAAGTGAGATTGAGCCCTGACGGCAGATGCTTCTGCTGTGAAACTCTAAACCCTATGGGCTTGCAGACATGGCGCCCACAACAGCATACCCCAACAGCAGCAACAGCGAGGAAAGCCCCATTGCAAGCAGCAGTATACTTTTTGAAGGGCATGGTGACTTGCAAGCTGCCAAGAGTGCACTGTCGATGCTGGCTGCTGTAGGATTCTTCTGTGTGGCACACTTTCTGCCTGAAGGTGGCAGCAATGGCACCCTCAGCTGCTCCTGAAGGCTTGATAATGAATGTAAGGCTGCATGAGGAATCTTGGCTGGCTTCCCCACATCTGACATGATGTCATTGCTGCAACAATTACTTAAAGGTGTTAGGCAGCAGCATGCAGACCCTGTAAACTGATCTATGACACCACTCAGTCTGCAAAGACATCTTGACTTGCAATTCAGCTGCGCGATTACCTCTTGCCTGCCCAGTTGGCAGATTGAGCTTCAGGACTGGTGTTCTTGTTGCCCTCCATAATGACAAACCGCTTCCCATTGCCTAACTGCATCAGGCCTGCTTTGGAGACACAAAATTCACAACCTCTGTCAGTCTGCAGACACATGTTTGAGACATAGGGGATGCTGGCATGTGAATGCTCCAAACACAATGTCTGGTTGAAGATTTCGCCTGGGGCTACATTGATGTCCCACACCCAGTGAAAGATATCAGACTCTTCTACAGTCTGCACCTCTGTTGAAGATGCAGTGCCTTCAAAATCCATCCTGCAAGCAGAAGTAAGCTCTGTATATCATCAATGAAGCCAGCCCAATGAAGCCAGCCTGGCACAGTAGCAGCTTAAAAGATCAAGGCATGTCCCAACAAGGTACAGGATGCTGCGCAGCACATGGTAATAGCTTGGAACATAGCATTATCAGCACATCACATGCTTATAGCTATGAATTGCATGACACGCTGGGCATTGAGCTGGTTGGCAACTCACCCAAACTTCACACTCAGCTCTGCCTTGAATAAAGCTGGCACATCTGCGCCACATGTTGCAGTAGTTTCATATGAGACTCGAGTCTTGCTACCCCAGGTGTTTGACAGCTCAAGCTTTGTAGATCTACATCAGCACGCAACAAGGTGCAGAATCAGCACTGGTTGGCCGGCTCATTGCAGACTATGCTTGAGGAGGCTGTGTGATTTTGCAGTGATGCTACCGGCTGAGGCTCTTTTTCAGTGTCATTTGCCAGCTCAGAGCAAGCAGTCAACGGTCAGTGACTGAGTGTCAAAACAGAAACACCGCAGCAATTTGACCCATGCACGTCATGCACCACCCTTGCTCTTGGGAGCCACTGCTGAGCAGAGCGAAGGTCTGAGAGCTTGTTGTATGACAAAGATGCAACAAGCTGTGTACATGTGCCAAGGTATATGCAGTTTGTACAAAAGACATTCGGAAGCTTACACAACTCAGAGTTGAGATGTCATGGAGCCTCACTTTGTGTGTGTGTTCTCCATCTTGAAGGTTTGGTCCTGACTGGATGTGTTGTGCCAGAACAAGCCTTGCACCTGCTCTCTAGATGTGTCAAAATGCAAGGGAGGGCCTGCACTTGACAGACACCATACAAAGGCTTGATACAGGATGCTCAGTTGTTCATGAGAACAGACACCAGATTTGCATGGAAATCACCATGAAATGGGCTATTTTAGCAGGCCTCACAAGATAGCACCTAGAAGTTGGAACATTACGTCCTTTTTGCCCATGAAGCAGTGATGTTACACATGCAGATGCGCACAGGGTAAGTTTGCAGGAGCAGCCGGCATGCTTTGTAGGTGCTGACTTGCATGTTTTACTACTGGCAAAATGATGCACCTTGCCTGGCTCCACAATATCAACAAAGTTAGTGCTGCAAGGGACCTTACCAAGCGTGAGTTCTTGTGATCCCCACGTAATTTCACGCAAGAATATGAGTCCCAAGGCATCAATAGCTTCGGCTGCCCAGCACTGTGCCCCAACAAGCATGCCAGACCCCACAATAGGCGAAAATGCTTGGCCACAATCTGAACCCTTGGCATCCCAAGTTTGCTCAGCGCCAGTAATGCTGTTGAGGAAAGTGAGCTCAAGCCCTCCAAAGTAACCATCGCTGCCATGCACGTCAGCATACAGTAAAGCCTTAGTGACTGTGCTGCCCAAAGGAATGTCCACTTAAACCACTCGACCCTGCATTACAACACCAACTTGGTGGTCAGTTGTGTATTAACAACTGCTGAGTGAAGCATATTGTCCATGTGCAATTGCTCCAAACATGCTCCTGTGATCACATACATGCTGAGCCATGTCAGAACACCGAGAGCCCGATAAAAAGTAGTAGCATTAAGGCCTATGTAGTATACTCAAAGAAACAACTGTATGGAAATTGACAATTCTACAATCATGCTATCATAGTGTTCACGGTAATGACAAGAAGAACAACAACAAACATATATGACAGCAACCTGAATAATTGCAACAATGATGATAAGGTAATAGACAACAATGACTTTGCTAATCACAACAACAGTAGTAGGACAACAGAAACGACACAATAAATAACAATGACAACAGAAGTAACACTGACAACGCTTTGCGCGCTTTTTCTGTCATTAGGCCAAGTGAACAATGCCTCTTCAGATAGCTATATAGCCTATAGGCTTCTTCTGAGCATCATGACAATCATGACCCCATTTGAGCTGATGATCCTCAAGCAACAAGACATTGATTTGTGACAAACTGTGAATGGCTTTGCAGCAACAATCACGTACAAGGTTGCCTCCATCCAACACAAAATCAGATCCTCACAATTTTTTTGCCAACCTCTGCGACTTCACCAGATGAGAAGGTAAATTCAAAGCAACGGATCACATCGTTCAAATATGCCTTGATCTTCACAATGACTCCTTGCCCACCAAAGACAGGACTGGGTTTGCCACCTTTTCCTCCAACCATGAGCCAAGGACATTGGAAGCAGTCGCACCATGAGTTGCCCTCTGCCTGCATGCATGTACAAGTGACATATGATGTACAGTACATGGTCTGCTGCGCTCATCATGTGCATGCACAGCCAAGCATTATAGCTTGACAAGCAAGAATATATATGGACCACACTGTGTCAGGCAAAGCCACAAATCCACGCTCAATACTGAAGTTCTAGGAATATGCAAGCACATGGACTGGACACTCATGACACACAAACGATGATACTGTGCAAGGGATTGCAGCAGCACGCAACATGCTGCCTCACTTGCCGTGAGCACAAGCTGGCAAGTGCATGAACAATAGGTTTGACCCATAATTTGCAAATGCAGATTACAGCCAACAGCATCTACATGCCATGCATATGCAGACAACAAATTCACTCAAGGAAGACAACAGCCGAGTCAAGCAGTCTGGTCGTTGGCAATAAGGTCATTGCAATCAACAGCAAGCTCGGATGAGTACTGCAATCATGTAGGATGCTGCCGATTCTGGTGCAGCATAGTACTAGTAGAAGCAGTAGTATTGGTCAATACTACTCGGCTTACTTGGATATCGATCTGGCACAAAGCGTCTATACACAGAGTCCTACACGGCGCAGACTCATCCGCCCACGGCAACCTGCGGTGACGTACACGTGCGTCAACAGCTGCCCTCAAAGCACATGCGGCACTCGTCAGCGTGGTGGTTCCCGACGTTGCAACCAGGCAGTGGACATGTTAGAGAGGCAAGACATCAAACACGCTCTGACTAACAGCTGTTCCACAAAGTCCAGTCGACCTACATTTGCGCGCCAGAGCTTGCCGTCGTGGCACAGGTCTAGATGGACGTCTGCAGATGGGGGCTTTGTTTGACAGCGAGAGGTACCGACACCAACTGGCTCATGACCAACAGTGCCTGGCCGACTATGACATTGTGTCCGAGCTTCTGTCAGAACAAGGTCATCCAAGGCTGCGACAGAACCGCAAGAGTTAGGTATTGCGCACCCGAATGCGTAGAAATGGGAGGCTTACAGTTGGTGACGTGCACATCTGATAACAATACCGGAGCGTGTGCTTGCTCGCTGCTTGAAGTTTGCAATACGGCTGCTGTTCTATCTGGCACGGAATGACTGGGAGGATTGGCGCAAAACATCAAACAACATCGGGGTCTAGCTCTGCACGTGATCCGCGTCGAGTGTGTCATACCCTAATCAGTTTGACCTGGACATGGCTGTTGACTATCATCAGGTTTTTACCCTTGGAAAATGCCTGAAGCCGGATCTGCGTGACAAATTTGATTTAAATCTGCTCTGCAGGGATGCTTTTCGCAGTCCACCTGTCTTGATGACTGCAAAGTGTCCCCGTGCGCAGACTGGCGGCAAACCGCCACCCCGACATTGCATAAAGTACTACCGATGTCGCATGCCAAGCTTGCGGTGTCAGGCTCTAGCACCTGCTATATTAGCTTCCAGTTTGTAATGCATTACATGTCAGCTGCAAGATCAGAGCCACGGTGCAATTGCAAACCCTCTTCGGAGGAACGTGTAGGGACACCAATTACATCGATGGGTGTGACCCCTGGTCGCACTTTCAAGTGCATCATCGGCGGTACATTGCATCGACTGTAGCTGCAGGCTGTGCAAGCTCGCGCCGGACCAGTGGCTTTCGCTGTCCATCACCATGGCCAGTGGGCGTTTTGATAAGCAAGTCGCTGCTATGCTTGCGGTAGTCCTATCTCTGCTGATTTCCGCCCCTTGGGCGTCAGCTGTCCGATGGTCTCCTCAAAACTTCCCGAATCCATTGCACGACGTGAACTCTTGTGGCCGACATGGGGAGCCGAGCTGGATATGCGACCCTGACCACGTTTTGTCAGAGTATAATCAAAACCTGGTTGAGGGCAGCATACACGAGATCGCGGAAGGTCCATACAGCACGGCGCACTGCTCAGCTGGCTATCAGGTTGTGTCTCCGCACCTTGTCTTGGCAGGGCTCCTTTTATCTGTAGCGTCACACTCCCGAGTGCAATCCATACTCGTAACCTTGGACATGAATATAGGTGGCTGTGGCACTTGTAAGAGACATGTACCTGCAGAGCGGCAGGACTGCGGCAGAGCAAGCCGAGTTCTTTGCCAAATTTTTGCATAGGTCCTGGGGGGTTGGTGACGTAAGCTGCAACAATGGGTTGGTGTTCTTCCTTTCAGTAGGCAGCCGTCAGGTACATGTGACGCTGATGGAATCTGCTTCCTTGCACTGGACTGGTGATGTGTTTGTCTGCCCTTGCTGCTGCTGCTGCTGCCCCTTGACATACCTTCTAAGCACACTGTGCCCTCCTGGCAAAATTTGGGTTGTCTGCACTGCAGCTGCGGTAGCTTCTGGTCTGCAACTAGCATATTTGGGTACAATGCATTGCAGATGTATCTGGCTGTTGATCCACAAGTGCTCAGCAGGCAACGCCAGCAGTACGTGCTCAATAGAGCAAAAGACAAATTGCGCACTGGTGACTTCGATGGAGGTATTGAGGGTGCCATCATAGACATTGGTTTGGCTCTAAGCGGCGCTGACCTGCCGCATGATTCACATGGGAATGAGCAGCGGGATCTGATCATCGCTGTCTTGATCATTCTGATCATTTTCTGCATCTTCTGCTGGTGAGTGGTATTCCCTTGGAACATCTGCAAATACCATTGCCTCCAGTGAGCTGCCTGGTTGCATCAAGACTGGTTTGGGATGCTTGTGTGTGAATGCATGTTGTCTCTAACAAACGCATGGACAGAAAGCTGCTGGTCACTGAGCTTGCTAGCCAAAAGCAGCATAGCTAGTGCATGCACACCTTTCAAGGCTTGGCATGCAGTCCGATTGACGGTCAGGATTTTCAGCTGTAGCTGCACATACACAACAGCAATTCCATACAGTTGCAATCTGTTACAACCCTGCCAGTGTTATACTCGCAAAACTGCCTTGAAACAGCAATATACCCTCTCTTGCTTCATGCAGGGTGTCCTACAAGGATCGGCGCGAGGCAAGCAAATGTCAGTCCATGCTTCAGAAACTCAAAACCGAACAAGCAACAGCAGTACAAGCTCAGAGGTATCCAGCAATGTCCTGCCCTATCTGTTTTGAAGACCTTGAACAGGGTGATGGCCTACCAACTGTACCTTCTTCAGCTGCTGACTTGGAGGCAGGCATGGCTGGTGCACATGGGACACATCACTTCAGCAAAGAGGCCGATGCAAGCGGCTGCGCAAGCAGCAGCAAGGTGGACAATACACCCAGTGCCCCTCCTCTGGAAAGTCATCCAGAGTGTGAAAGCCTGCTGGGCAATGACATGAGGACGCTGAGTGGCCTGCAAGATGAGCATAAGCCTGACAGGTGAGCTCACGAAAGCATCCCACACTGCATTGCGCAAAATGTGAGCAGACCCACCATGCCTGCTAGCTTCTGCTGCACATGTCAATGACAGACTAGCTTGTTTTTGGCCTGCATCTTGATTTCTGTGAGGCTCTGAAATGTGCTTGAAAGCAAGCAACAAGCAACCTATACAAGGGAACACTGTGATGTGATGCAGCTGTCATTGCGAGCTGTCAACATTGACTACCTCTTGCAAAATATTCCACTGGGCATATACCTGAATTGAACCCATTTCTGCTTGACAGCTGTCATGCCCCACAGTTCAGATGCTTGGATACCCATGCAGGGATGCTGCTGGAAGGAAGATGAAACCCCTGTGGCTGTCATGTGGTCATGCCTTCTGTCAGGACTGTATTACAAGGTGGGCTGTTGCTGCTTCATGCTTCATGCCATGATTGCTGTCGTAATGCCTCGCTCGCAGGCTCAGCAACAGCATTGCATGCGTTTGGGTTTCACACAATTGGCAAGCATTGTCAATTGCTGGCTGTTTATATGCACGCTGCATGCAAATCTCATCCTGTACCATTGAAGGTGCAACTTCTGGTTCTGTCATTGTAGCTAGCCGGTTTCTGTCCATTCTCTTAAACATCAAGATACTTACTCACACTTAGATTAAATTTAACTCTGCCTAGGCCTGTGCCACGCATCAGCAATCAACTGCACACTGGCCTGCCTTCTCGCACACCAGCTGCCTGCAAGATAGCTGTAACTCAATGCACACAAGTTGCGTGTGTGCTTGCAGTTGGCTACAAGACAAGAATAGCTGTCCTATCTGCCGTCAGCCGGTGGCAGCCACCAGGCCTGACCCCATCCAGCATTCCAACCTAACCAGGGGCTCAAGCTTGCCCCGTCCAAACGTAGGCTTGAACCAGCAGCAGCATGATTGGGATAATGACATGTATGCATTAGAGGTCAAGTTCCGCTTGGCGCGTCTGCAACTGTAGGCTCTCTATCTCTGCCTCCTCCTGATCCTTGTCTTCTTCTTCTTCCTCCTCCTCCCTTCCAGAACCCCCTTGCTCCTTGCAGTTGTGTCCTCTTCTTCTTTTTCAGCATGTTGTTGCACTGATGGAGGACTCCTGTGCATGCCTGATGCCTGCCTTCCTGATTCTCTGCCCTTCTCGCATCACCAGTGTTCTTCTTTTGCAGCTTACAGAGTAAGGACCTTTGTATGTGCATATGTGGGAGATGCCTTTCTATTTGCACATGTCACAATTTTGTATGTGGGGCATGCAGAAGGTACCCTCAATACGTCAACAACGACATGGTCTCAGACTGGGCACAACACACATCCCGTGGACAAGTGGTGAACTGGGATGCAGCCCGTGACATGCAACTGAACAACCCAGCAGTGAGACAGAGCCGACATGACAGGGGGTCACATGGTGCCACTACTAATTTTGGCGGTGGCGG
>JAABUK010010195.1_pt1 | contig 12605 bp, 10 predicted proteins | sample 5559141 | NCBI WGS metagenome assembly JAABUK01 (sample SAMN10711869, study PRJNA513367) | rock metagenome | isolation source: Antarctica rocks | place: Antarctica: Victoria Land, Pudding Butte nord | collected 2016-01-03
GGAGCCGTGCCGCCGGAATTCGGGCTGAGCGGGACCCGCCCGGCCAAATGGCAGGCCGAGGACGTGGTCCGGGTGCGCAGCCATTCCATGATGCGCAACGCCATGTCCGAGGTGATCCGCGCCAAGGTTATGAGCGGGACCTCGGGCGAGGTGGACCTTTTGCGCCAGCACCTCGATCCGCCGAAGAAGCCGCATCAGGCTGAAGGCCTGGACTTGGCAACAATCCCCCTCGCGGTGCTGGACACGTTCAAGCTGGCCTTGGCGGCCGTCACCTTCGAAGAGGGGCGCCTCACCGCGCCGCTCTGCGACGCAAAACTCTGGTCCAAGGTGACGGCGGCCGGCGACGTCGTGCGGAATGCCGCCTCGGAGGGCTCCAACAATTGGGTGGTGCACGGCAGCCGCACCGAGAGCGGACGCCCGATCATGGCCAATGATCCGCATCGGCTGCATGCCGTACCCTCGTTGCGCTACCTCGTGCATCTCACCGCACCCGGGCTCGACGTCATCGGGGCCGGCGAGCCCTGCCTTCCCGGCATCTCCATCGGTCACAACGGGACCGCGGCCTTCGGGCTGACGCTGTTCTTCGGCCCAGACCAGGAGGATGTCTACGTTTATGAGACGGCACCCGGAGACCCCCAACGCTATCGCTACGGCCAGGGTTGGGAGGCCATGCGGATCGTCGAGGAACGGGCCGTCGTGAAGGGCGCGCCTGACCAGACGCACCGGCTGGAGTTCACCCGGCACGGACCCGTGGTGTACGAAGACCTCGAACGCAACCGCGCCTATGCGATCCGCTCCGTCTGGTCCGAGCCCGGCACGGCGCCCTATTTTGCCAGCATCGGATCGATGCGGGCGCGCAGCTTCGACGCCTTCAGGACCGCCATGAAGCGCTGGGGGGTGCCCGCAACCAATCAGGTCTATGCGGATACGAGCGGCACCATCGCCTGGCTGCCGGCCGGCTTTAGCCCCGTCCGGCCGAACTGGGACGGTCTCCTGCCGGTGCCGGGTGACGGCCGCTACGAGTGGGCCGGGTTTTTCCCGGCCGACGAACTCCCGTGCGTCGTCGACCCGGAGGCGGGTTATGTTGCCACCGCGAACGAGCCGAACCTGCCGCCCGACTGGCCGCACGAGGCCAAGCAGATCGGCTACGAATGGCTCGAACGCTCGCGCATGAACCGGATCACGGAAGTGCTCGCGGCCCAACCGCGGCACGGCCTGGCCGACTCCTGCGCACTGCAGACCGACATCGTGTCGCTCCGGGCGCGGCGGCTCTCGGGCCTGCTCGGCCGGCGACCCGGAGAAGGCGTGGTCTCGGCTGTCCGCGCGCTTTTCGCGGGGTGGGATTGCCGCATCGCTCCCGGCAGCGCGGCCGCGGCCTTCTTCGAGGTGTGGTGGAGCCGGCATCTATGTCCCGGACTGATTGCTCGCGTCACGGTCGATGAGGCGATCCGGCCGCTCCTTCTGCCCGGCCATTCCGACAGCATATTGACGCTGCTCGAATATCCGGACGCACGCCTAGGAGCGGAGCCCGAGCGGGCCCGCGACGTGCTCGTCACGGCAACTCTCGCGGAGGCCTGGGCGGACTGCGTCCGACTGCTGGGACCGGACAGTGCGGCATGGCGATGGGGCGACCTGCACGCGGGCTACTTCGCCCATGCGCTCGGCAAGACGCGGGCCTTTACAACCCCGGCCCTCGATGTTGGTCCCGTCGAGACCGGGGGCAGCGATGCCACTCCGATGAACTCGACATACCGGACCGGCGATTTCAGGGTCACGCTCGGCGCCTCGGTCCGGATCGTGATCGATGTCGGCGAGTGGGACAACAGCTTCTGCATCAATGCGCCTGGCCAGTCGGGCGATCCGCGATCGAGCCACTACGGCGACCTCGCGCCCAAATGGGCGGAAGGCGCCTATGTTCCTCTCCTGTACAGCCGAGAACGCATCGACGCCGAAGCGGAACGGCGGCTGGTGTTGAATCCAGGTGCGGCTCAACCCTGTCAAGGCGGACCGTTGCAAGAAGACGGCGCATAATGTCGCCGAAGACCCTACGGCCGTTTCGACTGTGGAACTGCCGCAGCAGTGCCCCGTAAATACCACATCCCTGATCAGCCACCGGTGTCCGCCGAGGCGATGCTGGCTGGACAAATATGGCAAAAGGTCAGTTGGCGGCGGGGCACAAAAGGTGGGCTGATGTCAGACCCAAAACGGCTCGGGCAAATCCCCGGCTGATCACTCGAACTTCGTGTTCATTTTAGTCTCAGGAGAGCCCTGTTGCACTTTATCGAGCGCCAGCTCACCCCAGCCAGTCGGATACGGCCCGCCGCATAAAGGCGAAATCTTGGGCGTCGTTCATCGGATTGCCGGCACGGTGACCCCAGATGGTCGGAATGGGCCGGAGTTCGGCGTGAGCGAGATACGGCAGCTCGGCCGCGTTGTCAGCCACGGGGAAATAGAGGTCCGTGCGTGAGGGAACTAGCAGCAGCTTCGCCCGGATGGCGTTCAGGGCCCGCACGAGATCGCCTCCGTACAGCGGGTTGTCGCTGATGTCGGAGGCGAGCCACGTCGAGGCCTGCGCGTAGAGGTCGGCAGCGGCACGTCGGGTGAAGCCAGGTGCCCAGTGGTTGTCGAGAAAGTCGTCCAAGTCTGAGGCGCCCAAAGCGCTAAGGTGGAGGCCCGCGCGGTACCAGTCCTGGCTCATTGCCCAACCGGCATAGATCCGCGCAAAGGCGCGAAGCGCGGGTTGCGGTTCGGTCGAGAAGCGCCCGCCGCCGATATGCTCTGGGGCGGCCTCGAGCGTCGCGAGCAGCGAAAGTAGAAACACCTTGTTGTGAACCGATGTCTTGGCGCTGCCGCAGACGACGATGGCGCGCTCCACCGCTTCGGGGAACAGGGCCGCCCAGTGATAGGCCTGCTGCGCCCCCATGGAGAAGCCGTAGACGCAGGCGACGTGCTCGACGCCGAACACCTCTTGGAGCAATCGCTTCTGGGCGCGAACGTTGTCGGCCGTAGTGACCAGTCCCGGATAGTCCGGCGTGTTCGACGGACTGGAGGACAGCCCGTTGCCGAACATGTCGGGGATGATCACGAACCAGCGGCCCGGGTCGAGGATCTTGTCCGCGGCGATCAGCCATTCCAGATCGACGTGCTGAGCCGTGTAGCTCGTCGGGAAGACGACGACGTTGTCGCGTCCGGGTGCCAAGGTCCCGTACGATTTCCAGCTGAGTGTGGCTCCGCGCAGCGTCTCGCCCGACTGGAGGGCGAGGTCGCCGAGGCCAAACCGTCCAGTTTCGGTCGGCGGGCTCATCGGCTTGCCCGCGGCAGCAATTGGTCGGCGGGCTCATCGGCTTGCCCGCGGCAGCAATTGCTCGGCGAGCGTCGCCCAGTAGCTCGCGCCGACCGTCAGGATATCGTCGTTGAAGTCGTAGCGTGGGTGATGGACCTGCGGATCGTTGTCGGTTCGCCCGGTGCCGAGCATGATGTAGTTGCCTCGCTTGGCATTGAGCATGAAGGAAAAATCCTCGCCGCCCATGGTGGGCTGAAGCATGGGCATTACGCGCGATTCACCGACCACGCTTCCGGCCGCGGCCTTGGCCATGGTGGTTTCCGCTTCGTCGTTGATGAGCGCCGGATAGGTGCGGGCGAAGATCACTTCGGCCGAAGCGCCGTAGGCCTCCGCCGTCGAGCGCACGACGCGGGTCACCGCGGCCTCCAGAAGATCGCCGACGGCCGGCGTGAACCAGCGTGCCGTGCCGCGCATGGTCACGTCCGCAGGGATCACGTTGAACGCATTGCCGCCCTGGATTTCGCCGATGGTCACGACGGCAGTCTCGGTCGGCTCGACGTTGCGTGCGACGATCGACTGCAACGCCGATACGATCGCGCCCGACACGACGATCGGGTCGATCCCGTCGTGCGGCTGGGCGCCGTGAGCGCCTTTGCCGTGGACCTTAATCGTGATGTTGGCCACGGCCGCCATGGTCGGCCCGACTCGCCACAGGAACGTTCCCGCCGACTCCTTCGGCCAATTGTGCAGGCCGAACACCCGCTCCATCGGAAAGCGCTCGAAGAGGCCCTCCCGGACCATGATCTCGCCGCCGCCGTGCAATTCCTCGGCAGGCTGGAAAATCACATACACGGTGCCGGCGAAGTTGCGGGTTTCGGCAAGGTAGCGGGCGGCGCCGAGCAGCATGGTCGTGTGCCCGTCATGGCCGCAGGCATGCATCACGCCCGGGTTCGACGACGCGTAGGGCAACCCGGTCGCCTCGTTGATCGGCAGCGCGTCGATGTCGGCCCTGAGCCCGATGGCAGGGCCGGGCTCCTGGCCGCGAATCACCCCGACGACCCCGGTGCGGGCCATGCCGGCCACGACTTCGTCGACCCCGAATTCCTTGAGCTTCTGCTGGATCACCTCGCTGGTCCGGTGCTCCTCGAGCGCAAGCTCCGGGTGCTGGTGGAAGTCCTGGCGCCAAGCCGCCATGTCGGTGTGGTAGTCGGCGATGCGGTTGATGATCGGCATGGGACTCTCCCAAGATTTCGTGAGGTTGTATCGCGCGGCTCGCGATGTGGCAGAAGGTCGGGTCAGACCGTCGTGAGCACGAGGTGGTTCGGGGCTACTTCTTCATAAATCGAGGGCGGCGCCCTGTCGAAGCTCGTCTCGATCCGCCTGCCGGCATGCGTCGACCCCGTCGCAAATGCGGCCCATCGCGCCGAGCCGTCGCGTCTGATAGTCGGCCTCGCGTGTCATAGCGACCGCGGAAATCGGAATGTCCGCCTGTCTGCGACAGAGCCTTCCCGCAGACCACCAGTCTCGGCCCGACAATGAGCCCCTGCTCGAGGGCCTCCACGAGGGTATACGTGGCGCCGCCGAGATCCCGCACCGTGGTAAAACCGCGATGTGGTAAAACCGCGATGGAGCATATCCATCATGATGCGCGCCGCATGGTAGGCGACCAGCGCGTCCGGCAGGGCAGCGTTGCGGCCGAGATCGAGCATCGCGGCGATGACGTGAACGTGGCAATCGATGAGGCCCGGCATTAGGGTTTTGCCACGGAGATCGATCCGCCTGGCCTGCGTGTCCCGAATCGGTCCATTGGATACTTCCGCGATGATGTTGCCGACCACGTGGATGAAACGGTCGTGTTCGCCCTCTGGGCTCGAGCCGTCCAGTATGCGGGCGTTCTCGAAGACGACGGACTCGGACATGGCTGGCCTCATTTCGCGGCTTCCGCCGGCGTCTTCTGCGATGCCTTGATTTGGCTAATCAGGGTCGACTTCCAGAACAGAAGTAACCCTCTGTAATAAACGGGATCGCTTCTCAGCACCGTTTGCACGCCCATGCCACGGAGCAGGCAGAGCGTGGCGTTAAGCGTCGTCTCGACTTCGGCGCTGCCGAGTTCTGATCCTGAGAAGAACTCGCGCCAGATTTCGTCGAGAGACTTGTGGAACTCACGCGTACGCTCGACCATCTTCTTCTTGAGGAAGTCGCTGTGCCGCGCCGCCGTGATGTGTTCGAGGGCCACCATGAAGAAAGGCCCCGAGAAAATGATCCAGAGCCTGTCGAGGAAATCGGAGATGCTGAGCGAGCCCTTGCCGACCTGGCTGGCATAGGCCCCGATCTCGCCCGTAGTCGACTTCAGCAAGTGATCCACGGCCTCGACAACCAATTCCTCTTTGCTCTCGAAGTGGTGCGCGAGCGCGCCTCGCGTTAATCCAGCCCGGGCCGCGATGTCGACGGTAGTTGCAGCCGCGTACCCCTTTGCCAGTAGAATATCGAGAGTCGCCTCGATCAGCCGGGCCCGCGTGGCGGACGTCCGCTCTTCCTGGGTGCGCGAAAACTTGGCGACGGTGCGCGAAACCTTGGCGACGCTGCGTTCCATATTCGCGACGCTAGCATCGCGAATAAAAACATACAAGCATAAATGAATGCATTGACAAGCTCGCTCCGGGTATTCAAAGTCCCTCCTAGTTCAGATCCCGACGCCTGCTGACAGGCCGATCCGAACCCGCGAAACAATAACTGGGGATCCTGTACATGGCCCAAGTCGGACAGACATCTCGATCACGCCATGTCGGCCGGATGGCCGCAGTGAGCCTCAGCCTCGCCGCCGCAGGCGCAGGGTCTCTCGTCATCTCGCCTGCATGCGCCGCGAACGGCACCCTTGTCTGGGCGCGCGACGGCGACAGCGACTCTCTGGACCCACAGCGCACGACGACCACGTTGTCCTGGGAAGTCTTCGCGCAAATTTACGATTCTCTTCTCGCCTTCGACGAGTCCGGCAAGCCGGGGCCGAACCTCGCCAAGACGTGGACCGTCAGCCCTGACGGCAAGGAGGTCACGTTCAAGCTCAACGATGGCATCAAGTGCCACGATGGCGCGGCGTTCACGGCCGAGGACGTGAAGTACACTATCGACCGGGCACTCGATACCAAGAAGCCGAGCATCACAAAGGCGAGCTGGGGCCCAATAACCGCCGTGGATGTCGCCGATCCGTTGACCGTCCAAGTAAAGTTTTCAAGCCCCTTTGGCGCGTTCATCCCATTCATGGCCGATCCGCTGGCCAGCATGATTTGTCGCGGCAATGCCAAGCTCGGCGACACCTTCGGAGTGAGCGCCGCGATCGGCACGGGCGCCTGGAAGCTTTCCAGCTGGACCAAGGGCGACCAGATCGTGCTCGAGGCGAACCCGGCCTACAAGAACTTCGGCCTGCCGGTGGAGAACAAGGGTGCGCCGTCCCTAGGCAAGCTCGTCGTAAAGAACATATCGGAAGCGCAGTCCAGGCTCGCCGGCCTCAAGACTGGTGAGGTTCAGGTCGCCGAGCCACCGCTAGCCGAAGTTCCCACCATCAAGGACGACAAGTCTCTGACCCTGCTGACCGCCAAGAACACCGGGCAGGACAACTTTTTCGAGTTTGCGGTGTCGCGGCCGCCCTTCAACGACGCACGGGCTCGCAAAGCCATCGCTTATGCGATCGACATCGACGCGGCGCTCGACATTGTCTACGGCGGCCTTGTCGATCGCGAGCGCTGCCCGGTGGCTCATCCGGTGATGGGCAGCGAAGAAGACTTCTGCAAGGGCGTCGGCTACGACTACGATTCGGAGAAGGCGAAGGCGCTCCTGGCCGAACTAGGCTACGGACCGGACAAGCCGCTCGAAGTCATCATGCTCAGCTGGATCGGCGGCGACCGCGACAAGCTGGTCCAGGTGTTCCAAAACCAGCTCGCTCAGGTCGGCATCAAGGCCAAGATCGAGATGATGGACATCGGCACGCTGAACGCCCGCGTCACCCAGGAAAACGAAAAGACCACCGGTCCAGGCACCTTCGATCTTATGGGCTGGGCCTGGTTCGATCCGGACATCCTCTACGCCCTGTGGCATTCACCCGGCGCCTACAAGGGCTACAATACGCCGCAGCTCGACGCCTTGCTGGAGCAGAGCCGGAGCACTGCCGACCCTGACGCGCGGCTCAAGCTGGTGCATGACATCGAGAAGATCCTGCTCCAGGAAGGCGTGATGGTGCCGGTCTACACGCCCGGTTGGAATTGGATCTATGCGGTTCGTTCCGACGTGAAAGGCTTCAAGGTCGGCCCTTATAAACGACCGTTGTTCAACGACGTTCAGATGTGACCTGAGGCTCGAATAACGGGCTGGAGCCGCGCTGCTGGAGGGCGGTGTGGACCGGAAGTGAGGATCTCGTGGCGCGCTATCTCGTGAAGCGGATCCTGTCGGCGCTCGTCACCATCTGGGTGACGACCATCGCGGTGGTGCTGCTCATCCATCTCGTTCCTGGCGATCCCGTAAAGATCATGTTCGCGCAGTCACAGTCGACGACACCCGAACAGCTCGAGACTGTGCGGCACAATCTCGGCCTCGACCGGCCCATCTACGAGCAATACGTGATCTACATGGGGCGCGTCTTTCATGGCGACTTCGGCAAGACGATCCGGGGCGACCAACCCATACTCCCTCTCTTGCTGGTGAGGCTGCCCTATACTCTCGCTCTTGCGGTCTCGAGCCTCGTGGTGGCGACGGTTGTCGGCCTCGGGTTGGGTTTTCTGGCCGCCTACAAGCGCGGCACGATGGTCGATACGATCTCGATGATGCTGGCCATCGGCGGGGTGTCGATACCGCTTTTCTGGCTCGGTCAGATCCTCATCCTCGTTTTCGCGGTGCGCCTGTCCTTGTTCCAGGTCGCCGGATCGGACTGGCGGAGCCTCATTCTGCCGGCGCTGACCCTTGGGGTTACCAATGCGGCGGTCGTGGCGAGGCTGACCCGCTCGACCATGATCGACATCTTCAACCAGGACTATATCCGTACCGCCTGGGCCAAGGGCCTGCCGGCGCGTATCGTTCTGTCCCGTCACGCCCTGAGAGCCGGTCTCGTGCCGATCGTGACCATCCTCGGCCTGCAATTCACCTACACGATGGGGGGCGCCATCATCGTAGAGAACGTGTTCAGCTGGAACGGCATCGGCAAGCTGGCCGTGCAGGCCATCTTCCAGCGCGACTACCCGCTCATCCAGGGATTCATCCTGACCTTCGCATGCCTCGTGGCCGGCGTTTCCCTGGTAATGGACGTCCTATACGCATTCCTCGACCCTCGCATTTCGCATGGCTGAAACCATCCCGGCCCAAAACGAGTACGTCCTGCCCGCCTATTCAGCGCCGCGCACCGGCGGGCTTCGCAGGGTCGGCAACTTTCTGCTTAGCAACCCGGGTGGGCTGCTCGGCACCGCAATCGTCTTGTGCCTCGTTCTCAGTGCGCTCTTCGCGCCCGTGCTGGCCCCCTACGATCCGCTGCAGATGGGCGCCGGACGGCGTTTCGCCCCGCCTAGCGCCGCGCATTTTTTTGGCACCGACGAGTTCGGCAGAGATCTCTTGAGCCGTGTCGTCTACGGATCGCGCCTCACCCTGCAGATCGGCCTAATAGCGGTTAGCATTTCGCTCGGCACCGGCCTGCTGGTCGGGCTGGTCGGCGGCTATGCCGGCGGGTGGGTGGAACGCATCCTAATGCGCGGTACTGATGTGCTGTTCTCTTTCACCGACACGTTGATTGCGCTGGCAGCGGTGGCTGTTCTCGGCCCCAGCCTGACCAACGCCATGATTGCCGTCGGGGTCGCCGCAATCCCATACTATGCGCGGGTCACCTATGGCGTCGTGCTGGTAGAGAAGAGCAAACCCTATTTCGATGCCGCGATCGCGGCCGGGGCCGGCCATCTCCGGATCATCTTCGTCCACCTTCTACCGAACGTAATCCCGCCGCTGATCGTGGTGGCCTCCCTCGGCGTGTCGACGGCTGTCCTGGCAGCCGCGGGACTCAGCTTTCTCGGCCTCGGGGCACAGCCGCCGAGCCCCGAATGGGGCGCCATGCTGGCCTCCGGCCGCGATTACTTCACGCGTGCGTCCTGGATAATGACCTTTCCGGGGCTGGCGATTGCCCTGTCGGTTCTCGGTTTCAATCTCCTGGGCGACGCTCTTCGCGAAGCGCTAGATCCGCGGCAGCGCAAGCAATGATCGCCCAGGCTTCCCCTGGCGCCTCGGCGTCACCTGCCGGCTTCGCCGCTGCGGAGGATTCAGCCTCGACGGCTTCCCCCTTGCTGGCAGTTGAGGGTCTGCGCACAGAGTTCTCGACGAAGGCCGGGCTGGCGGCCGCAGTGGACGGCCTCTCGTTTGTTGTGCACGAGCGAGAAACTTTGGCGATCGTGGGCGAGTCCGGATCGGGCAAAAGCGTTACCGCGTTGTCCATCCTGGGATTAATCCCGGGCCCGGCCGGGCGCATCGCCGCGGGTGCGGTGCGGTTCGGCGGACGCGATCTCCTGGCCCTGGACCGGCGCGCGCTGCAGGACGTGCGCGGCAGCGACATCGCGATGATCTTCCAGGATCCGATGACGTCGCTCAATCCGGTTCTCACGATCGGCCGGCAGCTCACAGAGGCGATCATCCGGCACCAGCCCATGAATAAGGCCTCCGCGCTCGCGCGGGCCGTTGACATGCTGGAGCGCGTGCAGATTCCCGAACCGGCCCGACAGATCCGGCGTTACCCGCACCAGCTTTCCGGCGGCATGCGCCAGCGGGTAATGATCGCCATGGCATTGTCCTGCCGACCCAAGGTGCTGATCGCCGACGAGCCAACGACCGCGCTCGACGTCACCGTCCAGGCGCAGATCCTCGACTTGATGAAGATTCTGCAGGACGAATTCGGAACTGCCATCATTCTCATCACACATGACATGGGCGTTGTCGCCGAAATGGCCGATCGCGTGATCGTCATGTACGCGGGACGCAAGGTCGAAGAGGGCAACACAGCGGCCCTTTTTGACCACCCGCGCCACCCTTACACGCGCGGCCTGCTCGAGGCGCGTCCACGCATGTCGGCCACGCCCACGGAGGTGCGTGGCCGACTGCTCGAGATCCCCGGGATCGTCCCACGGCTGACCCTGCTGCCGGTAGGGTGCCGCTTCGCTCCACGTTGTTCCCTGGCGGTCGAACGCTGCGTCGAGCAGTACCCTCCCTTAGAAGAGAAAGCGCCGGGGCAATTGGCCGCCTGCTGGGAGTCGCATCGGCTCCCAGACGGAGGCGTGCTGTGCTAGCTACTACGAGCAGCGCAGTCGCCCGCGCACCCCTGGTCGAAGTCCACAACCTCGAAAAGGAGTTCGCGCAGAGCGGCGGCCTTTTCCGGGCGTCGCGCCCTGTACAGGCCGTCGCAGGCGTCAGCTTCGACATCGCGCCCGGCGAGACGCTTGGGCTCGTGGGCGAGAGTGGCTCTGGCAAGTCGACCATTGGCAAGCTGATTCTCCGACTTCTTGCGCCGACCCGGGGTGCGATCAAGTTGCAGGGGCAAGACATCACTACGCTCGACCGCGGCGCGATGCGGCCGCTCCGACGCGTAGTTCAGACCGTGTTCCAAGACCCGTATTCGTCCTTGAACCCGCGGATAACAGCCGGCGGCCTGGTCGGCGAACCGCTCGTCATCCACGGCGTTGCGGATCGCAGGGCGGTGCGGGACCGCGTGGCCGAACTTTTCCGGGTCGTTGGACTCCACCCCGAGCATATGGAGCACTATCCGCACGAGTTCTCGGGCGGCCAGCGCCAGCGCCTGGCGATTGCGCGCGCCATCAGTCTCGAACCCAAGGTGATCGTCGCCGACGAGCCAGTCTCGGCGCTCGACGTCTCCATTCAGGCTGCCATCATCAACTTGATGGTCGATCTTCAGGAACGGCACGCCCTGGCGTACCTGTTCATCTCGCACGACATGGCCGTGGTCGAGCATATTAGCCACCGAGTGGCCGTGCTTTATCTCGGCAGGATCGTCGAGATCGGGCCGCGCCGAAACGTTTTTGCCTCGCCGCAGCATCCTTATACGGAGGCGCTGCTCTCTGCGGTTCCCGTCGCCAACCCCCGTGCAGCGCGGCGAAGCCGGATCGTGCTCAAGGGCGACCTGCCGAGCCCCAGCAATCCGCCCGCTGGTTGCCGGTTCCACACTCGGTGCCCCTACGTCTTCGATCGGTGCCGGGTCGAAGAACCGCTGCTGCGCGAAGTCCGCCCCGGCCAGCACGCGGCATGTCATCTGCGCTGACGCAATAAGGAACACGGAAGCATGGAAAGACGACGCGTCAAGGTGGGTGATCACGAAGTCATGACCTACAGCGTGGGCACCGGGCCCCGCATACTGCTTGTCCTGCATGGCGGGCCCGGCGTTCCCTGCGACTATGTGCGCGATGCACATCTGTCCTACGCCGAGAAAGGATTCCGGGTTGTGTCCTTTGACCAGCTCGGCTGCGGCGAGTCGGACCAACCCGACGACCCATCGCTCTGGACCGTCGCCCGCTACATCGAAGAGGTCGAAGCCGTTCGATCGACGCTCGGGCTTGGACAGGTGCTGTTGCTCGGCCACTCCTGGGGGGGCACCCTCGGTGTCGAATATTGTCTAGCCTATCCGGATAACGTTACAGCCTTCGTCGCGGTCACTATTGCATTTAATCAACCGCTGCTCCAGCAGGGGTACATCCGCAAGAAGCAGGATCTTGGAGCCGAGACGGTGCGCATGATCGCGTTACGCGAGGCCGAAGGCTCAACGGATCATCCCGAATATCAGGCCGCCATGACGCTCCTCAAATACCGCACCATGTGCCGGATGGAGACCTGGCCCGAGCCGGTGTTGAAATCCATGCGCACGGTCGGCCCCGGCCCGTCGCGCACTATGTTCGGCCCGTTCCTGTTCAACTGCACTGGAAACCTTCGGATTCACAACCGAAACGACGATCTGCACCGGCTGAAAATGCCGGTGCTGATGCTAACCAGCGAGCACGATTACATTCTGCCTGAATTCGTCTTCGCCTCGGCCTCGCTGATCCCCAACGCCCGCTGCGTGATCTTCCGCAACTGTGCCCACATGCCGTTCTGGGAAGACCCGGAGGCCTACCACCCGGTGGTGACGGGCTTTCTGGAACAGTTCCGATAGGTGCAAACGCGAGGCCTGGCCGCCATGCTAGCCCGCTTAATTCAGCGTGGCGGCGAACTGGTTTTGACTGCTGTCCATAATACAACTTGAAAGCGATCAGACATGGTCCTGCCGCGTCGCGCATGGCGGCGGGCGGATCGGTCGGGT
>JAABUK010010199.1_pt1 | contig 12598 bp, 17 predicted proteins | sample 5559141 | NCBI WGS metagenome assembly JAABUK01 (sample SAMN10711869, study PRJNA513367) | rock metagenome | isolation source: Antarctica rocks | place: Antarctica: Victoria Land, Pudding Butte nord | collected 2016-01-03
GGTGAATGGGAAGACGAAAGGGGAGGTCTTGCTTGACGCGACGCTCGGGGAGAGTTGTTTCGAGCGCGTGGCGAGGACGGGGATTGCGATTAGCGTGTGGGAGGATGTCAAGGGGCCGAACGGGGAGGTCGGGGTTGTAAATGCGGTTGGAGGGGTGGGAGGGGGGAGGGCGGTGGTTTATATGGTGCAGGTACGTTTTCGGTTTCCAGATTTTGGTTTCTATAGCGAGAAGGGGACGGTGGCTGACTGTGATAAACTGCAGATGAAAAGCGAAGCGGAGACGGCGTATACGTTTTCTATTGTAGGGAAATTGAGGTATTGAAATGGGGGGTGGTGTACGATGATTGTGAGGGTTTCAAGGGTCATGTGGGATTGGTTCTCCTGGGTGTAATTATTTTGATGTTGGATGGTGAGGGATTGTTCTGGCATTTTTCTGGCAATGGGAGAGAAATAGACATGGGAAGATATATATAATGCAGGAGCTTTGTTTGGTCTCGTCTGATCTTTGAAACGTGTTTTGACCTATACGTTTCTCTAATGGAGTTCTTCCACCTCGATGGATACAGAAGAATGAAGATGTGATTCTAATCCCCCAATTAAGTCACTTCTCCACCCACTTATCCTCCCCTCACTGCCCCTCCACCTTCCCCCGAACCAACCCCTCCCTCCCCCCCTTCCCTTTCCCCTCCACCTCCACCCCCCACTCCGGCCTCGGGATCTCCACCGCCTCCGTCGTCCGCCCATACGCAATCCCGCCCAACCGGCTCATCGGCCTCAACACCGCCGGATCCACAATGCTCCGCTCGGGATTGACGGCGTCCTCGCGGACCCAAAACCGCACCCCCTCGACCACGGCCAGCACCCCCGTCTTCTTCCCCGGCGTGGCGCGGCTCTCAAACTCCTGCGTGCTGAGCAGCCGGCCCTCGACGCTGAAGACGGCCTCGTGGACGCGCGAGCACGCGACCGCGGCGCAGGGCGCCGCGTGCAGGCCCGAGAGCGACCATTCGGATACGCCGTAGGGCGCGTTGATGGAGGTTGCGTTGGCCGCTTCGAGCATGTGCTCCGAGAGGATGTTGATGCTGCATTCGCGCGTGGCGGTCAGGTTGCGGAGGGTGTCTTTGGCGTTGGAGAAGCCGCCGGCGAAGCCGATGGTGAAGAGGGGGGGGTCGTGGTTTATTACTTGCGTGTAGGAGAAGGGGGAGAGGTTGGTTGTCGTGCCTGTGGGTTGGGGGAGGAAGGGGGGTTAGTTGGGTGTGGTGGAGATGGGGAGAGGGGGGGGGGGAAAGTGAAATACCATCCTCCGATCTCGTCCCGATAAACCCCACCGGCCGCGGCACAATCCCCGAAATCAACAGCTTGTAGTTCAACACCGCCGGCCGCCCATCCTCATACGGATCAATCTCCACATGCTTCTTCTTCAGGCTCTCCCCGCCGTCGTTTGCGCCGTCCCCGAGCTTCCAGTCCGGGTTCCGCGTCTTGGTGTAGTGGAACTGCGCGGCTTCGTCCCAGTCCGGGCGCGAGGCTTGCACGGCGGAGAAGTCGGGGTGCGGGTTGCGGTTGACGTGGGATTCCGAGTCGAGGCGTTGTTCGTGCGGTTTGGGGTCGTGGGTGCGTTGTTCGGCGTCGCTGAAGTTGGCGGGCATGGTGGGGTGGAGGTTGCGGAGGGGATGGGGTTGGCGGGGGGGGGGGGTGGTTGCTCTGTGTAAATGCTTGTATGGCTTTGAGAATATCATGAGAATGGGAATGAGAGTTTTATCTCCGTAAACGGTGGATGGCCGAATCCATCCGTCCGTTCCTGAGCGGTCACTACGTCATAATATGTCTGTGTACAACTGAGTGCCATTGCGGACGCCGGCAACGACTTCGGGCATTTTGGAAGAAGCGAATGATTGAGTAGGATATATTGTCAGAGAACAGGAACCTTACAGCCCCGTAGCAGTCCATAATAAGAAGCTTGCATGTACTACAGTACTGTATTCCTTCCCCAAGCCCTAATCGCTACTATCATCGGATTGCGGGGCTTATCGATAGTGAGAGCGGGGCAATACCTATAACAATCAAACATGGAAGGGTGGGTGTAATTGAATAAGTATGAAAGGAGGAGTCATTCTGTCCTTGAGAAATTGAGCTCGTAAAAAACCACATCATAGCAATGGCTGATCAAAGCACCCTCAAAAGCCAACTTGAGACTCTCACCATGTCATCCCCTAAATTCGAGACATACAAGCTCGGAGACTGGCATCTCCAATGCGGCGCTTCCATACCAGACGCGTACATTGCGTATAAAACCTTTGGCGATCCGAAATCGCCGGCAATTGTGTATCCGACGTGGTATTCAGGATGTAAGGAGGATTATATTTTGCTCGTTCCAATAAAAAAACCCCCTTTGGTTAACATTTTCGCAGCAATATACGACAATGTCTGGTTGATTGGCGAGGACAAAACGCTGAACCCGAAGAAGGTACCATTTCTCAGTTTTCTTTCAAGTCTAGTCCTTGATATACTCTTTTGTGTTCTCATAATAAACAAGTACTTCATCATCATCCCCGCTCTCTTCGGCAACGGCGAATCTTCTTCGCCTTCCAACCACTCGACGCTGAAGAACTTTCCCAAAGTCTCCTTTTACGACAATGTTCGAGCTCAGCACGAGCTCGTGACCAAGCACATTGGTATCCAACACCTGCGCGCCGTGCTTGGATGGTCCATGTAAGCATACTTTCAAAATCGATCCTTCCCAATGCGAACCTATACTGCTGAGACATGTCTCGCAGTTCATGAATCTGTCCCAAACCAGCAATGCTAAAGTCGATAATTGTAGGGGCGCCGGCCAGACATATCAATGGATAACGCAATTCCCCGACTTCATGGATCTAGCAGTTCCCTTCTGCGGATCTGCCAAGACATCTCTGCACAACCAAGTCTTTCTCGAAGGTGTAAAGAGCGCGATGTTAGCGGCCAAGGGGATCCGGTCCGCTGGTCCAAGCGAAGGAGCTGTTATGGCGGAGGGAGAAAAATCTAGGACTTGGACTGAGGAAGAGAAGTCTGTGGGGATGAAGGCGTTTGGTAGAGGCTATGCGGGGTGGTAAGCTTTTCTGATCGTGATGGCCCTTATTCTTGGTACGAAGTGTCGAGTTCGAAGCTTAAGTTGTGAGAAACAGGGGCTTCAGCCAAAGCTTCTACCGCGAGAAGCTCCACGAGAAGCACTTCGGATTCCCGGATCTCGAGGCCTTCCTAGTCGGCTTCTGGGAGGCGTGGGCGTGCTCCAAAGGTTCGATAGGGAATTTTTGCTGAATACTTCCAAGTTTCTTGGTCTCGTGGAGCAAGCTGATATCTTCTCCAGACCCAGAGAACATGCTCACAATGCTGCAAACCTGGCAAAGCGGCGACTGTTCCCTTCAAGAGCCGTACAATGGCAGCTTTGAAAAAGCCATGCAGGGCATCAAAGCAAAAACGCTGGTTCTTCCGGGGAAGACGGATTTGTATTTTCCGTAAGTGCAACCAAAATTGAATATAAAAACCAAGTAACTTGTTCATGTGAGGGTTCTCGCTAAAAGTCACAATTTCAGACCAGAGGACTCGGAAATCGAAGTCGCGAATATGAAACCCGGTGTCGGACAGATGGATGTCTTCCCTTCGATCTGGGGCCACTGGGCTGGAGGACCGGGCGATAGTAAGGAAGATTTGAAATGGCTCGATGAGAAATTGAAGGCCTTTTTCGCAGACAAGTAAATGTTTACTGTGGGATTTGGAAAAAACGAGATTGTAAACATGGTTGCTCTAGCCTGATGTAAATATGTTTTGTAGGATATGCGGGCAAGGTCCATCTATATCTCGCGAAATCTCCAAAGAGGAAGAATACACGTCATCCAACGCCCCGGACGCAAGAATGCAGCATGAACGACAAGGCAACCAAACCCGCCGTAGCTTCAAACAGGGGGTTCCCCGTAGCAGACAGAATCTTTGCCAGTCTTTCTGACCCCGAGAAAAAATAACATTGACGAAAAAACGCGATTACTCTTTGTCTGCGGCGACAACTGTACCAACCCACCCCTTCAGGAACGCATCAATATCCATCACTGCAGTTTTTTTGCTCCTAATTTGGGCGGACCTTTGTGGTAAAGAGTGCATTGGGCGAGTCCCCTATGGCCCCTGGGAGTCGTCTGGATACTGTACTCTCGATGCAGTACACCGTGGAAGTTTGGGTCCATCTCATAAGAATGTGAAAGATTGGCATGGCTGTACTCGCTCGACCTTTGCGGTACGGGCATATATAGCTGATAATGATCCGATGGGGTTCTTGGGTGAAGGATGTCTGTGATGGAAAGGCGTGGTTGCAGATTTCGTGAATGGAATGGAGATTATTATCTGGATGGAAGATGTTAAGCTGGAAGAAGTGGAATTTATGAGGGGGTTTATGTGCCGGGTTGTGAGGTTCTAGAATTAGCTTTTTGGGAGAACTTCTGGGATGGGACAATATAATTTCGACGCCTGAAAAGCCACTCCACTATCTAGGCGTTGATGGGTAATTGACCGCTTTTTGCGTTGCTATCGGTAAACCGATGAAGTAGCCAGTCTGCTTAACGATGTCAAGGCACAAATCAGTGCTTCAGTTGATGAGCAGTATTCATGGCTACCTCTGGCGCTGGAAGAACAATCCAGATTAGCATTGTATTAGTACGCGAATTCCTGCCCAACCAGCCTCTCACTCAAATGCCACAGCTTTTCTGCCTTCTCTCGGTCAACAACGTAGTCTTCGGGTTTCGCAATATCCCCATCTTCCAAGTAAGCGCCAGACTGGTCCTCAATCGAAGGGTCCAAAGCAGCAATCAAGGTGGTTGAGCAGCCTTGCTGGAGAGTTTTGCCTTCGCCCGGCGTAAAGGGGCCTGGCCGTAAGGTTATTCCTTGGTCTAGCAATTTGAGTGAAGCGGGCGAGTAGACTCACGATTGGTGTTTGATTCGATCAATTTAATGCCTTCATTTCCCATTTCTGCAGTCATGAATTTCTGAAGTCCGGTACTGATGGCTGCTTTGGGGTCATTGAAGGCTCTGATGACCGTAGCAGCAAAACACAAAGCCTGCGTGAATGTCTCATGATCAAAGGTGTACTTACAGCCAGGGTGCAGTGAAAAAGCGTAGACGTGTTTGGTCTTGAGCTTGGATGCTAAGGCCACAGTGAACAATATGCTGGCGGACTTCGCCTGTCCATACGCCTTCCACGGATGGTAGAGTCTGCCATCCTAGATCGGGATAGCTAGTTATTGGATTCGTTTCTCTGACTTAATGGTATGGTAGATCGGATTTACCTCAAAGTTCCAGTCATCTATTCGTACATCTGCCATTCTATGCGCTGAGCTAGAGACATTGACAATCCTCGAACCGTGCCCGGCAGCGAGGATCTTTTCCATGAGTAGGTTCGTAAGCAGAAAGTGTCCAATGTAGTTCGTTCCGAATTGGCTCTCAATTCCATCTTCGGTCTTAGAAAAGGGACAGGCCATGACGGCTGCATTGTTAATTACGATGTCGATTTTCTCCACGCTTGCACTGATGGCTGTAGCAGCCTGTCTTACCGAGGCCTGGCTGCCGAGATCAAGAGGAATATAAGTGGTTGCTACGTTGGGGTGAGCAGAATTTATATTGTCGATTACAGGCTTGATCTTTGAAAGGGATCGACCCGCAAGAATGATCAGTTTAGGAGATCCAACAGCGAGTGTGAGAGCTGTCTCTGCACCGATACCGCCTTCACTCGGACCAGTGATCAAGACTGGATTGTCAGTTGGAAGTGCCTTCAGATAGAGACCATCGACGCACTGATGTTGCCTTTTACTCTGTCATTGAAAGCTTCAACAACTTCTGCGCCGGTTGTCGCATGTCTGAATTGGGTCATTGGCCAAGCAGAAGAATTTTAGAAAGGTGTAGCCTTAGGATTTGTAGATTCGAAAAGATTTATTATAGTAGACAACGGACTTAGTCAGATCACTCATATTACCTTCCTTTGAGTATATAAAGTCTTTCACCTCGAAGATATGTTCCCAAATACTGAATTAGACGACATATCATGCATTATAAGCACTTCCATCACTCAATTGATGTTGAGGATTAGTCACTTCAATCAGGTTGAAATGGTGTCAGCGCCTCTGTCAGCAAGATGCATGAGATAGCGCTTTTTTTTATTGCTCATGAACAAGATTTGGTCAAAGGCATATATATAGCCATCTGCATTATAGATAGGGGTTTCGGACGTTGATAGGCACTTCTACAGTGCTGATTTTGTGTGTTGAAAGCGTAATTGTCTCAGTATGGCACGTACGGGTACTGGAAGGCTAGTTCGGGCACTAGGGCGCTCTAGTCCCGCTGTCGTTAGCGGCTGATCACCGAAATCGCGTCCAGCAACACCTCATGTTTCGCTCATCGTCAGGTCTGCAAATACAATCACTCCAACTGCCAGAACCCGTCACTTTCATGGACAAACTGTGCTCGGTTACCTCTACGTAAATGTGTTGTTAGCATATCTAGCGACCGCGGGACGTTTGGCCTGCCTTCAGTTCACATGCTTGATTGGCTACTCCCAAGAAAAACGACCATCTAGCGGGCAAAGCACCTCGATTCTCAATAAGTATCTAGATGGCGGCACCTCAGACTCGTCAGTGGGGAGTTACGCCCCCAATCTCTCTGAGCCTACCGACTGAAGCTGAGCTTGCGGCAAATGATGCACTCATTGCAGAGCTGAAGAGGCAAAACAATTTCGAGGGCACCGAGGAGACGGAGAAAAGGTATTCAGCTTGCACCAAAGACCCTAAAGCGTTTCACTAACCCTGTGCTTATAGAAAAGCTACCCTTCAGTTGATACAAAAGGTGACTGGAGAATTTGTAAAACATGTCAGCAGGAAGAGAAACCTCCCACAATCGGCCATCGATACCGCTGGCGGTAAGATCTTTACCTTTGGGAGCTATCGACTTGGTGTATATGGGCCAGGTACGTTCGATGGGCTCACTGTTTAGCCCATCATGGTCGATTCCTAATTCTAGGTAGGCTCGGATATTGATACTCTTGTGGTCGTACCCAAGCACGTTTCCCGCGATGACTTCTTCGAAGACCTTCCTTCAATTTTAGAAAGAATGGCTCCTGCCGGCGCCATCGAAGAAGTGACTCCGGTACCTGATGCTTTTGTACCTATTATCAAACTCGAATTCTCCGGCATCAGCATTGATCTCATATTTGCTCGTCTCGCCATCCCCTCTGTACCACTTGGACTGAATCTCAAAGACACGAGCTTGCTCCGAGGTCTTGAAGAGAGAGATCTCCGATCACTGAACGGAACAAGAGTGACGGATGAGATACTAGACCTGGTACCGCAGCAAAAGACCTTTCGGACAGCGTTGCGGGCCATCAAACTCTGGGCGCAACGTGAGTAATTGCTGTGTAATACCTGGGAGTCTACTGACACCAACGATGTCCAGGTCGGGCAATCTACGCTAATGTTATGGGCTTCCCTGGCGGTGTAGCATGGGCCATGCTAGTTGCTAGAGTCTGCCAGTTATATCCTCAGGCTACTGGTTCGGTAATTATAGGGAAGTTCTTCCGCATTATTGGCAAATGGGGCTGGCCGCAACCAGTTTTGCTCAAAGCCATCGAAGACGGTCCGCTACAAGTGCGAGTGTGGAATCCTAAGGTACGCGTCCCTTGTGGAGTATGATTTAATATATCTTACCTTGTTTAGGTTTACAACGGTGATCGTTTCCATCTTATGCCAATTATCACTCCCGCATACCCTTCAATGTGCGCCACACACAACATAACCATGTCAACCAAGACTATTATTACCCGGGAGTTAGAGCGAGGAGGAGATATCGCCGACAAAATATTTACTGGTCAATTGCAGTGGAGAGATCTATTTACTAAGCATGACTTCTTTACAAACGGCTACAAGTACTACTTGAGTATCATTGCAGGAAGTAGAAGTAAAGATGCGCAGCACGTTTGGTCAGGTCTTGTAGAGTCTAAGGTGCGTTTGCTGGTCTCTAACCTAGAAACGCAAGGTTCGATCCAAGTTGCACGTCCATTTAACAAAGGCTTTGATCGCACACACATTTGCAGGGACGAGGACGAAGTAGATGCTGTGATAGGCGGAGATCTCGACTACCAAGCTGCAAACGTCAAAGTTGAGACCACCGATGCTGTCAAAGATCCTAAGCATATTGCAGCTGCTGAAGGCGGCGCTGATGGTATGGCAATGCCAAACGGTAACGGCGAAACCTCTACCAACGGTGAAGGGGGGCACACCTTTTTCACTACAACCTATTACGTTGGCATTGAACTTGCTCAAGGTCAGTCTAAGTCGATGTAGTGAATGGGCCGACTAACGGTGTGTAGACGCAACCAAAAGACTCGACATATCGTACCAGACGAAAGAATTCAAGGAGATCTGTCTTAGTTGGCAGAGCTATAATCCGGAACAGAATTCTCTCAGCATCATACATACTCGAAAGTAAGTACACCTGCACACCTGAATCCCATCTCGCCTTGCATATTTTTGGCATCTTGTTGATCAAACCTGTCGCAGCTACGACCTTCCGGAAGACGTCTTTGATCCAGGAGAGACAAAACCCAGCAGGCCGAAGAAGAAGACAACGACCAAGAAGATAGAATCATTAGTAAAAAAAAGAAGCCTCGATACTAGCGGAGTTGAGGTATGTTATCTTGTGCGCCTAAGACGGAGATGACAGAATTGCCATGAAAATTACAAGACAACTCCGAATTTGATAGCGCGCCCATGGATTCAAGGTAGTGCTGAACAATATATCCTGACATTCTCTAGGAGAACACTACGTTGCGTAACGGTGTAAAACGACAGCGATCAGATGTGGAACCAAATGGATCGTGTTGATGTATTAAAACTTAATACCGTACGATAGGTTGGACCATGGGAGTAACGGTCAGTAAGCATCGAGTTCAAGTCCGACATTCAAAGTACTGGCCTTACCAATACAGTTCTAGCTAACATTGAAGTCCATCCTCAAGGAAGAGAGGGAGGAATGTTGACAGAGTGTGGAAGACATCTAAACCGAAGCTATGAAGGACTTCGCAGCTAGCATACTAACACCCCCAACTGATGCCATTTGCTCGGTGCAAGGAAAGAACTGGCCATTGTAGGGAGGACGCAGGACATGTGCCATATGTTCAGAAGGCCCTTTGCAGAGATCCAAACAAGGGTTGGCTTTTTACTAACAGCTATTTACATATAGGTCGAAATTCTTAGAACCTAAGGCCGGGTGGGGTGTGGCAGGCTGCTTTGTAGCGGTCCTTCAGCTTAGCCATGTACATAAATCAATTGATTCAGTTTTTGAAGCCTACGGGCTTCAGCAGTTATTTTTTCAAACGCATCGAGAACACTCGTATGCAGGGCCGGATCACTATGGTGTGCGAAGATTCATTGCAGCATAACGAGTCATCCACACCCAGTTTTATTCAGTTATGCTGCAAAGAATTTTCATTTTCCAGCACTCTAGTAGATAAGACGACCCGCTTGCTTACAGTAGTGGGCTGAGCCAGTGAGCTGGCACCCCCTTCATTAGGTCCACGCACTCCAAGATCTATGATACCGTCCAATCACACTTTCGATTGTAAGACTGGAAAATCTTGAAGGTTACGGGCTTCAGGAATTGAAGTTTCCACTGGCGCTGGACGTCACTAGTCCTTCAAAATTATACCAATGCATAACCGTAGCTATTTACCAGAGTCTTTGTTATTGGATTCGATTTCTTCCTTTAAGATATCTTATTCTGGAGATTGGCCGGGTTATAATTGCAGTGGAAGCAATGAAATGTTTATCTGGCTAGATGACGAGCACTCACTTATGAAATTCCACGAGGTCCAATTTTCTTAAGTAACGGGCAGAATATTATATCAGGTGGTAAATTGACCGAAACCAAACAACACCATCTTCCGTTGTTCACCAGATATTGAACGAGACCATCATATTGGAGATAGGAAGTAGAAACATATGAACCGGCAGAAATACAAAGCGTACAGGGATCACAGCTTTCAAAAGACTTTGCATTTGAGCACAGATCGATGAATCGAAAGGATTGTTAGAATTGCTGCATGCTGTGTAGCATTTCATCCAGGGCATGCTGCACGCAAATTCTAAGAGCAACAAGTAGAACAGCCGAGAAAAGCAAGCCTTGCATCATGCATGGTTTGCTAGCGCGGCTGAACGCGCGGCAAGACACGGCGGTTACACTAGCGTGACAGGGTGTTGACTTCTACTTACCTATCCTTTGCGAGGTCCTTAAGACCGTGCGATACTTCACATTAGGTTGAAGGCAATCCGGAGACCAGACGGATCACTGAAAACCCGCACTCGGCAGCTGATGCCCATTTTGGAATCCCCCAATGCCTCGATCGTTACTGCCTGGTTCCTTCAAGTAAGGCTGAGCTTGCCTTCGTGCGAGTAGCCGCCCCCATCATTAGTCTCGTTCCGATAGGGCGAAGGAATGGTATCCTTGCGTGTATCAACCAACCAAATTGAGCGCTGGCCACCCTTTCGCTCCTCCCACACGTACATCGTCTGAGAATATAACTAGGCGCAGTGCTTTCGCCGCCCCGAAAAGAGTATGACTCATCCGAAATATGTATAGGTTGGCTGGAATATGAAACATCTCGAGTCACATTTATCCGATTCCGGCGATAATTGAAGCCCCGCTGCTGTCTAGCTTACAGTTATCGTGAATTCTGCATTCTGCCGCGGTGCTGATGGCTTCATATATAAATATTTTTGGGATGGGGCTGTGGTGTGGCTCCACAGGGGTTTCGTAAGCTCTGAATGTCGAATGACCATCCTTAAAAATGGATACATGAGTTGCCTAGTCATCGTCATTTCCATATAAAGAAGGAGCATAACGAGCTCCGAAAAACCAAGCCCCGTAACTCCATTTTCGTACTGTCATAGAGCCTCTCTTTCTCTCTCTTTCGTTATCCGTATTCCGTGCACTGCTAGTTTTATTATTGCCTTCGCTATACCTACTTATCTATAAGACTTCTAGCTCTCTGATATTCTTGTTGGATATTTAGAGATGGAGACCACATCAAATCTGAGCCGCTCTGAAGATGTTCGGCCCGGGAAGCGTTTGGTCGTAGCTTGTGATGGTAAGAACGACTCTCCTTTTCAAATGTGTTTTATTCTCTTCAATCGTAATAACAATTCATTAGGTACATGGATGGTACGCCCGCAACTCCCCATTGGATTGTTGGGTAGCACATTGGCTGGAGAGAATACTAATCATCCCTTCAATCAGAACAGTGACAACGGTTTCGAAAGAAGCAGCTACCTCCCATGGGATACGAACGGGCACCTGCAAAATCCCTCGAACGTGACGCGCATATGTCGAGCTCTACAATCCGAGAGCGACAATGGCATTACGCAGATCATATACTACCAAGCAGGCATCGGTACTGAGGCCGGCCTACTGGATCATCTCTATGGTGGCGGCACAGGAGCCGGGCTGTCGGAAAATATTCGGGAGGCTTACGCATTCATTGTGAACAACTATAAACCCAATGATGAGATCTTTCTCATTGGCTTCTCACGAGGCGCTTTCACTGCTCGAAGCATTGGTGCCATGATCAACTGTATCGGTTTGCTGACGAATGAGGGCATGTCGCATTTCTATCATATCTTCAAGGAATGGGAAAATCAAGATAATCGTCGTTACCGTTCTAGATGGCATCATCGGCCAGCAAGCTTGCCCAACAGAATGCATGTTGCCACATCTGCTTACGCCCAAGAGCTAGAGAAGGTATGAGGCTAACCTCCAAATTACCAGAACACTCACTAACACGTTTAGCTTGGCTTCACGCGCCGAAACATCCCTATCAAAGCCATAGCTGTGTGGGATACAGTTGGTAGGGCACACCGATCATGAGAAACATAGTACATCTCTAACAATCTTCTTAGGATCCTTGGGCATTCCAGATATCGGTCTCTGGCAGCATTTTCCTAAAGAATACTCCTTCGTAAACACAGCAGTCTCGCCGAACGTCGAGAACGCCTTTCAAGCACTCGCCCTCGACGAACATCGCAGACCATTTTCACCCACTATTTGGGAGAAGCCTGCCGGACAAGTTAATCCCAGGAAATTGAAACAATGCTGGTTTCCTGGCGTTCACGGCAACGTACAGTCTCCTCATGCCCCCGCGTAGACAGAATCTCCATTATAACAAATCGCAGATTGGTGGTTCGTACGACGACACAAACATGGCCGACATCACTCTCGCCTGGATGATCTCCCAACTTTCTCCCTTCCTTACCTTTTCACCATCCTACATCCCCTGGCAACACGACCTCAACACCGAATTCTACAACCACCGCCATATCCCGGCTCGCCCTTGGGGCCTTGGCAAAATCTACAACTCGATGAAAGGCATCAGCGCCATCGCCGGCAGCAAAACCCGCACACCCGCGCGCTACTCCACCTCGGACCCCAAGACTGGAAAGCCGACAACCAGAGAGCTCGTGGATACCCAAGAGTACGTGCACGCGAGCGTTCGGGTGAGGATGGGCGTGCATAACCGCGGCACAGAGGATCAGGGCGTTTATCG
>JAABUK010010200.1_pt1 | contig 12598 bp, 9 predicted proteins | sample 5559141 | NCBI WGS metagenome assembly JAABUK01 (sample SAMN10711869, study PRJNA513367) | rock metagenome | isolation source: Antarctica rocks | place: Antarctica: Victoria Land, Pudding Butte nord | collected 2016-01-03
AGCGACTTTGGCCAGATTACATGTAACTTAGCATACATACAGCGTCTAGACAGTGTCATAGTCATAGACTGCATGCACTTAATGAAGAAATAAAAAAAATAAAAAATCAATTCAAATTCTCGACTCAACTCATCAAGCAATCGAATATGACGTCAAGAGAGTTAAATATAGAAAAAATTTCCGGTTTTTTGCTTTTGCATTATCTTTTTGCATTATCTTTTTGATAGAAAGTCATGAAGAAGAACATGAAGACTATTTGATAGAAAGTCATGACGAAGAAACATAAAGACTGTTTAATAGAAAGTCATGAAGAAAAGTCATGAAGAAAAGTCATGAAGAGAAGTCATGAAGAAGAGTCATGAAGAGAAGTCATGAAGAAAAGTCATGAAGAAAAGTTATGAAGAAGAGTCATGAAGAAAAGCTATGATAGAAAGCTATGATAGAGAGCTATGATAAAAAGTCATAATAGAAAGTTATAATAGAATATCTATCTATTTATCTTCATGTCTTGACGAGTTGAGTCAAGAATTTCGAGTCAATACTCGATTTCAACCCTTTAACTCAACTTAATTACTTGAGTTAAATCTTCTGATTCAACTCAAATACTTGAGTCAAGAATTCTGACTCAAATCGAGTCTTGACGAGTCAAGAACTCGACTCAATCTCAATGACTCAACTTGACGTAATTAGTCTAGATAAATTGCTTTGATGCTCAGTTAAGATTGTTTTATTGATGAAAATTAACAGTGATATCATGATAACATCATCAGAAAGCTTCTTCTGCGTTTTTTATCATCAATCAGCAGTATGCATCTTGTCGTAGACTTAAAAGTTGTTGACATTATAATGTTGAATGAGTGCGTAGATCAGCTCGTCTTGAAATAATGAATGATTCAACAAGAATCGAAGTGTCTCAATGATGTTGCAATACAAAATGCAGTGCTGCTCTTCTTGAACTTCTTTGTAACTGAATTCAACTGTGAACATTCAAGAATGTCACTCATCATTTTCAACATTATATGAAATTTGATGTAGAAGTATTAATCACTTTTTTGCATCATGAAAGCTGACATATTGATGTAAGACTTGCAAGCGCAAGTCTTGAAAAAATCAATTAACACTGTCTTTGATAATCTTCGTTTAATGAAGTCAGTGAGTGAACATGTAATCTGCTTTGCATTGAAATTAATAGTATTGATTGTTGTTTATGTTCTTGATCATTTGAGAATTTGAACTCAACAACTTTGATACTTTCTTTGACATATTGACTGTTGTTTCAACATCATGATCAGTTGTTGTGACGAAGATTTCAACTTGCAGCGCTGATGATGTAAAGAAAAGTTCAGTCTGAAGTTGTATCATTTCAATTCTTGATGATATATGTTTCATATTTTGATTCAAATCAGCACTATTCACTTCAATGTTCATATGCTCTTTTGCAAAATCATTTATTAACATATATTCTTGATTCTCATCTTTAATGTTCTTATCATGAAAATCATTTGAGTTTGAATCTCATTCTGCAGTCTCATGATCGCGTCAGATGAGCTGCATTGAATCGCATGATGATGATTCTGATGATGATGATAACTTTCATCAAAGAATCTTTCGCGATCGATCATGTCAGCGAACATGACAGTGATGAAAATGACATTCAAGCTCGCTGATGTTGTTTATCTTCATTTCATATGAAGAGCATACGCATTGCATTATCTGTAAGTCTTCGATTAGTGTTTTTATATAACTTGTACAAAGCAATGATGAATTGTAATGATTCTTTACGCTCAATTGTTTATCTGTGCATGAAATGTCAGTAACGAGATGAATCGAAAAATGTCAATCGCAAAGTCGATGAATCACGTTTGTTCAGAAGTTATTGTTGAAAACAGAGAACAGTACTGTTATCTCTGTGATTATAAATCTTTGCATTGATTCAATGAAGCAATCTTCGCATTAATTTGACGCTAGTGAATGAGTATTTATTTTTCGCTCACTTCTTTTCTTCATTCTTCATCTCATATGTTCAATCTACTAGATAGTTCAATATATATCTACATGTTTATTTGCTCTCTTGTTCTTGTATATCAAGAGATTATGAGCTCAAGTTAGCACTATTATCACTATTGCAAAAAAATTAATAACAAAGAGCAGAAGCATTGAACTTACTGTCATCAAAATCAATGAATATTTTCTCTATTGATCTTCATCTTCTTCATATTTCAATCATCATACAACAATGAAAGATTTGAATAATTATCAATTTTCTAAGCTAAAGAAAAGCGAGAATTACAAGTCATGAAAGATAAATATAATCAGTACTCTGAAAGTCAAAGATCTCTGATGAATCATCTTAAGAAAGTTGAAGAAATCAATAATCTCAAATTCTGAATTCAAGACAGCAGTCAAAAAGAAGTACGTCAGTATTATTCTTAATTGAAAAAACAAGAATAACAGAGTCTGTGATGTGATTATCTTCAGCATTGAACAGAAACTCAGAATACATATAGTCAAAATAGAAGACATCATCAAGATGTGATCTATTCTGAAGACTCAATATGAACAGTCGAACTTAATCATTTTATATCTGATGATCAAAGAACTCACTCAATCGAAGCAATTGAATTTCAATTTCATACAGAACTATGCTGACTCACTCAAGCAAGCTGTTATTAAGTGTTCAAACATTGATAATGCAGTAACACTTTGAATGCTTAGCAATCTTTTTCTTCTAGATCTCAATGAAAGTCTAGAATTGTACATCTTTGACTTGATACAGAGCGTCAAGATCAACAAAATCGACTTATTCATAAAGAATATGATCATTGCTTTAGTTAATCATGATAAGAGATTAAACGATGAGAAGAGTTTCAGTTTCAAGAGCATGATAGCTCAGTTTGATGACAAGAAGTCAAAATTCAAGAACTTTTGAAAAAGCTCAAATAAACAATGTTTTTATTGCGAGTAATTGAATCACAGACAAGAGAATTGCTGATATCTATATTTTAAGCTTCGTTCAAAAGAATGAAAGTTTAGTCAGAAAAAGAAGAATTTGATCATTGACTTTGAAGTCAAAATAGTCAGAACTATAAAGATCTTCTTCATTTATTAAGCAGACAGTTGTATCAACGTCTGATGAATAAACATTGAAGCTGAGAATTATGTTTGCTACGACAAGAACTTGTTCAACAAACAATCATATCAAAAGATCATCAATAACAGCATTGTTACTGCAAATAATGAAGCAGTAGTTATTGTTGAAAAAGATTCAATTATGATCAACATTTTGCTGAATGATTAATCAATCAAAATTCAACTGATCGATGTTTATCACTGTTTAGAACTACACTATAATTTGATGTCAGTTGATCAGATGAAAGTTAAAGAATATACATGTAGTATAAAGAACAACAGATTTCAATTTATGAATTCAAAGAGTGTCATCACTCTCACTGACTCAAGAAATGAAGAAGAAGTCTATTTCATGAATACATCATTCATTCTTTCAAAATCAGTCATTCTGACAAGCAGTTCAGAATCAGTCAAGACATCATGATGTCAATGATATAAACAATTAACTCATTTGAATATGACAGACGTCAAACGTTTGATCAACATGAACATCGACATCGATGTGAATTCAACAAATAGTCTAGAAAACAAGAAATTCTCAGAAATAATATGTGAGATCTGTGTCATAGACAAGCAACATAAAACATCAAGTTGAAAATCTCACATCAGAGTCATCAAAGTAGATGAGCTAGTACATATGAATCTCGTTGACGATGATAAAATATCTAAGATCAATGAAGAATCTAGATATGTGACTACTATGATTGATGATTACAGCGAACATATGATCATTTATCTACTAGAACGAAAATTCGAACTAAAAGATGTACTTCAAGATTATCTGAAATTGATGAAGACTCAAGACACTTCAATTCATTGACTGTGTTCAAATAATAAAAATGAGTATGCTGATCATCAAATCATTGAATTGCTCAAAAAGCATGAGATCAAATGAAAATTGATGACATTATATAACTCAAGTCAAAATGAGATTGCAAAGCGATGTTTTCACACTCTTTTTGAACGAACTCGCGCTATACTGACTAGCGTCAAATTGTTGATAAAATTATAAAAAAAGACAATAATGACTGTCATCTATCTGAAAAACAGAAGTTTTATCACTGCGTTGAACAATATAACTCTTTATGAAACATGACATGACAAGAAGTCTGATCTTAGCTATTTACATACGTTTGAATGCATAGTCTATCATCATGTGAAGAAAGCTCATTGAAAGCTTGATGACAAGAGCTTAAAATGTCAGTTTTTGAGCTACAAGAGAGTCAATCAGTTTCGCTTGTGAAACGATAAGAAGATACTAATATCTAGTTATATTCAATGAAATAAGATAGTCATTGAAGTTGAGAAGTATGATGAAGATCTTTCAATACTATTCTTCAATGATTAAATTGAAGATGAATCTTTCTCGTCAAAATTTTTCTCGATAATAAGCACTGAAAATGCGAAGATCGCGAAAATTCTTGATGATTACTCAGCAAGAACTTCATCTGCTACTTCAAAATGTACAATTGTATCTGAAACATTAATCACTTCGCAGAAAGTTAGAAGCAGATCATCAGAACTAGAATCAAGTGAGTCAAATAACTTAAGTGATTCTGATGCTTTAAGCGAACATCTCAAATGAACTATCGCTGAATCTGTTGATTACAGAGCTCTCAATGATCTCTGAGTCAAAGATCATAATCAAGACTTTGTCAGTAAAGCAAATTAAGTTCAAATTAAATTGAATACTTCACAAACAGTGAAACATACTAAAGCTAGTCTCGATTGAGAACAATGAAAGTTTACATTCAGAAGTGAGCTCAATGCTTACATCAAAAGTGAAATCTTTATTCTGAAAACATCTTCATTGAATTAATGAATACTGTCAACATGCTGAGTAACTATCATTAAGTAAGAGTTCAAAGAAAAGATGATCAAATACAAAGCTAAATGAGTGTGTAAGAAATTTCGTCAGAAGCAGAAAATTGACTATAACGAGATCTTTGCTTCAATGATCAGAGTCATGATCATCAAAATGCTTCTAGCATTGACGATTAAATATAACTACAAAGTCTAACAAATGAATGTTGTCATCGCTTTTTAGAAGCACATCTAAAGAAAGAGATCTGAGTGCAGTAATCTTCAAGATTTGAGCAAAAAGAATCAAATGAGATCTTTTTGACCTGTCATTTAAACAAGACTTTATATGAACTAAAACAGACGTCTCAAGAATGATATGCAATTCTGAAAGTTTACCTCATCTTCATTGACTATCAAAGAATAGAAATTGATCATTCAATGTTCATTCATGATAATGACATTATTATCACTATTTATGTAAATGATTTACTCATTCTAGAATTGAACATATTTGATATCAAAGCACTGAAGCTGTAATTTGCAGAGCGTTTTCAAATGAAAGATCTTAACTCAATTGAATGATATCTAGAAATGCACATAACTCATGATAAAGCTGAATGAACTCTTTGAATCAATCAAAGTATTTATATCAAGCGAGTCATCAAGCTTCTGAGCATGAGCGACTGCAGCTCAACTAAAACATCAATGCATCATAGATGTCAGCTTAAAAAGAACGTTTATTGAAAGTTCAGAGAGTGAGTTGAGTATCAAGCTATCTTTGAAGAAATAGAAAACTATTAATCAATCATTGAAACACTGATGTGAGTAATCTGTTACGAGTGTGTCGAAATTGAATAAAGTTTTCTAGTCAATAAGCTCTGAGAGTTTTGACTCATGTTAAACCTCAGTCTCGATACTCTATTCTAGCGCTTTCGATACTCGAGCAAACCTGCTTTGCTTTCTTTGTTTTGCTCTACTATAGATACAGCTCGAAACTTTCTTTGATTTCTTCTGTATTCTTAATATTCTAGTTATAGCTATCTTTATTGATCAAACATTCTATTCAGCTACGCACTATCTCGCTGCAGTGTGATTAGATTCTAGACATGATCTCAACATTAAGAATTCATTAATCACATGATATTGATATCAATACTCATTCAAGCTACTCGATGAACAATGAAACAAGTATAAAGAAATTTGTTTTACCTGATGATCGACGCAATTGAAAGACAGAACAACATCAGAGAGTCAATAGAATCAATGACAAGACTGTTTGAATTGCTAGAGAATCTATTGCTCATTAAGTAAACACAGTTCACTCGATTAATAGAATCAACGATAAAGAATCTTCGTGAATTGCTTGAGAATCAACTCATTTTCATGAAGCAGACGAGTGAAAACAATCTGTTCAACCTCTTTTTCTTCTTCAAGCTCGTGAATCAGTCGAGTCAAAACAATCTGTATCATCAAATTTGATTCGACTCGATTCAAATCAAGGTCAATCTAGTGAGTCTGCTACAAAGACGCTGTCAATGCAATGATTTACCTACTCACATCATTCTACCTATCAGTGAATCGATCTATCTCACGTTCACATGCAACTAGTGAGTCTGCTTCAAGAGCAAGTCGATAGTCAATCTCTTTAATGAGCAAGTTGACTAGTGAGTCTGCTTCAATGATCATTCTATTTCACATAGTGAGTCTGCTACAATAAACATTTGACGAGTTGATTTGAATCAATAGAAAGGTTAATAGAAAGACAGGCATCAAGATTCTACGTCAGTGCTATGAACTACACTACAAGTCATAGAAACATGACTTTTAAAGAGAAGAAGATAATGTTACAAGTGTTTCGAGATTGAATAGAGTTTTCTAGTCAATAAGCTCTGAGAATTTTGACTCATGTTAAACCTCAGTCTCAATACTCTATTCTAGCGCTTTCGATACTCAAGCAAATCTGCTTCGCTTTCTTTGTTTTGCTCTACTATAAATACAGCTCGAAACTCTCTTTGATTTCTTCTGTATTCTTAATATTCTAGTTATAGCTATCTTTATTGATCAAACATTCTATTCAGCTACGCACTATCTCGCTGCAGTGTGGTTAAATTCTAGGCATGATCTCAACATAATCTGTCAAACATAATCAGACATAGTTTATGCAGTGAGCAAATGCAGCAGATATTCGATGAATTCTACTCTCAATCATGATTTAGCTGTTAAACAAATCATTTATTATCTAGTTGAAACTGCTCAGCTGAGACTTTGATATGAATCTTTCAAAGTGAAGAAAGTTGAAAGAGCTGAATTCTTTGAATATATTGATTCAGCTCATGTGAATTGCTTGAATTCTTGAAGATTCATCTTTGACTATATGTTTTTTCTATGAAATGAATCAATTAGCTGAAGCTTCAAACGTCAGCAATGTGTTAGCACGTCATCTGCTAAAGCTGAATACGTCATCAAATGTAATGCAGTCAAGAAATTGATCTTTCTGATTCAAGCATTGAAAGAGATGAGATATGATGATTCAAATATGAATTCAACTATCATTTTAACTGACAATCAAGCGATTATAAAAATGAGTAGCAATCTCGTCAATCACTCTCGAGTCAAGCACATTGATACGTTGTATCACTATATTTGAAACAAGGTAGAAGAGAGAGCAATTAGGTTGAAATACATACTCATTAATCAAATGATGATCAATGATCTCATCAAGTCTTTGAAGTCAGGCAAATTTCTGAGATTCAGATCAGTCATGAGACTAGCTTCAAGAAGTGAAGCTATTCTTGTCAAGCATGATGTTGACGAGTAAAAGAGCATGAATATACAGTCAGTAGAGAGTCTGAATAGCTTCATATGAAGCTTCAATTTCTAAGAGAAAGTGTTGAAAACAGAAAACAGTACTGTTATCTCTGTGATTAGAAATCTTTGCATTGATTCAATAAAGCAATCTTCAAATTAATTCAACGCTAGTGAATGAGTATTTACTCTTCGTTCACTTCTTTTCTTCATTCTTTATTTCATATGTTCAATTTACTAAATAGTTCAATATATATTTACATGTCTATCTGCTCTTTTGTTCTTGTATATCAAGAGTTATCAACTTCGATTTGAGCTTAATAGTTAAGATATGTAAATCATATAAACTATATCTAGCTAAATCATAAAGAGAATGAAATCAATCACTTAAATAAATATTATCGCTATTCTCATGATTTAGCTATTGTCATTCAAGATGCGATCATCTAAATCTCTTATGAGATGAGAGTAATGATTGCTAAAGTGCTATATATCTCAAGTCGAAGCAATTTTCAGAATTTACAAACTTTATCTTATCATCATCATTTATCTCACTCTTGTCATGACTTGATGAGTAACTCGAGAAATATATGACTATGCATTTATCTTCTTCATCTTCATTTGAAACTCTCTGATAGCATGTCAATTGCACTTAAACTTATCGTTGCTTCTTCTAAGCTTATCATAAGTGCAAGACTGCTTAGATTTTATAATTGTTGCTATTTAATGTACAATAAAGACTGAGAGAATTCAAGTATCAAAGATTAAAGACTTGAACTTAAATGAAGAAATTAGCTGATCAACAAACGTAAAGATGAGTTCATCAGTCAAATAAGTGACAGTAATGAGCGAAGATGATTGTTGATGATGAAATGACATTGAAGATGATGTAGTTTTGTTTCAAAGAACTTTTCGTCTGATGATTCTTTGTATGACGTTGACTGCTTGTTTAAGTGATGACAAGAATTTTAATGCATCTGATGACACATCTTGATTGAACTCATTTATTGCTACTGTTAATAGTTAGATCATGAGTTTAATTACAATGTGCATATTAATGAATCAGATGTTGCTGCATACATCGACTTCGATGAAAGCATACTTGATGATGTCACACTATAAACAGTGTCTGCAATGAACTGACTGCTTAATGAAGACTTCAATTTCATCAATGAATCTTCATTTCTTAAGAATAAATGAAGTCATTTGATGACTAGACTGAATGAAGAGTTGTTGCAGTCAATCTCTTCATCATCTCTCACGATTGCTGTTGCTTAATATCATATTGTCTTCAATTCTATTGCTTCATGAGAATGATCTATATTTTGATGATAACAGATGCAAGTGAAGTTTTTACACTGCTTGTGACAACATCATCAATGAATAAGAAGATCAAGTATGTATAACTTGTCTCTCTGTAAATGCTTCTTATGTTTGTTCTTTAAATGCTTTGCACAAGTGATGTCACTGATCTGAATAAAAGCAATCAGTTAACTGATACACAGAAGAAGCAATTCAAAATAATAATTAAGATTTCATCTTTTGACACTTGTATCTTTCTGTCTTTTCTTGATACTTTAAGCTTAAGAGAAGTTTCATCATTTGTGATATAATTGCTGAAATTTTTGCAAGTTCATGAACTGATCAATTTGATGATGAACTCTCTCTTGTCACTATTCTGCAAATGAAACAGTATATTCTTCAAATTTCTTCAGTTATTGCATCTCTTTAACATCTTTGTCATCTTGATTGATTGATCAAAGCAACAAACAATAGTCTGATTGCAAAGTGAAAAATGCATGTAGTTTCAGTTGATACATCAATCAAAGATCAAACGAGATTAATCACTACGTCAAAGCTCAAAGTCAAACTCGCTTGCATGATTGAATACTTTTGTATCTGAGTCGTGTGAAATCTTTCTATCATCAAGTACAATTGTTCAGTTTACAACGTAAGACAGATCATATACATCTGAATCATTGTCATGAAAGTTTACAAATTTCTTAATCATGTTTTCATTTGTCTCTTTATCATATATTTTAGAATCAACTCTGTTCTTTCAACTGTTATTGTTGATACTCAAGATTTGCTTGAATCAATGTTGTGTATCATGTTTGAGTCATAAGCTCAAATCAGTAAATAAAACAGTATCTTTAAGAAGATACTTGATGTCTTTCAAATTAGACTGTTTATCTTACGACTCTGTTTTATTTGTTTGCTTCAAAACATTCAATATTCTCTTTACAACTGCTTTTTCAACAGATTCAAAAGATGAATGAAGTTCAAAAGTAGTATTTCTTCATCTTTTAACATGTTGAGTAGTGAAAGCTTGTTTAGCACTAGTCGTGATGTTTCATATGCGTTCAATTGACATTATCTTCATGATAGTGTTATTCAATGTCTATTAAGTCACAAGTAATGCAAAGAATAATTGAGAAGAAAGTGAAATTATACAATACATTTGAAAAATTAAAGTGTGTAAGATTCATTGAATTTGAATGATGATTCTTTGAATCTGAATGATGATTCTTTGAATTTGCTTTAATTTAAAAATGTTGTTCTTTAACATCTTGACTTGAAGAAAATTTCTTGACTTTCTTTGCTGCTGAATCAACAACAACATCACATTTCAGTGATTTTATGACAATCATCATCTTATCTTTCAATCATGTGAACTATGATTTACATCATCAAACGTTTGAATGTAATCTTCACAATGAGATGTTAAAGCTGTGCTACTCATGAAAGACTTCAAACAGAGTGCTTATCTTCACAACTGTATTCAGAAAGTGATTGATAATAATGTGAAAGTTATGCAATCATTAAATGAATAAATGCAACATGTCTTGATTGAACTACATGATTGATCTGCTCACTGATAATAAATAAATCATCATGATTCGCGACACTCTTATGAAAGCACTTGCTATCACATTCTCATGAATTGCAACAGTGAGAATGACAGACAGATTCACTTGAAAGCATTATGACTTGCAGTGTGATACTGATTTTGTTAACAGACGTCATGATGTTAAAAGATGATCAGTTATGCTTTTTAGCAAAGAAAATCTCAATTTAATATAGATGACTAACTATCTTGACAGATTCTGATTGAATTATGAAGATACATATCATATTTTCACTATGAATTGATTTATTCATCTTGAAGAACGTTTTCAGTATAGTCATGAAAGTTAATAAATGATCATTGCAGAAAGACTCAACATGAAGAATATGCAAATCAATGAAGATGTGACTGAGATGTTTATAATGCAGCTTGTTTGCTCATGTCTCAAAGTGAAACATAATAAGCGATAAAAATGCAAACAATATTCACTGTATCATTTCTTCTATATCATTAACTTGAATATAGTGAAGAATACAGTGTAGATAAGCATGATTCAATAAAAGATGAATAACAGCTTTGTTGTTTTATAAATGAAAGATAATCATCATATCAAAATTAAGATCAACACTTCTATCATTTTAATTATATTTAATATGAAAATATAATTCATTAATGAGATCTTGCTCATTTTGATCAGCGATGAAACTCATCTGTACATGATGCTGACTACGAACCTACTGTTTATTTAGAAGCAAAAGTCATTTATTTGACTGAATGCATCAAGAATACAGTGAAATTATTCGTATTTAAACAGCGAATATGCGCAAAATCAAAATTCTGGTGAAACAATGAGCTCATCGAAATGCGAAAGACGCTGTCGTCAAAAAAGCGAATCTGAAAAAGATGCAGAAATGATGACGCATGAGCAGAGGTAGTGCAAATGCGAAATTCGTACCATGATGCAATAAAGCTGATCAAAAACCAATTCTGAACCAATTTTTTGAACAACGTTGAAGAGAAAGAAGTGTTTCAGATCTACAAGTTCATTAAATCACGTCTAATCGAAAAGCTACTCTCGATACAAAACTCGCAAAAAGAATTAAAGATTGAATTCAATGAAAAGTGCAAGGCATTTCTGAAAGCAATGTACTCATCATCATCGAAAATTCAAATCAATGAAGAATTACTATCGAACGAAAGTATACAGTGATCAAGAGTTATCAAAGAGAAAATCAAGCACGCTATTAACTTCTCAGCACTCAGAAAAGCATTTGAACCAGATGATATGTCATTTGCAATTATACAGCGAGCGTACAAAACTATATTGAAAATCTTCAATTTAGTGTACTCAGATTTGATTGAAAATGACTATCATTCAAAGATATGACGCGAAGACACGAAAATTATTCTGAAAAAATCAGACAAATCGAATTATTCAATTTCAAAGACATACAGAATTATTACACTGCTAAACTGTTTAGGCAAAGTAGCAGAAAAAATAATAGCAGTGCAACTGTCTTACACAGCTGAAATTAATGATAAGCTGCTGAATTTTGATTAAATGAGAGGCAGAAAACAAAGATCAGCTATAGACGCAGTACTAAACCTAGTACATGATGCGCAAATGGCAAAAAGTCGAGAAAACACGCTTATCTACTTACTTCTAGATGTCAAAGAAGTCTTTGACCATGTTGCGTTGAAACAGCTGGTCAAAATATTGATTAAATTGAAAATATCAGTCAATTTAATCAATTGAGTAAAATGTTTCTTACAAAATTGAGTTATTGACTTAGCATTTGATGATGAACGTCAGAAACCAAAGAAAATAAGCACAGAAATATCACAAGATTCATCTATCTCGCTCATTTTATTTCTAATTTATATTTGATATCTGTTTTCAAAGATTCGCGCAAAGTTTGAAAATTTACAGTCACTCAGCTATATTGACGACGTGACGCTATACATTGAGGGAAGAAATATTGACAAGAATGTGAAAATACTGAAAAACGCAGC
>JAABUK010010201.1_pt1 | contig 12598 bp, 15 predicted proteins | sample 5559141 | NCBI WGS metagenome assembly JAABUK01 (sample SAMN10711869, study PRJNA513367) | rock metagenome | isolation source: Antarctica rocks | place: Antarctica: Victoria Land, Pudding Butte nord | collected 2016-01-03
CGGGTTCGGCGGCGGCTTGGCGCTGTTGGGCTTCGAGTCGGTTCTCGGCTGCGGCGGTGAGGGTGGTGTCGAAGGGGACGATGGTGGCCGCGACGTGCGGGATGCGGGCAGCCGCGGCTGCGATGCGGTCGGCGGTTCGGTCGTGCAGAAGTCGTTGGGAGACCCGTCGGAAGCTGCGGCGTGGCAGCAGGAGGGTGACTTCGGTGTGTTCCTGGATGACGGTGTTCAGCGCGACTTGGCTCGCTCCGCGGACGAGTCGGCGGTCCGGGCATTCCACGAGGTCCAGTGGTACCCGGTCTCCGAGGCCGCGGGAGATCCAGTCATATTGCAGTTCGTCCCCGAGCTGGGTGTCGATCATGAGGTGGACCGCGCGGATGTCTGTCGGGCGCAGACTGCCGGCGTAGCGCAGTGCACGGATGACGGCTAGGTCGAGTCGGTCGACCATCACGATGACGACGTGTCGCGGGTAGTTCTGCATCCGCAGCGGTGTCGCGCCTGCGGCGGCGACCAGGTCCAGTGCCCGTGATTCTGAGCGGTACTGGGTGTTGAGCCGGATCAGCAGAAGCCACAGCAGCGGAAAGAGGACGACGACGAGCCAGGCTCCTTCGGTGAATTTCACGACGGCGAAGATCAGCACCACGAGCATGGACACGGTGCCGCCGGTGAGGCTGACGGCGGCGTTGCGCCGCCACCCGGCCTGGCGGTGGGTGGTGTAGTGCTTGGCCATGCCGAAGCCGGCCATGGTGAAGCCAGTGAAGACCCCGATGGCGTAGAACGGGATGAGTTTGTCGACATGCGCCCCCACTCCGAGGAGGAGCGCCAGCGCGCTGATCGTGAGCACGATGATGCCGTTGCTGAAGGCGAGCCGGTGCCCGCGTCGGGTCATTTGCCGGGGCAGGAACGAGTCCTCGGCGATGAAGCTGGCAAGGAACGGGAACCCGGTGAAGGGTGTGTTCGCGCCGGTGTAGAGGATCAGCGCCGTCGCGAGTTGGACCATCACGAAGCCGAGGTGGCCGTACCAGGCGTTGCCGAAGGCCGCCCTGGCTACCTGGCTGATCACCGTGGGGCTTCCGCTGGCATATGGAGTGGCGTGGGTTACGTATGCCAGGTAGGAGATGCCGAGCACCAGGAACCCCAGCAAACTGGCCATGATGGTGAGCACGGTGCGGGCGTTCGGGCCGGCCGGTGATTTCAACGCGCTGACACTGTTGGAGATGGCTTCCAGCCCGGTCAGCGACGCGCCCCCGTTGGCGAAGGCCTTGAGCAAGTAGAAGACCGCGAGTCCCGACAGCAGGCTGTGGTGTTCGTTGACGACCGGGATCATGCCGGCTGCATGACCGTAGCGGGGCAGCTCACCGAACACCTCACGCAGGACGCCCACGATCACGACAAGGCCGGCGGCGCCGACGAAAAAGTACGTCGGTAACGCGAACGCCCTACCCGCCTCGCGCACCCCACGCAGGTTGCCGTAGGCGAGCAGCAGCACCACTCCGATGGTGAGTGGAAGGCTGTAGCGCGACAGGCCCGGCACGAGTGAGGTGATCGCTGCGGTCCCGGCTGCGCCCTGCACGGCGACGGTGACGATGTAGTCGATCAACAGCGCGACGGCCGCGATTTGGGCGATCTTGGGCCCGAAATTCTCCCGCGCCACCACGTACGAGCCGCCGGCGCGGGTGTAGACCATCACCACCTCGCGGTACAGGGTCGCCATGATCACCAGAACCACGATGACCACGGCGGTCATCGGAAGCAGGATGTGGAAACCGCTCAGCCCGAACACGCCAAGCAGAACCAGCAGCATCTCCTCCGAGCCGTAGGCCGCAGAAGAGATGCAGTCCGAGGACAGGACCCCCAAGGCCGCCTTCTTCGACAGCTTCTCCTCCTGCATCCGCGTCGTCACCAACGGCGCGCCGAGCAGCGCACGCTTGAGCCGGTAGCTGACCCGCTCAGGAACATCCACGGCCGGCAACGCCGGCGGCGCAACGACAGGCTCAATCACCCCGTCATCAGAAACCCACCGTGGCCGGCATCAGGACTTCCTCACGACCTCCTCACGTCACCGCCCATAAATCGCACGGCTTACGCACACAGGCGCGGAGCCCGATGAGCGGTAGCGACCGGTGTCACTCGGCGAATCGGTAGCCGATGCCTGGTTCGGTGATCAGGTGCCGCGGCCGACTGGGGTCTGTTTCAAGCTTGCGGCGCAGCTGGGCGAAGTGGAACCGCAGGTACCCTGATTCCTCGGCGTAGCCGGGCCCCCACACCGCATCCAACAGCTGCCGCTGGGTCACCAGTCGCCCGGAGTTGCGGATCAGACGCTCGAGTAGCTGCCACTCCGTCCTGGTCAGCCGTACCTCCTGCCCGTTCACCCCAACGACCTGGTGGGCAGCCAGGTTGATCGTGTGCTTCCCGATCCGCACGCTGGGCTGCGCTCCGGCGGCATCCGAGGGCGCACGCCGGGCGGCCGCGCGTATCCGGGCCAGCAACTCCTCCATGCCGAAGGGCTTGGTCACGTAGTCATCAGCGCCGGCATCCAGGGCCTCGACCTTGTCCAGGCCGCCGGCGCGCCCTGACAGCACGATGATGGGCACCGATGTCCAGCCGCGCAGCCCACTGATCACCTCCACACCGTCCAGGTCGGGCAGACCCAGATCCAGCAGCACCACGTCGGGTGGATGCCGCGACGCGATGATCAGCGCTTGCGCGCCGCTGGCGGCGGTCAACACCTGGTGCCCGCGAGCTTCGAGGTTGATCCTGAGAGCCCGGACAATCTGCGGGTCGTCATCGATGGTCAGCACCCTCATGTCAAGCCTCCACCTGGGGCAGCGATACGACCATGCTGAGGCCGCCGCCGGGCGTGGGTTGCGGCGTCAGCGTGCCCTGCATCGCCTCGGTGAAGCCACGAGCCACCGCGAGTCCCAAACCAACCCCGGTCGTGTTCGACGTGTCGCCCAACCGTTGAAAGGGCATGAACATCCGCTCCCGTTCACGGTCTGCCACCCCGGGCCCGTGATCGACCACCATGATCAGCACGGTGCCGTCTGAGGCGCGGACGGTCAGTTCCACGGGACGGTCGGCGGGAGAGAATCGCACGGCGTTCTCCAGGAGATTACCCAGCACCCGCTCCAGCAACCCTGGATCGGCCCGGACGACAGGCACGTCATCCGCAGTGTCTATGAGAACTGCGTCACCGGCTGGGCCTAGGGAATCCAGCGTCTGGGCGATGACCCCGGCGAGGTCCACGTCCTGAGGGTGCACGACCATCGCGCCGGCCTGCACCCTGCTCATATCCAGCAGGTTGGAGATCAGCCGGGTAAGCCGGTCCAACGATTCATCGGCCGTTGCAAGCAACTCAGCCCGGTCATCCTCGGAGAACACCACCGAGGAGGACCGCAGACTGCTCACCGCCGCCTTCGCGCCAGCCAACGGTGTGCGCAGATCATGGCTGACTGCAGCCAGCAAAGCGGTGCGGGTCTTGTCCAGCTCACGCAGCGGCCGCGCCAACTCAGCCTCCACCTCCAGGCGCTCAGCCCGCAACGCGCTGGCGGCCTGATGCGCGAAGGCGCGCGCCACCCGCTGACCGCCCCCATCCAGCGGCCGACCCCGCAACGCCAGCGTGATGGCAGCGTCGGCCGGCACGACCCAGTCGGCTTCATCCGGACGCAACGGCGCGTCGGCGCCAGAGGCCGCTGCCGCCTGCCATCCTGCCGGCGTCTGTTCCAGCAGCGACGCCGACTCCATGCCGAGCGCCTCCCGGAGCCGGGCCAGGAACTCAGTCAGCGCGCTTTCACCTCGCAACACACTGCCCGCAACCGTCGCCAACGTCTCCGCCTCCTCCGAAGCCCGCAGAGCCTGACGGCGGCGGCGTTCGGCCCGGTCCACCAGCAATGCCACAACCACCGCGACGAACACGAACACGAACAACGCCAACACGTTTCCATGCTCGCTGATCGTGAACCGGTGCAACGGCGGAGTGAAGAAAAAATTGATCAACAAGGTGGCTGCCACAGCCGCGAGGATCGCGATCAGCAACCCCGACGCCAGAGCCACCAACACAGTGCTCAACAGATACAACAGGACCGCAGTCAGCAAATTCACGTGGTTGCGGAAGTGCGCCAAACCCACCGTCGTCACAGTCAACACGGCGGCCGCGACCGCCGCCCCGCCCGCAGTGCGCTGCCAGGTGAGCATCACAACAGTGTCGCGCACCAGCACACGGATAGGCGAAAAGACCGTTGTCGGCCCGGTGCCTCCTTACCTGGCTCGGTGTACTCGTTCCCGGATCCGAATCGCGGACGAGGACTGAACTGCAACAAGGGGATTGTCGGAACTGCGTGCTAACTGTCCGCCGGCCGGCTCGCAGGCTGCCGCCGGCCAGCCCTTACCTCCCCACCTGGCTGACCAGTGTGGGCCGGCTTGTCCGGCCCTGGAAAGACCTCGCCAGGTGGTCCGGAAACGCGGGGTAACACCACAACCCACCCCAAACAGCGTGGCGGGGGAGCAGTTCCCATGTTTGACACCAGTTCACCGCCCGGGTGGCACTGCAAGTCGCAGGCCCACAGACCACGGACATCAGCACGTTCGACCGCGCATATGGTGGTTACCTCACGGTGGGTTTCGGCCCGGTCCTGACCTACTGCCGCACACCCAGGGCGGTCATCACCCGCCACCGCGCGTTCACCCAGGCACTGGAAGCGGCCCGGGGGCTATTCCCGGCCGATTACCGGGCGCCGCTGCCCACCGTAGCGAAGAATTGCCAGGGCACCCGGTGATCGCCGCGATCACCGCCCAAGACAACGACGGGTGCAAGCTCACCGCCTCTACCCGACATGTGTCCTGTGTCGAGTCAGTGTTTGGCATGGGTCCTCACGACCAAGTCCAAGCATCCTCGACTGTCAAGAAACGGACCGATTTGCTGACGCAAACCCGATCGGCGACACGCCAAGGGGGAGGCGTCAGTAACCACCGTCAGGAACTCGGGGGCGCCGGCATGCGGGGGCGACCGCCCCGGCAGCTTCACTGCAACGGCATCGAGAGCTTCTGGTCGCTGCTGAAGCCGGGTCTGCACGGGCAGCTATGTGGCGGTGGGACCGGAGCCCCGGTCACATCTCTGGCGGCGGCCGCCGTGGCCGGCCGCGGCGCGAACCGGTGCACGGCTGGCGTCGCGTGGGCTTAAAGTCTCCACCTTGGCGGCCGTGGCGGTGTATTGGGTGCTCAGCCGCGCTACCGCCCGGCCGTCGCACGGAGCATCGGTGGGCGGGGTGCCCTTAGCAGCCGAGCGGATCTGGTCCCTTTGCTCGTTGTGCTGCGGCTCAGTGAGGTGACGGCGTGGCTTGCGGTGTTCTACACTTGAGGTTGTCCGCGGCATTAGCTGCGGAAAGTGAGCCCGAGACCCGGCCGGACGACCGTGGCGCTCGGGCTTCGCGCTTGTTCGGCTCGTTCAGACTTCGCGTACCTGAGTGACGACGGGTTGGATACGTCGCCGCCAGTCGCCGCCCTTAGCCCAGCACCAGGCGATCGCGTCGGGCAGCGCGAGGAGTTGTTCAACGGCGGCGCGGCGATGCTCATAACGCAGATCGGGACAGCCAGCTTCACGCGTGGCGCGGTAGAGCAGTTTGCGGTCGGACGCGACGAGCGTGTCGTCTTGCTCGAGCACCAGCATCGCGTCGTCGCGGGCGGCTGCGTCGATGACGAGAGCGGTCAAGCAGGCGGCTCGCCGTTCCCGTTCGGTGTGGTGGCGCCGGCCGGCGTCGTAGATCGTCGCCGTGATTCCGCTGACGGCGATCGCGGTAGCGATCGAGCGTTTGCGTGAGTCGCTTTCGTCCTTCATGTGCAGCCGTCGTTGGCCAGGAAGCACGAGGCCGCGCAGCATCCGGCGCGTCGAGTCGAGATCCCCCGGGACGACCGCGCTGGCAACGAGTAAGTAGCCGCGGCGTTTGGTTTCGTCGATGAAGATGTGGCTGCTCACCCGCGGCGAGTCCGGACAGGCGTGGGCTCACCCGCGCGCTGGACAGCGCGGTAGACCGTCGAGCGGGCGACGGAGAACAGCTCGGCGAGCTCGGAGCTGGTGTGTTTGCCGGCACGCCATAGTTCGACGAGATGCGCCTCTTGCGCGGGCTTGAGCTTGGGTTGCTTGCCGCGCAGCCGCCCCTTGGCCTTGGCGACCTTCATGCCCTCCCTCGTCCGCATCCTGATCAAGTCCGACTCGAACTCAGCGATCATCCCAGGACGTTGAACAGCAGCCGACCGACCGGATCGGTCGGGTCGTGCAGCGAGCCGCCGATATTGAGCTTGACGCCGGCCTCGGTCAGTTCTTCGACGATGTCACGGGCGTCGGTCAGCGAGCGCGCGAGCCGGTCGAGCTTGGTGCCCACGAGGGTGTCGCCGGATCCGCAGGCGGCGAGCGCTTCGCGCAGGCCAGGGCGGGCGCGGTTGGTGCCGGTCAGGCCGTGGTCGACGTAGATCCGGTTCGGCTTCACGCCGAGCGCCGTTAGCGCGTTTCGCTGCCCAGTAAGGTCTTGCTGATCGGTCGAGCAGCGGGCGTACCCAACGAGCATCCTGGCCACCCCGGGCACTGTAGCGGTTGAGCAGCCTTCACCGGGCTTTATAACGGGCGGACCTTCTGGGAATCGCGGACTGCGGAGATCGCTGGCCCCGCACAGCCACTGCTGATGATGCCGCCGTGTCCCGTAGACCGTTCCGATCGGTAACGGGGACGACGCGGTTCGCCGCCTCGACGACCGTGGCAGGCACTACCTGCGCGGCTGGGTCTGAGCTGCGGGTGTTGTCCTGCTCGCTGCTCACGCGCTCGCCGAGGGGCTACTGATGGCTGCTGCGGTAGGCCGATTGGGCGAGTTCGAAGAGCCGCTCGGTGTCGTGCATCGCCTCGGCGACGGCGATCGCGGTGGCGGCGAGTAGGCCGAGCAGCAGCGCGACCCGCCACAGGACCAGGCGTGGTGCGGGCGCGCGCAGGGCGCCGATACGGTCGGCGACATCGCAGGCGGCGGCGGCCAGCACGACCGCGAGTGCTGGTGACCGGCCGCGGGTGGCGGCGTGGGTGAGTGCGTCGGCCACGGTGTCGCGATGGCACACGCGGGCCGCGTCCTCATCGGCCCACCGTTCACAGCTCAACTCGATGGCGGCGGGAAGACGGTGCAGCAGCGGGTTCATCGCGGTGGCGAGGTGAGTGACGGTGTGGTGCAGATGGTGGCGATGGTGTAAGTGGGCGCGTTCGTGGGCCAGCAGCGCGCGCCGCTGACCGGCGTCCAGGCTGCGCAGCAGTCCGGTGGTGATGACGATGCGGCCCGGTCGGCCGGGTACGGCGTAGGCCTGCGGGTCGGCCATGTCGAGAACGCTGAGTTCGCTGCCGGTGTCCGGTAGCGCGTTGGCCAGGCGGTAGGCGTCGCGCACCGCGATCAGCCGTCGCGCCGCGGCCACGGTGAACCGGACGGCCAGGACCGCGACGGCCATCGCGGCGAGCAGGCCGATCGGCGCCGAGACCGGGTCGTCGTGGTGCAGGACGGTGTCTGACCACCGGCCGCGAGCAGCGAGGATCGGCGCTTGGGCCACGTAGCCGAAGGCGAGCAACGCCAGGGACGCACTCGAGCCGGCGGCGGCCAATAGCCCACCGGCGGATAGCAACCAGGTGGCCACCGGCGGGGGAAGCCGCCGGGCCAGCCCCGGGGCGGTCAAGCCGAACGCGGCCGTGAACAGCAGCGGCAGATAGACCGACAGCAGCATCACCGCTCACCGCCCGCGTGCTCCTGGCGCAGCAGCCGGGCGAGGGTGGCCTCGTCCTCCGGGCTCAGCACGCGCAGGAAACGGCTCAGCACGGCGGCGTGGTCAGCGCCCTTGTCCAGCATCGCCCGCATCCGGTCGGCGGCCAATCCGGCGTCGTCGAGGACCGGGGTGTAGGAGTGAGCTCGGCCGGTCAGTTTCCGGTGCACGGCGCCCTTGCCGTGCAGCCGGACCAGGATGGTCTGCACGGTGGTGTAGGCCAGGTCACCGTCCAGGGCGGCGGCGACCTCGCCAGCGGTCAGCGGCCGGTCGGCAGCCCACAGCGCAGCGAGCACCTCGGACTCCAGGCTGCCTTTGGCACGTCGCATGCTCACTCGATTCCTACACCCGCATCTCATCTAGGCCGCCGACCGCGTGCCTGCTCGGGGGGTGAGACGACGCGACGAGCCGACGGCTCCTACATCATAGTAGGTGTAATCTCCTACGTGCACGTAGGAGATTACAGAGGAGTAGCCGAGTGAATATCCACGACGAACTGCCGGTGCGTGGGCGCCTGGTGCGCGACTACGCCGGTCACCGCCTGGGCCGCATAGTCGAGATCGACTACGCCGCAACGGGCACCTCGGAGGCCTGGTACCTGCTGCGCCTGACCGGGTGGCTGCGCGAATTCAGAGCAGTGCCTGCAATTTCGGCCCGTCGCGGCAAGCGGCGCTCGGTCCAGATGGCATTCACCCGCGCGGCCGTGCTCGGCTCGCCGCAGCTGTCCCGGCAAGGGCACCGCCACGGTGTCAACCGCAGCGAACTGCACGCCTTCTACGCACCGGCGGGCAGCGTATGAGCGCCGCACTGGCCAGTCTCGCGTCCTCGCCGCTGGCGGTGAACGTCTTGGATCCGCACTCTCTGTTGTCGTCCTTCGGACCGTTCGGCGTCGCGGTGGTGCTGTTCGCTGAGACGGGTCTGTTGATCGGGTTCTTCCTACCCGGCGACTCACTGCTGTTCACCGCTGGGGTGCTGGCAGCCGCGCCGGCGTCGGCGTCGTTGCACCTGCCGCTGGCCGGCGTGTTGGTTGCCGCCGCAGTGGGATCGCTCCTAGGCGCACAGGTCGGCTATCTACTTGGCCGTCGCGTCGGAGCGCCGCTGTTTGACCGCGCCACCAGCCTCCGTCTGCGCGAGGGCCGCGACCGCGCCGAAACCTACCTGGCCCGCTACGGCTACGCCCGCGCGATCGTGCTGGCCCGCTTCCTCCCGGTCGTGCGCACCGTGCTCAACCCCCTAGCTGGGATCCTGCACGTGCCGGCGCGGGTGTTCACCCTGTGGCAGGTGATCGGCGGGCTGGTGTGGTCACTCAGCGTCACCCTGGCCGGGTACTGGCTGGGCTCCAGCATCCACAACGTGGACCACTACCTGTTGCCCATCATCGCGGTCATCATCGTGCTCTCGCTGCTACCCCTGCTGGTCGAGGTGCTGCGCAGCCGCCGCGCGGCACGCACCGCCGCCCCGCCAGACGCCCCGAGCAGCCCATCGGCCCCCAGCACATCGACCCCAGGCACATAGACAATGCGCCCGAACGCGACGACGGAAGTAGACGAATGACGAGCACGCCACTCGCCCTGCCGATGGCCGATTCCTATCTCGGTGATGCCGGCGATTTCCTGCTGATCAACCGCTTCGCCCGCCGCACCGGCTGGCTACACGGCTTCATGACCGGTTACGCCAGCACCTATGGCCTCGTGATCCTCGTCCTGCTGCTGGCCGCAGGGTGGTGGCTGGCCCGCCGCACCGGTCAGCTGCGCACGATGGCAGCCCTGATCTGGGCCGGGCTGGGCACCCTGGTCGCGGTCGGCGTCAACCAGCCGATCGTCACCGCTGTCGCGGAGAAACGGCCGTACGTCAGCATCCCGCACACCCTGCTGCTGGTCAGCCGCTCAGCCGACTACGGGTTCCCTCAGACCACGCGGTCATGGCCGGAGCGGTCGCCACCGGGTTGTGCTACGTCAACCGCCGCCTCGGCATCCTCGCCTGGGTCGCGGCGGTGCTGCTCGCGTTCTCCCGCGTCTATGTCGGCGCGCACTACCCGCACGACGTCGCCGCCGGGTTGCTGCTGGGCGCCGCGGTCATCGTCGTGGGACAACTCGCCGCTCGGGCCGTCCTCACCTGGCTGCTGGGTCGGCTCGTCGGCACCCCGCTGCGGCCGCTGCTCGTCGCTGGCCGCGGCGAGGCCCAGCCGACATCCACGCACGGCACGGACCGCCCAGCGCAGCCGACCGCCTCCGGCAACCCGCTGCGTGCGGGAGGCGCGGGCCCGCACCGCGACCCTCTTGACTGAGTCAGTGCGATGACGAGTCTCGTCGACAAGCTTTTCACCCTCAACGCCGTCCTCGTCTATGTCGTCGTCGCGTTGCTTGTCTTCGCCGAGGACGCGCTGTTCGTCGGGTTCGTGCTGCCCGGTGAGACCGCCGCGGTGCTCGGTGGCGTGATCGCCAGCCAGGGCAAGGTGCACCTGTGGCTGATGATCGTGCTGGTGATCGCCGCAGCCATCATCGGCGACACCGTCGGCTACGAGATCGGCCGCCACCTCGGACCCCGCATCCTCGCGCTGCGCATCCTGGACAAGCGCCGACGACGTCTGGATGACGCGCAAGACTTTCTGCGCCGCCGCGGCGGGTGGGCGGTGTTCCTCGGTCGGTTCGTCGCCTTCTTCCGCGCCGTCATGCCCGCCCTCGCCGGCACCTCTCGCATGCCCTACCGGCGGTTCCTCGCGTTCAACGCCGCCGGTGGGCTTGTCTGGGGAACCGGATTCGTGCTCCTGGGTTTCATCACCGGCAACTCCTACAAGGCGGTAGAGAAGTCGGTCGGGCGGGTGGCCGCACTGGTCGTCCTCGCCGTCGTGCTGGTCGCGCTCGCAGTATGGCGTATCCGCGCCCACCGCGCCGAAACCGTCCGCGAAAACGAGCAACCTCAACCCGAGCACGAGCGTGGCACTGAGAACGGTGACCGGTGAAGCTGTCCGCCACGCTGACGAGGCCGCGGCAGGTGGCGACGTGAACGCCATCGCCACGCGCGGGCTCAGCAAGGAATTCAACGGCGCCGTCGCCGTCGACGGCATCGACCTGCAGGTGCCCGAGGGCAGCGTGTTCGGATTCCTCGGCCCGAACGGCTCGGGCAAGACCACCACCACCCGGATGCTGTTGGGGTTGATGCGCCCGAGCGGCGGCGAGATCGAGGTGCTCGGGCAATCAATGCCCCAGCACATCATGGCCGTGCTGCCCAGCGTCGGCGCGCTAGTAGAAGGATCGGCGTTCTACCCGTTCCTGTCCGGCGCGCGCAACCTCGCCCGGTTGGACGCAGCCGAGGGCGGCACCCGGACAACGCGACGCTCCCGAACCGCTGACGCCCTGGACCGGGTCGGCCTGTCGGCCGCGTCGGACAAGCGGTACCGCCAGTACTCACTCGGCATGAAGCAGCGCCTCGCGTTGGCTGCCGCCCTGCTTCGCCCCCGCCGACTGATCGTGCTCGACGAGCCGACGAACGGGCTCGACCCGCAGGGAACCCGGGAAGTCCGCGATCTGATCCGCACCCTGGCCGCTGACGGGACCACGGTCTTTCTGTCCAGCCACCTGCTCCACGAGGTCGAGCAGGTCTGCACCCACGCCGCAATCCTGTCCCGCGGACGGATCCTCCGCCAGGGCAGCCTGCCTGCCCTCACCGGGACCAGCCGTACCGCGCGGATCACGGTGTCCCATCCAGCCGCGGCCGCGGTGGTGCTGTCGCAGCTACCGGGTCTGGGTGACGTCCAGGTCGACGGCTCGACGGTCCTGGTCGAACTGCGTGACGTGCTTCCGCAGCTCTGCAACCGGACGCTGGTGGAACATGGGATTGACGTGGCCGGCCTTGTCGTGGCGCAACCCTCGCTGGAGGACCTGTTCGTGTCTGTGACGGGAGACGCCTCCGATGTTGGCTGAGGAACTCAATTTCCTGTTCGGGCGGTTGCGGATCCGTATCCTGCTGCTCGTGCTGGCCGCGGTCCCGGTCGGCTACGCGATCGGCGTGCGCCTGTCCGGACACGCCACCCACGACGCACCGCCGTTTGTTGGCCAGATCCCGCAGAACGGTCTGTACGCCGGCGTCGCCGGGCTCGCCACCACCACCCCGATCGTTCTCCCCCTCGTGCTCGCGATCGTCGCCGGCGACGCGATCGCCGGCGAGGCGGACTTCGGCACCCTGCGGACGCTGTTGACCGCACCGGTCAGCCGGGCGCGGTTGTTGGCGATCAAACTCATCACCGCGTGTGTGTTCGCGCTGGTTGCCGCGTTCGTGATCGCGGCGGCCGGGCTTCTTGCCGGCGCCGTGCTGTACCACCTCGGCCCAGTCCCAACCGCGCTCGGCGCCGACGCGCCGGCCGCCGACGCCGTGCTGAACGGCCCGACGATCTCGCTGGCCACCGGTATCGGGCGACTGTTCCTCGCTGCCCTCATCTCAGGCGTGCAGCTCTTCGGCTGGGCCGCGATGGGCGTGTTCTTCTCCACCCTTACCCGGATCCCGCTGGCCGCGACGATCGCGACCGGCGCGGTGCTGGGGGTCGCTGAGGCCGCGCAATCCGCGAGCTTCCTCAGCAGGGTCCAACCGATCCTGCCGACCACCTACTGGGACGGCTACGTCAGCCTGTTCCATTCCGGTCAACCCTGGAGCGGCAACGCGCACGCCATCCTCGCCTCGTTGATCTACTTGCTCGTTTTCGCCGCGGGCGCGTGGGTCAGGTTCAGCCGCGCCGATATCGCGACCTGACGACACCGGTCCGGACTACTCATGACGCAATCGACTGAGCCCCCTCGCCCGCCGGGAATTGACGGAACCCCACCTG
>JAABUK010010202.1_pt1 | contig 12595 bp, 17 predicted proteins | sample 5559141 | NCBI WGS metagenome assembly JAABUK01 (sample SAMN10711869, study PRJNA513367) | rock metagenome | isolation source: Antarctica rocks | place: Antarctica: Victoria Land, Pudding Butte nord | collected 2016-01-03
TTCTGCTGTCAACCATCTGGTTTTGTTCTCTGTCAAGCAGGGTATACAACATCACTGACACCACACCTGTGCTGGTAGTTCATGCAGTACAATGATGCCTGAGCAGCAGCTCAAAGAACGCATGCACAAGCACTCCAGGCAACTGTGAAGCTTCTCATCTGCCTCTGCAAGTCACAGTTCCCCTTCTTGGAGAGTTGCATGATGATGGTGGGCTGGAGTGCTCAGGCTCAAACACATTAAGAGATTGATCTGAAGTGACTGAGTGGCTTAATGAAACTTAGGCAAACTGTTGTCAATCCTCACCACATCTGCATGGGGAGGGTTCTGTGACTCCTGCCAGGGTCACATGCTCTGCCAGGACTTGCAGCAGGGCTGCCTGCAACAGCCCTTGGGCTGGCAAGGTCTGGCTGTGGAAGGGGCTCCCACAGGGCAGGCAGTGGGTCGCGGCGGGCATCCTGCTGCCGCTGTAGGTGGGAACGAAGTGCATCCCTGCCACGAGCGACCACCCTTGACGCATCTCTGCAAGCCCACTTCCCATGAGGCAGCGTCTTGGCACAAAAAGCGATAGTGTGCTTCTGTTGCCATCTGGGATGGAGACCATGCAAATCAGATGACCAAGAATGTTTGGTGCACTAAAAAGTGCAGGCAGGATTTTACAGTACCCTCTGCCATGTGTAGCTTTGCATGACTGTCTTGCTGTAGTGTGACACTCCCCAGAGGCTTCATGGGATTTGCCTGATGAGCTCATACACAGCTGGGGAACTGCACTTACCAGCACACTTCAGACGTAATTTAATTTGAGAGCAGACTAGGCAGCGCAGGGTAGCAAGTTTATAGTTTTGGGGAAAATGGTGCCAGCTGCTAGGGAGCTGCAAATTCACCCGAATTCTTCTTTCACCAGGACCTGTTGCACAACAGGCAAGAGCATATGCAGGGCACACAGTGCTGAGCTGAGACTGCCACCTGTGAGCCTTGCGTTTGCAAGGAGCTGAGTGACAGCAGTGGAGGTGGTGATGCTGACAGTGATGCTGCCCAGCTGCTGCAACCTTCCTTGCATGAGCACGCACGGCTTTGCCACCATGGAGTTCCTGAGCTCCCTTGGCAGGGCTGCACCCCCCAGCCCTGTGGCACCAGCCCTGATGCTGGTGAGAATGCCGAGGCGAGCTGAGACCTGAACGAGATTGCTTGGTTGTGACCATTGCCCTTAACATCTGACGAAGTCTGTCATTGGCATCCTGCACTGCCTGCATCAACCCAATCCACGTAACTTCTCACACACGCACACACACACACGCACGCACCCGTGCACACACCCATCATGTGCATCCTTGCTAATCAACAAGAATGGGAGGCAGAAAAGGCAGAGGAGGTGTGTGCAGGCAGTGGGTATGATTGGGCACACAGCTCTTGCCTCATGCAGGCTCAGCCTCAACCGAGCATGACATCTGACATTCACACAGCCACTGGCCGAAGCTGCCGCTTGATGCTGTGAGCATGCATCTGGTTGGGTCCAATATGAGGTGCAAGCAGCTAGGCTGTGGACGGCACATGCAGTTACACAGTGCAATGCTTGGCTCACAGAGGCAATGTAGCTACTCCTGCCACTGGAGAGACCCAGCAACAGCTTGCAAAGCCTTAGTTCTGGTTGGCAAACGTTTGGCAACGTGCTATTTGCATCATGCGTCATGCTATTTGGCTGCCAATCTACTGCAAAAAAGCCAATGGGCCTTTGATTACCTTGGCAGTCTTGTTTGCCTGGTTTTGCCCAGCAACAGCATCCTGCAGCTCGATGTGCATCAGTGTTTTGGCCTGCAGCAATGACTGCTGCAGGCTTGCTACCTGTGCCTCCAGATGGCTCACGTTTCCACTGGCCTACATAACATCACAACAAGGTTTGTTTCCGCTGGCAAGGCTGGCCTTCCAAACGCAGGAGAGGTCCTCATTGCCCTCGTGCAGATGCGGTGCAAGAACATGCGCAAGAATATGTAAGCTCCATGATAAAGACATCATTTGAGCTGATGAGATCATGCCCAAAAACACACAGCAGCGCTGCCGTGCATTCAGCTGCAACAACATAGGACGTTAAATGCTACTGACAGGTTTTGGGATGTCCTGCATGTTGTCTTCAAAGAGCCCATTAGTGTACAATGCCACATTATCAAACCATGCCTGCTGTCTATGCAAGGGCGCACATTACTCATGCTGTTCTGCAGAAGAACTGAGCAGTATGTGCCAGTGAACACAGTTATCCAGATGCAAATACATTTTGGCCCTAAACAAACTGTCAAACCTGCGCAAGCAGAGCTTGGTAGCGGTGTAGCAGGCTGTCGGCTTGGGTGTTGAACACGTCACTATGTGCAGCAATGTCGCTGTGCTGCAGGTTGGTCACAGCTGCAAGGCTGATCTTGAGGTGCTCAGCTTGCTCCTGCACCCTGCAGCACAAGGCATAGCTGCTGCTGCATGTTTGCCTTCATAGACATTGTAATGTAACAAACACAACTCTCATGTAAAACGTGAGCCAGTGCGTATGCAGATTTGCTGCAGGTTCTTTATGCGGGCCAGTTTGTCAGTGCATCATGCACTTACAGCGTTCTTGACACTGCACATTTGCTGCATGCCATGATGTCTTGGCTGGCAGCATTGAGCAAGGCCAAGCACTGGGCGGACCACTTTACAGTTTACAGTAGACATGTAATTCACTCAGTCACAAAGAGCTGGAGCGAGCCAGATAGTTCACATGCGAAAACAGAAGAAGAGACAGAATCATGGAATCTTGCATGGTTTACGGCTTGTCCTGATTGTGGCTGAACAAGGGGCCATATAATTGATAATGACAGCATGCTGGTTCCATTGGTGGTCAAATCTGTGACAACAGGTCCCGTCAGTGCCCAACTGACCATACCATTACATGCCAAAAGTCACATGCTCAAACAGCACTCTGCACCAGTGTACAGCTGCAAACACCATTGCGTTCACAGCATCACCTAGTGTTCAGGGCAGCATTCTGAGCCGTCACATGCCCACCTCCTGCTTGAGGGAGGCCAGTTGCATGTGCAAAGCATGTTCCTGCTGCGTGGCTGCATGCTTTGCACTTGCCAGCTCCTGCCTCAGCCTCTGGGCCTCCTGCACTTCAGGCTGCCTTCAGTGCTCTTGACGCCGTTGCAATGGTATGCATAGAGTAGGGCGGCAGCTGCCTGATGGCGTGCCATAGAACGCAGTCAGCCGCGTGATGCACTAGCTGTAACCTCTTCTAGACTTCCTCTGTTGCGCTGAGACTGATGGTGACTTGCTTGCACAGCTGGGCATCACGCTTCATCACGGTGCTGTTGAACACAGAACTAAGGCAACACAAAGTCAGTGTCATGACACAATCAGCTGCTGCTGGCCTACACTACTTGATGAAACTACTGAGGCAATCATCAAGCAATGCCGTGCTGCAGACAACAGCCACGGTCAGGAACAAGACATGATGATGACGTGTAAGCCACCAGTGCAATCATCCCATGCAGATAATGCACATCTTCAAGACTGTACTCTTTCTGTAAGGCAATCCTGCACACCTGTGTCGCTTGCTGCCTGTCCGAAAGCAGCTCGTCTTGGTAGCAGTGGTCATGCCGCTGCTGCTGCTCAGCATCCTTTGTGGTTCCTTCCAAGCTGCTGCACTGTGTTTCCAGCTGATGGACTCTGCTGGCCAGCTGAGCATTCTCTGATCTGACTTTGGTGAGATTTGCTTCCACCTGGTCCTGAAGACCAGCAGATGCTGGCTTTGCATGAAGCATGCAGGACGCATCTGCTGAACACACATTCTGATGCTGCAGTGGCTCACAGTACAGCAACCTGATGACCCAAAAGAGTGGTTTTATGCAGCTGCTTAGCCTACTATTTTATGCAGACAGCATAGACAGATGCCTGTTATACCTTGGTGTCCATCACATCCTGGTTGTGGCGCTGCAGGCTGTCTAGTTGGTCTGACTTGCTGACAAGCTCTTGCTTCGCAGCACCACTGGCCAAGGACTGCTCATGTAGATCCTGCTGAACTCGGCTGCAGGTGCAATTGCAAAATCAGGTGGTTACGCATCATGCATGTGCAGAAGCATTGCCTTGCACATGGCTGTTCCCATGGCGTTCAAATGCAGGAATGAGCGCTGCCAATGTATGCCTTACCGCAAGCGCAAGCTCTGCTCCTCATGGCTGTGTTTAGAGCTTGCAAGCTGATGCCTCGTTTCTTGCAGCTGTGCTTGGGTTCTATATGCACGCTCCTCAGCTAATTGGCCCTGGAATTGCAAGATGTTTAAAAAGGAAACACTTATTTTGCAAGCTGTGAGACGCAGCTGTGCTCACTTTGCGGCGGAAAGAGTCCTTCTCCTGAGCAAGCTCGACCATCTGTGAATCTAGACCCTTCAGCTTTTTCTGCAGACTCACGAGTGCAGCTTTCATGGCTGTGTTCTGCTGAGCCATTGTCTGGCTGCAGCCCATCCTAGCTTGCTTGCGCCTTTTGAAAATGTGAAACAACGAGCAGGACTTGTGCCTGGGATCCTGCTGGCATTCAAGGCATGTTGCGCACTGACTTGCGGTTAGATCTGATACTATCGCTGCCTCGAATGTCGGATGCCATTATGTCGAGGTTGTGTTGATGGCTGTCCGAACGACAGTTTGAACAAACAGGCAAGTTGGAGCATTGGTCCGATTGACATCGTCTTTGCTCCTGCAAATTTTACAATCTAGAACCTTACAATTGCTCCACCGCGCGTCATATTGCTTTGACGCAGTTTCACTAGAACCTAGCGGCTAGAGCTGGCTGAGTCACAGTGCGTTCATGGTGACAGAAGAACCGAAGCCTGAAGCAAGCACAAGCCAGATCAAAGCTGTGAGCACCGAGAACCAGGCTCAGCCGCCGACCAAAGTTCCCGTAGAACTCAGGGCATGGCAAGCCTGGTTTACTGCGCTCTGCATCCCTGTATTTCTGGCCATGTTTACTTGTTCCATGCTGGGCCTATACGTACTCACAGGCAAGCTCAACATTTTCAGCAGACCATACTGACATTGGAAGAAACCACACAGGGTCCCCTATGCTCAGTGTTTGTTTGGCACATACAGATGAAGACGGTTCCACTTGGCTTGGTCAAAGCTGGTTTGGTAGTCAGTGGCGCAGACTCATCAATTACAACCAATTTTTTAGTGCTGCAACTCTGAATGGAGGCTTGTTAGGTGGGTTTGCATCCTGCTGCTGCGGTGGACTTGGTACTGGCCAAGTGCACAACAGACATGACCAATTACTCTGCAGGGAGTCTTATTGCCAGTTTCCGCTTGAAGGAGCATCGTAGTGCCCAAAGGGTAAGCAAAGGTCATGGGTTCCCTTATGCTGTATTCCTGTTGTGCAGCTCTCTGATATAAAAGCATGTTTGCAGAATCGCATGTTTCGATCTCAGTTCTCCAAGATATATGATCCGTCAGAAGTTGCAAAAGACAGGAAGAGCACCAAACGGCGATCAGAGCCAAAGAAGCGCAAGTGATTCCAGCAATGAATGTGGTTCTGCACCATTGAGGCTGACACCAACACCAGACTCAGCCGCTTCAGACATCAAATTACTTTCATCAGGACAGCAGGCACGTCTGTCTGCACCATGTATCTCTTGCAGGTTGTGCTTGGACACAATAATGCGCAAATAAGCTGCTCAATGTCATCCTACAAGATGATGCAATTACACAATCACAGACTCATCGACGTATGATTGCTGTGTGCTTGCAAAATTGCTTTCTAATAATTGCGCTGGTTTTCAGCACAGTATGGCATTCAGTAGTTGTTCTTTCACGTGCTTTTACAGGGCCAAGCATTGTGTTACAATGTATCAACTGGTTATGCAAGTAAAATTAACTGCTAACATCATACCCTACCACTTGCAGCAGCATGATCTTCGAGCACAAATGAAGCGCACCATCTGCCTCAACATGGCATGCAGTGTTCCCAACATATTGCAAGGATGGATGTATCTATATGGGGCAAAATGGCATTGTGTCTATGGAAATCAGCACTGATAATCATGTGTTTATGCTTTTATACACCACCGAAACTCTACATGCTCTTCTTCTCAGCATCAGGGTTTGCTGATGACTTTGTGTAAGTGTAAATGACAAACCCAATAACAGAGACAAAATAGCCGCACATTTGTTGCAGTGAGATGACATCACCCATGAGCACTCCAGCGCAGACTACAAAAGAGTTTTTGACACACCCCAGAACCTTGAATGTGAGACCAGAGGTTGCTTTGATTGCCCAAAAGGTTGTCAAGTTCACAACAAACCCGCCAGTTGCCGCCAGCAAATACCTACTTGGGTGGCAAGACACCTTGTACATTCCACCATGGTGTGCTGTCAGGCCATCCCATTCAAACAGGAAAGCACCAAAGCCTAAGCACACAGCAGTCATGGGACTGAGATACACCAATGCTTCAACCGCATTATATTGCATCTTACCCAGCAGCAGCTGGACCATGACAGTCCTGGATGCTTCACATGCTGCAGACACAAGGAAGTATGCCAAGCCAACCATGCTGAAGTGACCAGTCTGGCTCTCTAAGACAGCTGCATACCCTGTGCCAACTGAAATTAGACAGACTGAAAGTGTCAGTGAAAGTGTCAGGCGTTCAATGCCTGCTGCAACACCAACGGCCAGAGTGATAGCTGGCAGCAGCACTTTCAAGACCTGAATGAAGGCCACTGACAGTGACAGGTATGCCATGTTGCCGGAGACAAGGGAGATTGCTGACAGAATCACAATCGGCAGCAGGCGCTTGAGAAAGAAAGCTCCACTTGGCCGGGGCCTGCAGCTCATGAAGCCCATCTTGGCCAAAGCCGAACCTGGATCAACAGAACTGTCCAATCGACTGATCTGATGTCAAAGTTGATGTGTGGCACTAGCAATATCATCATCACACCCACAACAACTTGAAATACTGCATTTGTTTGAGGTGATGAGGAGGTGATGATCAGGCAGAGCATACATGAAGTGCGACGAGATTGCAACTTGCGGACAGCAATGGCATTACCTCCCAGGTATGAAGTAAATTGACCTGCTGCGGTCAGAGCCATTGGGTACTTGAAGCCATCTGTGACCATCAGCTGTTTATTTAGCAGAATCAAACCAGAGCTGCTGAGGGTCCAGCCTAGCAAGGCTGCTGCAGACCAGACCATAACAGTAGCTTGTGGCACTTGGCGCTGAGTGGTATGCTTGTGTCTGCTCTCCTGCTTGTGCTGTTCATTGTTATGCTCCCAGACAGGAGCAGCCGTGCTTGATGGCGTGAGAATTGATTTGTCGAAAGAGGGACTCATAGCTGTGACTCTTTTGCAGTCTGAGTTTGGGGAATCTTCTTTGTATACTGTAGCACTCAAGCTTGTTCAGCTTTGCAAGCTTGGTGACTGTGAGTGTACGATGAGCACTTGGTCTGCTTTGTGTAAAGGATCACCTTGTTCACCACCCAGTCTGCATCCCGTACAGCTCTGTCGAACATTGTTTGCAGGCGCTCATTTGAACTTTCTTCGCTGTGCGACACAAAGTTCTCGCGTAGATGGCGTCTGTAATAGTCCCAGGAAGGTCTGCAAGTACAGCAGAAGACGATACTCTTATGTGCTGAGCTTTACCAGCGTCCCTTCGACAGGTGTTGAATGAGACACCGAATGTGAACACATCCTGTCGGTGTGCAGTGCGATCCAGGGACGGGTGCCGATCAATACTGGACAAATAGTGCCACCGATGACATGGTCGCAGGGTCAATTTACCTTGGCAGCTCGCGTGTGCGTCTGTATAACTTTCGATACAAATGTACTGCAGCCTGAGTCATGTATGTCGACTGGGTGCTGATGATTTCCTGAATGGCTCCCGCAACTCACTCAATGACATCAACAGCTGTCGACAACACGGGACGCACGTGTAAGGTCGTCGTATAAGCCTAACATTGCGTAACCATGTCAGAAGCTTCCTTGATAGATTGGATCTCAGATACACTTTCCCAAGGATACACTAATTTGCAGAGCTTGGTAAAGTGTCATCATGTCAAAAGCTTGGTGGGCTTGTCTCATTAGTACCCTACTCAGCCTATTTAGGTGCAGTCTTTCATCCAAAAACGAAACAGTCAAAAAAGTAATGACACAGACAAACAAATTTGCGAAACTCATTTATCCAAGGAAAGTGCTGTACAATTGCAGATGTTGATGATACCAATCGCCAATTCTTGCCTGCCAGTGCTCAAAATGACATTATGTAACCCTGTATACATTACTGACATTTCATATCTGCTCTCTTTGACACTCTGCTGCAGCACAAATCGGTTCACAACATGCAGCTGCATCTGACTAATTTCACACTGACTCACAAGTCATCAATTGATCCAAAAGGGGGTTCACATTGCCTTTGAATTGAAACTGTGAACCTCATCCGGATCCAACACTGACCGATCACAAATCGTTCTTCAGCTAGCAACACACCGAATGGAGTGGGGGCTGGAATTACTTTCTGGGAATGAGACAACCTGCTGATCCGTCAAAGATTGACAACAGCAGTAGTTTTGCAGAAATGTCAACGTCTTGCAGCATGCAGAAATGTCACTGTCTTGCAGCATGTTGAAGCACATGTACCCATGTGCGTTGGGTAGCCGCCCATATTAGTCAGGGGGAAGTTGTTTCTCTGTATCGCTCTCAGTTATCAGGACTGAACTTGAGAGCAGACCGCGAACAACAAGATGGCCCCATCAAAGACGTCGAGGAAGGGAAAGAAGGCATGGCGCAAAAACATAAACACACGTCAGGTACCTGCAGTTGTACCGTTCTATTTTGATAGTTTACCTTCAGGATTCTACGCGCAACAGAACTCGGACGACACACAAGTCGTCGCAAGCTTGTAATCACATACGTTTGTTGATTTCGCAGTTGGAAGAAGACGTGACGAGACATCAGAAGGAGGAGCAGGAGGGCACTGCTCTGCAGACCTTTCCTGACAGCAATCTCTTCTTTGTTGACAAGGTAGCTGGGTTTCCCTGTTCTGTCATTGTCACAAGTCCACGCGCTATACATTACCACGCCCACGACAATTCCAATTACAGGCTGGTGACGAGCAGACTGCTTCTGCTGTAGCTAAAGGCCTGACTAAAAAACGAAAGCAGCTATCTAAGCCCTTGCGCTGTGAGCTTATTGCCGGCGTCCACAGACCTGTCACCAAAGCAGCCATCCAGCCCGGTCACAAGCCCAAGGGCAAGCTTGTCCTGCCTCACCAGAGGCGGCAGCCACAGCTGCAGCAAAAGCACCAAGGAAAGGGTGTGTACAAGCTCCCTGCTGCATCCACATATGACCTCTGGAACGTAGAAGCAGAGCAGGCAGATCCCAGACTTGACAAGCACAACAACATCCCAGGCGCCCTCAATGGCTCAGCAGGGAGACCCTCCAAACGCCGCAAGCAGGCTGTCAAACCTACTGCTTGTGCAGTGGAGGTGGACGCTGCTGGCTGCTCTTACAACCCTGACCTGGAGCATCACCAAGAAGCTCTCAGCCAAGCAGTGGCCACAGAGATGCAGAAGGTGTACAAGCAGGATCTTTTGCCCAAACGGGTTCCACGCTTTGTTGACTATGAGCCGGAGACAGACGAGTTGGCTCTGCTACAAGTGGATGCAGAGCAAGATTCTGATGATGATGCAGCAGCAGCATTAGACACACCTGTGCCTGCTGTATCACTGCGCATAAAGCGAATCAAGAGGGACCGTGGACTGGAGCTGAGGCGCAGGCTGCGGGAAGAAGAGGATGAGAGGAGGCGTGCTCTGAAGTCTCAGCGGCGCGATATTGACAATGTGAAGCACATTCAACAGCAGTTGCAAGAAGAGGAAGCTGACAGGTGCGTTGAGAATGCAATTGGCGTTGTTGCAGAAGGGCTGCTCACAGTACCTGCTGTCCTGACTGATAGCAGAGTTGTTTGCATAGAAAGTCATGATGTGCTGCAAAGGATAGTGTGGGCTGTCTATGAGGACTGTAAGTCTGACAGTATGTGAACCATTGAATTGTTGGTGTCCAGGCTGCAGCATGGCCTGCCCTTGTCATGTGTCTGGCTACTGGCAAAGCAGCTGCAAAAGGCAGGAAGCATCCTGGTTGTTGCAGGGAAGAGGTGCGGGCTGCCAAGGCAGCTGCAAAAACAGAGAAGGCAACGCATGAGCCGCCCCGCTTGGGCAAGGTCAAATTTGAAGCGGAGCCAGTGCAGGTAATGATGACAAGCTCTGCCTTCCCTGGGCCTGGAGCTCCAGTCATGCTCAGTGTCCCAATGGCTGTCACAGTGCTGCCTTCAGATTCCTGTGATGTGTTGAGCATGTCACATGCGCAGCTGCCTGCACAAGTCTGCAGTGGGTTACAACCACCGCCCTAAATTTGTCACTGTAATGCCCAGTGCATTGACAGCGTCATTGTGGAATTGTTTGTAACTGCCAAGATTGGCTCTATGTTTACAATGCATGTGTGTCACAAAAGTGGGCTCATATCTGCAGTGTGATGAATACATGATAAGAATGGTGCCTTATGTGCAGGTGTTGCTGAGTGAAGAAGTGTCTGGCAGCTTGCGCAAGCTCAGGCCCACTGCCACTCTGACCAGGGATAGGTTCAAGAGTCTGCAAAGGCAGGGCATTATTGAGCCTCGGGTAGCTGCCAAGGGCAGGAAGCAACCCAAGAGAGTGTCATATACTCAAGGGGAGAGAGCTTATAATGCAGAGGCCAGCATGGAGGAAATTCGTGTGCTGCAAAACAAGCGAAAGCAGAAATAGACTCAATCATAATTATTGCTTACATCTCCAAGTAGGTATCAACGTAGTGTTGTCTAGGACAAGCAGTGTTGTCCATGACTTGATGAATGCTTTATCATTGGCAGCCACTTGCGAGAGCTACAAAAAATGCAGCACAGATTTAGATAACAGTGTTGAGGAACCCTTGTGCATGCGTAAGATGTCTGATTCGCATGCACATATGAAGGCAAGATGACAGATTGTCTCCCGACTGAATTGTTTAGTGTATCATTCCGTGTATATGAGACATGCATTCAGCAAGCTGAAAACAACTCTTGATTGTTCAATGTATTCCGAACAACAGGCCCAGAACTGCTGCGGGGTGCTGCCTAGTGGTCTACATCAATGGTTCTGGAGAGTGCTACCACATCATGTCAAACACACGATTTCACTGATGCCTGGTCTGCTCACAATATGCAGCTTATCAGGGCAGACTCAGTACTTGCATTATGAAGGTGCTGGGGAAAGGATAACAGACTGGCAGCTGTCCAAAAAGAACAAATCTCTCAAAACATCATTGCTGCCACTTCAAGGCTGGCCTGCTCCTCATGACTTCTGACTTGGACCCCAAGCTGACCATTGTTCTGATGTCTGTGTTTGCAATGGTCACATCAAGAATGGAACCTGTTGCACACTCTGCAAGGCCTCCTGCTGCCTCAACTACAAGGGCAAGTGGGGCAGCTTCATACAGTAATCGTAGCTTTGCTGGGGCTGACTTGGACACAGGGTTTGCAAACACCCCACCCCCCTGCACTCAAACATCACAGTGTGTGACGAGTAATGTTGTCGTCTGCAAGCAGAATGCAGTCCCTAAAGTACTGAACATCTGGCAAGCTGTCATACCTTTTTCTGGGGAGCGCACGGCAGAGTGCACCAGCTGGAAACTTGCCCAGAGGTGCTGGAGCATGCAAGCTGCAGCAGGGTGTTCATGATGTCTGCTGCTGGAGTCAGGCATGTCACACAATAAACATGCATGTGCAACTTCTCAAGCAACTGACCTCTCTTGCATGATCACTACTTTGGTGCTCACACGCAAGGCTGTTACTGAGCATGACAACCAGGCAGGCATGCAATGAACCGCTTTGAGCTGTGCAAAGCCTGGAGGCTTGTGTAGGCAGAGGGATACAGTCCCACCTTTGTCAAGATGTGGTGAATGTCCGGCACCATGCCTCCAGAGTAGCGCAAGGTGTATTTTTTGGACATCCAGTATTGTACCAGCTGCTGGTACTCCTCATTCTCTGCAGTTGCTCGCAGGTTGGCCGGAGCAAACACCGCCTTATCCTTGATGCTGATATTGTCCCGCTGTAGCAGCCATTGCCTGCTGCCTGTCTGCTGTTCTGTCAACAGATACTCCTGCACCTGGCCTGATGTATCTGTAGCATGCACTGCAGCTGTCTGCATTGATTCTTGCTCTGATGGCATCTGTCTCACTGTCCAAGATGCTCATGCCCAGAAATGCCAAGGCATGACCTGCTAGCCATGCAGCAAGCATCTGTGCCAATCATGCATGCATGTACGCTGACATCAGCCTTGGGACCATGCATTGGCAGGTGCTATACATATTGCCCATACAGACTTTTTGTGTAGACCCTACATGTGGCAGATGGACCATATATGGCAGATGAACAGCAAATGGTAGCAGCAGTACCAGCAGTCAATCTGGATGTCAACTATGCACAAGACCTTGCACTGACCTCCTCTCTTGTGAGGCCATGCAACCACAAGAACAGTCCTTGGCCCATACACAGCATAGACAGCTGCAGCCTGCTCACTGCCCTTGCGGCCTA
>JAABUK010010203.1_pt1 | contig 12594 bp, 12 predicted proteins | sample 5559141 | NCBI WGS metagenome assembly JAABUK01 (sample SAMN10711869, study PRJNA513367) | rock metagenome | isolation source: Antarctica rocks | place: Antarctica: Victoria Land, Pudding Butte nord | collected 2016-01-03
GCGACAACAACGCAAAACGCGAACGGATCAGGGCAGAGTCAACCATCCCGCCAAACTACGGCACCATGATCCCCACGGGAATCCTACGGATCAAACCAATTCTGTTGGTTTTTTACAGGTCCTAAGGAATGTTCGTTGCTCAAGCTACTAGCAGTCTCCTGTCCAGGCCACCCCACACCTCCTGATGCTCTCTTCCTTGAGGGCATAGTGTCGAGTGTCATGCAGACAACGCGATGGGTGAGCGGGCCAGAAACATCAGCGTCCCCAAACGTGGCAGGCGATTTTGGGACGGCTGATGTTTGCAGGACGTATTCTGTGAACGGGAAAACAGCCCTTGAATAGAGGGTGCCGGAGCCGTCCAGAGAGCGAACGGTTACGGAACGGCTGAGTGAAATCAACGATGTTCATTTTGGTTCTGGCTTAGCGTTATTTGTATGACACCCAACGCTATGCCCTCAAGCTTAGGCGAAGGGTGGCTCATGCTCCGACGGGTGTATGGAATCTAAGCCCACGTCTAGAATCCATACGACCCTGATCCGCAAACGAGCGGTTTCGGAACGCCCTACACAGCGCCGCACCCCACTCCCGCTGCCTCCTCCACCATCCAAACCCGGCCCAGGACGGCCCACAACCGTCAGCGCACCCGTGCGGTGGCGCGCCCGCAGGCGCCGCCCCGGCAGACGCAGGATTTGGCTCCGCTAAACCACCTCCAGCCCCGGCGCCCCCGCCTCCATCGCCCCGATCACCGCGGCCTGCGCGAAGCCCGCCGCCTGCACGTGCCGCAGCAGCGCGTCCGCGCCCTCCGGCGCCACCGCGATCAGCAGCCCGCCACTCGTCTGCGGGTCGCACAACAGGCCGCGCCGCCAATCCGGCAGACCGGCCGGCAGCGCGACCTCGCCGGCATAGCTGCTCCAGTTGCGCCCGGACGCGCCGGTGCCGAACCCGGCCTCCGCCAGCGCCGCAGCCCCCTCCAGCACCGGGATGTCGGCCAGCCGCAGCCGCGCCCGCAGCCCGGCGCCGCGCGCCATCTCCAGCGCATGCCCGAGCAGCCCGAACCCGGTCACGTCCGTGCAGGAATGCACCGCCGGCATCCCCGGCAGGTCCGCGCCGACCTTGTTGATGCGCGTGGTCGCCGCGATCATCGTGCGGTAGCCCGCCGCGTCCAGCTCCCCCTGTTTCAGCGCGGCGCTGAAGATGCCGACGCCCAGGCCCTTGGTCAGGATCAGCACGTCGCCCGGCTGCGCGCCGGTGTTGCGCAGCACCCGGCCGGGATGCACGGTGCCCAGCGCCACCAGGCCGTAGATCGGCTCCAGCGAGTCGATCGAGTGCCCGCCCGCGATCGGGATGCCGGCGTCGGCGCATACGCTGGCGCCGCCAGCGAGGATTTGCCGCACGTCGTCCACCGGCACCTTGCCGATGGGGATGCCCAGGATCGCCAATGCCAGCAACGGGCGTCCGCCCATCGCATACACGTCCGACAGGGCATTGGTGGCCGCGATGCGGCCGAAGTCGTAGGGGTCGTCCACCATCGGCATGAAGAAGTCCGTGGTGGCGACCAGCGCCGTCGTATCGTTGAGGCGATAAACCGCGGCGTCGTCCGCCGTCTCCGACCCGACGAGCAGATCCGGGAACAGGCCGCGCGCCGGCATCCCCGCCAGGATGTCCCGCAGCACCGAGGGCGCCAGCTTGCACCCGCAGCCCCCGCCATGGGCCAGCGACGTGAGGGTCGGCTTGGCCGGGTCCATGTCCATATCAGGCTCCTCTTGTGGGGGTGCGGCCACGCCGCAAATGGGCCAGTCCCCTCCAATGGCACGCGGAGCGGGCATCCCGCTAGGGCTGGCCGGCACAGCCTGCAGCAGGCGCGCACCGCAAGCGCGCTTGGCGCACATGAAAAGCATTACGAAGCGGCATTTCGTGCGCCGGGCCACGCCGCACCTTCGTCTGCTTAGCCCGTGAAGCCAAGCTTTGCCGGACGATCGTAAAACCCCCAGCTTCGCTCGGAGGTGCCTTGCGCAACCCTCGACGTGCGGTAGATTGACGATGCTGCAAGAAGAACGGGAGGAACGTAGATGGAGCCCCAAACAGGGGAAGCCTCAGGTGGTGCGCCGCCTTGGGGACCTCACAACACCGTCCGGGTGGTGGACCCGTCGCCGGTGAACTGGCTGTCCATCACTTGGAACACCATGGAAGAAGCCAACCGCGTGGACCACGAGGGCATGGGCCAGCCCAGCCTTGCCGCCGGCTGGCGCTGGGTGGACGACGAGACGCTGGAGCTGGATGTCCGCCGCGACACCGTCTTTCAGGACGGCGAAAAGTATGACGCGAGCATCTTCAAGCTGGCGTTCGACAAGGTCCAGGAATGGACCAACCCGCATCCGCCGGGCGCCTTCCTGAACTTCGCCCAGGACACGACACTGACCGTCGTGGACGAGCATACGGTGCGGATGCGCTTCCCCGGTGGGGACTCCGCGGCGCTGATGAAGCTGCGCGGGATGCACATCCCCTCGACCAGGTTCTGGAACGAGTGGGGGTTCATTGATCCCAAGACAGGGTCGGCCGAAGGCCACTGGTGAGTCATTGATGCGCCCGGTCCGTGGGGGACTGGCCCATTCTTGCTCGCTGATGGCATCTCGACGCTCGACACGCGCTCGCCGCAGGTCGTGCTGGAGCCGAACCTGACCTACTGGGACCCGAAGCGCACGCCGAAGGTCCGCATCGTCTATGAGAACGCTATTCCGAAGGAGGAGGCGATCAAATCCGTCGCCGCCGGGGACAGCCGGGTGGACGTCGCGACCGACCTTACGCCAGCGGAGGCGCACGCCTTCCAGGGCGGCAGCGTTGCCGCGATTCATGCCCAGCCCGCCAAGACCGTGCTCGCCGGCGTGTTCAACGAGAACAAGCCGGACTCGCCCTGGCGCAGTCTGGACGTACGCCGTGCAGTGAACATGGCCATAGACCGGGAGGCTGTCGTCAAGCGCGGCGTCCACGGCTACGGCTCGGTGATGCCGGCGTTCATCCAGCCCGGCCGCTATGGCGCGGTGCCGGGGATGGCAGCCTACAAGCAGGACACGGCGGCCGCCGCGGCGGCCATCGAGAAGGCCGGGCTGAAAGGCCGGGAGATCCTGCTGCTGGCCTCGCCGGACTGGCAAGGCGTTGTGGAGGTGCTGACCGAGAACCTGGCGAAGGTCGGGCTGACGGTACGGGCCGACTACAGCAAGACCGAGCCGGAGGGGTGGGACATCAAGCTGGTGTGGCACTTCGACTGGTCGCCGCAGTATCCGGTTGGCGTCGTTCATCGCGAGTTCTTCGGCAGCAACGGCGCCCACCGCGCCATGCCGGCGGACCCGGCGTTCGACGCCCTCTACGCCAAGCTGCTGCGCACCCCGCATCAGCCGGCGCAGGAGGGCGTGGTTCGGGAGGTCGAGCAGTATGTTCACGACCAGGCCCGCGCGCTGTTCCTGATCTCGCCGCACACGCTGTTCGCGGTCAGCAACCGGGTAAACTTCGTCGCCTACGACACCTGCATGTCGGAACTGGCGGAGACCACTATCCGCTAGACGGTTCGTGCTTACGTGACGTGCCTAAGCGGGGGTCCCTTCCGGGGACCCCCGCTCTCATGAGGGAGGCCGCATGATCGTCGCGACCGCCGGGCACATTGACCACGGCAAGACCGCGCTGGTCCGCGCGCTGACGGGCGTGGACACCGACCGTCTGCCGGAGGAGAAGGCGCGCGGCATCACCATAGACCTCGGTTACGCCTACACGGCGGCGCCCTGCGGCACGACCATCGGCTTCATTGACGTGCCGGGCCATGAGCGCCTGGTGCATACCATGGTGGCTGGCGCGGCCGGCGTGGATTTCGCGCTGCTGCTGGTGGCTGCCGATGACGGCCCGATGCCGCAGACCCGGGAGCACCTGGCCATCCTGGATCTGCTGGGCGTGCCGGACGGCATCGTCGTGCTGACAAAGTCTGACCGGGTGGATGCCGGGCGCCTCGCGGCAGTGGACGCCCAGGTGCGCGACCTGGTGCGCGGAACCGTGCTGGCGGATGCGCCCGTGCTGGCGTGCTCATCCGTCACGGGCGACGGCATCGCAGCGGTCCGCGCGGGGATAGAGGCTGCCGCCGCGTCCTTGCAGGCCCGCGCCGCCATCGGCGGGTTCCGCCTGGCGCTGAACCGCGCCTTCACCTTGCCCGGCGTCGGCCTGGTTGCCACCGGCACCGCCCACAGCGGCCAGGTGCAGGCCGGTGGGCGCCTGGTGCTGTCTCCCGCTGGGCTGGAGGTGCGGGTGCGCGGCCTGCACAGCGGCAACAAGGCCGCTGTGCAGGGCCAGGCCGGGCAGCGCATCGCACTCAACATCACCGGCTCCCGGCTGGAGCGCGCCGACGCCGTGCGCGGCGCCTGGCTGACCGACCCGGCCCTGCACGCCCCGACCACCCGCCTGGACGCCCGCATGCGCCTGTTGCCGGGCGAGCCGCGGGCGCTGCGCCATTGGACCCCCGTTCACGTCCACCTGGGCGCAGCGGACATCCCCGGACGCATCGCTCTGCTGGACGACCGCGCGCTGGAGCCGGGCGGCATTGCCTGGGTGCAGCTTGCCCTGGACGCGCCGACCGTGGCTGCCTACGGCGACCGGTTCGTGATCCGCGACCAATCGGCACAACGCTCCCTGGGCGGAGGCCACGTCGTGGACCCCCACCCGCCCCGGCGCGGCGCCCGCAAGCCGGAGCGCCGCCGGGCGCTATTGGCGATGGACCAGCCGGACACCGCCGCCGCGCTGCACGCGCTGCTGGCCCAGGCGGAGGCCGGCCTGGACCTGGACTGGTTCCGCCTGGCCCGCAACGTGACGGCGAAGGAGATGCAGGCACTGTCCCCGGAGATCGTGACGGTGGGGCCGCTCGGCTTTTCCCCGGCGCACCACGACGCCTTGCGGGCGCGGGTGCTGGCCGCCGCCGCCGACCATGCGGCGGCCCAACCCGACAGCGCCGGGTGCGCGCCCGAGGAGCTGCTGCGCCGCCTCCCGGCTGGGATGCGCGCGGCGGGCCGGGCGGCGCTGCGGGACTTGGTGGCGGACGGCGCACTGCGCCGCTTCGGCCCGCTGCTGCACCTGCCGGGCCACGCCGTGCGCCTGTCGGTGGCGGAGGAGAACCTATGGGACGAGGTGCGCAACGTGCTGCACGACGCCGGCATGGACCAGCCGCGCGCCGCGCTGCTGGCGGAGCGCCTGCAAGTGCTGGACGGCGAGCTTCTGCCGCTGCTGCGGAAGCTGGCGGGGATCGGCCGGCTGTGCCGGGTCTCGTCCAGCTACTATGTGCTGCCGGACGCGCTATCCAGGCTGGCGCAGGCGGCGGAGGCGGTGGCGCAGGACAGTCCCGGCGGTATCCTGACGGTCGGGCGCTTCCGCGAGGCGACGGGCATCGGGCGCAACCTGACGATGCCGGTGCTGGAATTTTTCGACAAGGTCGGCCTGACCACCCGCCGTGCGAACGGGCGCAGCGTCCGGCCCGGCCGTGCCGCGACCTTCGACGGGGCGGCAGCGTTTTGAGCCACGTCGTTTTGACACGGCGCGCGGGGTTGGTAGCTTCGCGGCATGGAGGGGAATCGTTCCCTGGTGGGACGTCCGGACTTCAAATCCGGGTGGGGTCGCAAGGCGGTCCTTGGTGGGTTCGACTCCCACTCCCTTCCGCCATCGGAGGCTGGTAGCAGCATGTCAGAGGTCCGCACCCGCCCGCCCTCCGTGGATGCCTTGCTGGGCCAGCCCGGTTTTATCGCCCTGGCGGCCAAGTTCGGCCGGACCGCCACCCGCGACGACCTGCGCGCCGTGCTGTCCGGGCTGCGGAGCGGCGGCGGGCCGGTGCCGGACGCGGAGGCCCTGGCGGCGCTGTGCCGGACCCGGCTGCTGGCACTGGTGCGCCCGTCGCTGCGGCCTGTGTTCAACCTAACCGGCACGGTGCTTCACACCAACCTGGGCCGCGCGCCGCTGCCGTTGGAGGCATTGCAGCAGATTGCCGAAACGGCGGGCGCCTGCACCCTGGAATACGACCTGGGCACCGCCGGCCGCGGCCACCGCGATGTTCACCTGGAGTCCCTGCTGTGCCGCCTAACAGGGGCGGAGGCCGCGACGGCCCTCAACAACAACGCCGCCGCCGTGCTGCTGCTGCTGAACACCCTGGCGCGGGACCGCGAGGCCATCGTGTCCCGCGGCGAACTGGTCGAAATCGGCGGCTCCTTCCGCATCCCCGACATCATGGCCCGTGCCGGGGCGCGGTTGCGGGAGATCGGCACCACCAATCGTACCCATCCCGCAGACTTCGCCGACGCCATCGGTCCTGGCACTGCGCTTGCCATGAAGGTCCACACCAGCAACTACGAGATACAGGGTTTCACATCGTCGGTGCCGGAGGCCGAGTTGGCGGCGCTCTGCCGGGCCGCCGGCATCCCGTTCGTGAACGACCTGGGCAGCGGCACCCTGGTGGACCTGTCCCGCTGGGGCCTGCCACGGGAGCCGACGGTGCGGGACGCCGTGATGCACGCGGACCTGGTGACGTTCAGCGGCGACAAGCTGCTGGGCGGCGCGCAGTGCGGCTGCATCGTCGGCCGGGCCGACCTGATCCATCAAATCCGCCGCAACCCGCTGGCCCGTGCCCTGCGCCTGGGAAAGTTGACGCTGGCAGCGATGGAGGCGGTGCTGCGCCTCTACCTGAACCCGGACAGCCTAGCCGAACGGCTGCCGGCCCTGCGTCTGCTGGCCCGTAAGGAGGCCGACATCGCCGCCGCCGCGCACCGGGTGCAGCCGCACTTGTCCCGTGCTCTCGGCCCCGCGGCACGGGTGACGGTGGAGCCGTGCGCCAGCCAGATCGGCAGCGGCGCCCTGTCGTTGCGCACCCTGCCCAGCGCCTGCCTGGCCATAGCCCCTGAAACCCCAGAACGCGGGGAGGGCCGCTGGCTGGAGCGTATCGCCGCCGCCTTCCGCACCCTGCCCTGTCCGGTCATCGGTTATATCGGGGACGGCGCGCTGCGCTTCGACCTCTGCACGCTGGAGGATGAAGCCGGCTTCCTCGCGCAGTGTCCGGCCATTGATCCGGCGGCAGACGGCGGCGGCTGGTAGGCCCACAGGCCCAGTTGCGGCGCTACGCAACCGAGGTGGTCCCCGTTCTTCGGAGAACCTTAATCCGAGCAGTATCCGCCCCGTCTGCCAGCACGAGCGCCGATGACTGCAAGCGCTTACATATGGTGACCTAAGGGGTGCCTGGCATATGTGATCCGGGATTGCCCCGGCCCGTGCGCCTGCTCAATCGAGGACGGCCTCAGCGGCGGCCTGCCGCGCCGGCGCCGCGTGGGCACGCTGCCGCAGGTCCACCACGCGGCGATGATACAGCAGGATCGCTAGCCCCGTGACCAGCGGGATCGCCCACATCGCCGGGTGCAGCGCCAGGGCGGGGAACGCCCGCACCGAGCCGAATGCCATGAACGCGGTATAGACGGAGATGCCGGCGCCGACGATGGCCTTGATGTGCTCCTTCAGCCAGTCCATCGGCTTGTGCCGCCGGGCATGGAGGAAGGCCAGGTTGGTGCCGCCGGTGGCGACGCCCACGACGGCGATGGCCATCATCAGAGGCTGGCTGATCTGCCAGCCCTGCCAGGCGCAGTTCAGCGCGGCGGCGATGACGGCGTATTGCAGCCCCAGGTTCAGCACGGTGCGGCTGGCGGCGATGTCGCCGCGGTTCCGCACGCACAGCCAGCCGTACCAGGCGAGGTTGACGGTCAGAATGCCGACATGGAGCATCATCCAGCCGAAGATGCCGCGGATGAACGGGGCGTCGAAGCGGTCCGCCAAATGCGGGTGCGTGCCGATCGGGTCGGCCAGCGTGAACAGGCCCAGGCCGATGGCCAGGCTGCCGGTGATGAGCACGGCGACCGTGAACACCCGGCCCCAGCGCTTGTGCCGCGTGCCGCCCTTGCGGCCGATCACCGGCACCCAGAACGACACGGCGCCCACGCTGCCGGCGATGACATGGGCCGCGATCAAGCCCTGGAACACGAGCAGCTCCACCGATGCGCCTCCCCTGCTCCGGCCCAGGCCGGACGTGCTTCGGGCGACAATGGCACTTGACACTTCCGGGTGTAAAGTTGCTCGTTTGCCGCCAGGGCAGCCCGTCAAGCGCCTGTAGAAGCCAGCACAAAGCAGCCAACGCATGAACGTCATCCCGGGCCGGCCCGAGCCGCAGCGCGGCCCCTATACCCCACCGAGGCCCGGCACGCTGTCGGCCGTGACCGCCTTGATGCGGGCGGCGCTGCATGGCGACGGCGACCTGCTCAGCCTGCTGCCGACCGCCGCCTACCGCGTGCCGGTCGGCCCGCTCGGCTACTCGCGCCGGCAGATCCTGATCGTGAACCAGCCGGACCTGGTGCGGCACGTCCTGGCGGACCCGGAGGGCATCTTTCCCAAGAGCGACCTGATGGTGAACGCTCTGGCGCCGCTGATCGGCGACTCGATCTTCGTGTCCAGCGGCGCGACCTGGCAGCGCCAGCGCCGCATGATAGACCCGGCGCTGTCCATGATGCGCGTCAACCGCGCCTACCCCGCCATGCAGGCCGGCGCGGACGCCTGCGGGCAGGAGCTGGACGCGCGGGTGCGGGACGGGGCGGCCTTCTCGCTCGACCTCGCGATGAGCCACCTCACGGCCGACATCATCTGCCGCACCGTGTTCTCGACCGGGCTGGAGACCCGGGCGGCGCATGAGGTGTTCGCCGCCTTCACGATATTCGAGCGTAGCGTGGCGCAGGTGGAGATACGGCGGCTCATCATGGACCGCGCCTGGACGCAGGTGCCGCAGCGCCAGGCGGTGCTGGACGCCTGCACCGTGATCCGGCGGCACTTGGGCGAGCTGCTGGACACCCATCTCGGCGCCGATGGGGCACGGTTTGACGACATCGCCTCCGCCGTGGCCGCGGCCCGCGACGACGCCGACGGCCTGGCCTTCACGCGGGAGGAGCTGATTGACCAGCTCGGCGTACTGTTCCTGGCCGGGCACGAGACGAGCGCCAGCGCGCTGACCTGGGTGTTCTACATCCTTGCCGTGCAGCCGCACCTGGTCGCCCGGCTGCGGCGCGAGGTGGCGGAGGTGGCCGGCGACGGGCCGATCGGGTTCGAGCACACCAGGCACCTGCCCACGGTGCGGAACATCTTCCGCGAGACGCTGCGGCTGTATCCGCCGATCACCTTCCTGCCGCGCGTGGCGACTGCGGCCACCCGGCTTGGCAGCCGCCGGGTCAAGCGCGGGGCGCTCGTCATGGTGGCGCCCTGGGTGCTGCACCGGCACGAGCTTTATTGGCGCGACCCGGCGGTGTTCGACCCCGACCGCTTCCTGCCGGAGCGCGAGCATGAAATGACGCCGGGCGCGTTCATCCCGTTCGGCCTGGGGCCGCGGGTGTGCGCGGGCGCGGCGTTCGCGACCGCCGAGGCGGTGCTGCTGATTGCGCAGCTTTTCCGGGCGTTCGACTTCCATGTGGACCATCCGGAACGCGTGCGCCCGGCCGCGCGGCTGACGACCCGGCCGACCCAGCAGGTCATGTGCCGTGTCATCCGCGCGCCTGGCTGGGGCACCGGCTTGGATGGCCGCTTGAACGCCGGATCGGGACGGCCGGGATGACCACGGTTCTCCTCACTCTTGGCCGCCTTCCCAAGTCGCTCGACCTCGCCCGCGGCTTCTCGCGCGCAGGTTGCCGGGTGCTGGTGGCAGAGCCGTTCCCGTGGCACCTGGCCGGCGCATCCCGCCACGTCGTGCGCAGCTACCGCGTGCCGCCGCCGAGCCAGGGCAAGTCCGCCTACCTCGCAGCCCTCGATGCGATCATAGCCGACGAGGGCGTGGACCTCGTCGTGCCGGTGTCGGAGGAGACGATGCACGTCGCGTTCCTGCGCGACCGCCTCGTGGGCCGGGCGCGGCTGTTCACCATGCCGCCGGACCAGGTGCTGGCGCTGCACGACAAGGCCGGGTTCATCCGCCAGGGCGAGGCGTGCGGCGTGCCGGTGCCGCGGACGCATGATCTCGGTTCGGCGGGCGCACGGGAGCTGGCGGCGGAGCGGGACGTGGTCGTGAAGCCGGTGTTCTCCTGCTCGGGCCGCGGCGTGCGCGTCCTGCGGCGCGGCGGCACCTTGCCGACGCCCGACCCGGCCGATCCGGCCATCGTCCAGGCCTTCGTCCCCGGACGCGTCCACAGCAGTTGCACCATCGCCCATGACGGCAGGGCGGTCGCGACGGTCATCTACCGCGGCACCGTCATGTCGGGCACGGTCGCCGTCGCGTTCGAGCGCGTCCCCGCCCACGCGGCGATCACCGCCTGGATCAATAGGTTCGTGGCGGCGGCGGGGTGGAGCGGCTTCATCTCCTTCGATTTCATCGTGGCGGACTCCGGGGAGGTGCATGGCATCGAGTGCAACCCGCGGGCGACCAGCGGCGTGCATTTCTGGGAGCCGGAGGACATCGCCGGGGCGATCCTGGACCCTGCGCGCTACGGCGGGCCTGGCGGCGCACAGGTGTGCGTCCGGCCGCAGGAGCAGTTGCAGCAGTTCTATTCGTGCCTGACCGAAACGCAGATGGCGGTGTTCCGGCGCGATGGCGCCCTGAACCGGCTGCGCCGCCTGATGACGACTAAGGACGTGACCTGGGAATGGCGCGACCCGCTGCCCTTTCTGACGATGACGCTGACCTCGTGGCGCATCATCGCCCTGTCTATCGCCCGGCGCACCACCTTCGGCGAGGTGGCGACCCTGGATGTCGGTTGGTACGAGGACCCGCCGTGCCTGGACGCGGCCGGTCCGGGTGCTGGCGTGCCGTACGCACCAGGGGCGGCGGCACTGCAACCTCGTGCTTATTCGGGCGAGGCAGTGCCGACCTGCGCCAACCGCCATCCACTCTGACTTCCGTCATCGCGAGCCGCGCTTGCGGCGCGGCAATCCGGGGAACCCGGCACTGACCATCCCCCGTTACGGTGGACACGGGTTACGGCCTACGCGGCCGCGGCGAGTTCTTCTTTGTTGACGGGCGTGGTGTAGCCGATGCTTGAATGGAGGCGCTGGCGGTTGTGCCTGCCCTCGATGGCCCGGAACAGGGCCGTGCGCGCCACCTGCCTGATGTCGAACGGGCCGTCGCCGTCCAGTTCCGTCTTGAGGCTGCCGAAGAAGCTCTCCATCGGCGCGTTGTCCCAGCAGTTGCCCTTGCGGCTCATCGAGCACCGCATCCCGTGCTCGTCCAGTATGCGGCGGTAGGCGTGCGCAGCATATTGGCTGCCACGGTCCGAGTGGTGCAGCAGCCCCGGGCCAGGTTGGCGGTTGGTGATGGCCATGTTCAGTGCGGCCAGGGTCAGCTCCTGCGGCATGGTCTCGCTCATCGCCCAGCCGACGACCTTGCGCGAGAACAGGTCCAAGATCGCGGCAAGATACAGCCATCCCTCGCCGGTTGCGATGTAGGTCATGTCGGCCAGCCCGGGCGATGCCCTTGCTTCGCCCAGACCTGGTTCGGCGCGACCGCAGAGGCGAACTGCCGGTCCAGCAGGTTCGGGGCAGGCGGGAAGGCATGGTTGCTGTCCGTGGTCTCGCGAAACGGCCGCCTGCGGTGCGCCTGGATGCCGTGCTCGCGCATGAGCCGCGCCACCCGGTTGCATCCCACCCGTTTGCCCCAGCGGCAAACCCTTTGGGTTTCCGCGGGCCCGCAGGGACGCATGGACGCGCGGGCTGCCGTAGCGGCGCCGGCTGCCGGCATGAACACGGCGGATGTCCTCCACCAACGCCTTGTTCGCCTGAGCGCGAGCGCTCTCCGGTCGGCCGCGCCAGGCGTCGAACCGAGAGGTTCGCCGGACATAGTAGCCGCTAGCGCTGACCCGCAGCACCGAACACATGACCCGCGCGAGGAACACCTTGCGGTGGTCCTCGATGAAACGGAACCTCATCTCGGCGGGCTCGAGAAGATGCCGACTGCTTTTTTTTATATGTCACGCTCCATCTGCGCCCGGTCCAGCTCCCGGCGCAGATGGCGGATCTCCACCTGCTCGGCCGACATCGCGGCCGCAGCACCACCAGGCCGGGGAGCAGATGCCGCCTGTCCCGCCCCGTTTGCCAGACTGCGCCAGCGCCGCAGCGCCGATGGCTCCAGGCCCAGCTCCGTCGCAATCTGCGTCACGGGACGGCCGCTGTCCCGCAGCAGGACCACCGCCTCACGCTTGAACTCGTCCGTGAACTCCCGTCGCGTCTTCTTCGTCGCCATCTGCACCTCTGCCCCCGCAGGAGCTTACACGAGATGTCCACCATAACGGCTCTCCCGCACTTTGCGTGGAGCCATCCCACCAGCGTCGGTTACCAAGTGACTGATCCGAAGATGGAATCAGCACTTGCCTACCTGGCCGTATATGACACGCTGGCCGAAGCCAGCTGGTGCAAATTCCGCTTAGGCTTTCAAAGAGTTATCCGTTCCAGGCGTAACCGGGGCAAAATCCCGGGGTTGACCGCATTTTAGGGCTTCCCTGACGCGGGCGGTTACGGTTCGCTCGGCACATGGCAACACCCCCCAACCTGCCGAGCCTATCGCGCGCCGATTTG
>JAABUK010010204.1_pt1 | contig 12594 bp, 10 predicted proteins | sample 5559141 | NCBI WGS metagenome assembly JAABUK01 (sample SAMN10711869, study PRJNA513367) | rock metagenome | isolation source: Antarctica rocks | place: Antarctica: Victoria Land, Pudding Butte nord | collected 2016-01-03
GCGGTCCAGGCTTTGCCGTCGGCGAACCGCCGCTGTTGATGGGCCGCGAGCTTGCCGACCAGCGGTCCCGCCAAGTGGTGATCGCGCATGTAGTCCAGGGCGGCATCGTTGATCACGTAGTCGGTGTAATGCGCGCGCAGCAGGCCGAGGACGTTCAGCCGGCTCTTGCTGCCCGTCGTGCCGAACCAGGCGAAGTCGTCGTTGCCGATCTGGGTGCAGACGGCGTTGGCGCCGCGGTGGCGTGCGCCGGTGTCGTCCACGGTGATCCAGTCCGCCGTCGAAAGCCCGGCCGAAAGTTCTGACCCCTGCCATGCTGAAGGCACCCGTCATTGCGAGGAGCGCAGCGACGCGGCAATCCAGGGGCGGCAAGCGCCGCGCTGCTGGCCCCTATGCCGCGCCGCAGCAGGCCCCGTACCGCGTCCCGCTGCCGGTCATGGAGACCCCGGATGGAGCATGCTGCGGCGTTGCCGTTCCTGTCAGGCGTTGGTCGGCTCACGGGACGCCGATGGCCATTCCGTCCCGCTGGGGGTCGGCGCCACCTTCCAGCATGCCGTCGAACATCGTGACCCCGTGCACGCCCGCGAAGGCATAGGCCAGATGCGACCGGCGAACCTCATAGCCCATGGCGCCGAGTTCGCGCTCGACCGAAACGGGGATTTGGTTCGAGATGTCAATGGCGTTAGAGGTGGCCACCGCGCGTCCGGCCATCACCGCCTCCTGCATGCCCATGCCCCAATCCAGAACATTGAGCAGCACCTGCGACACGCCCGGCCCGATCCAGGAAGCGCCGGGTGCGCCCAGCGTCATAACGGCCTGGTCGCCCTCGAACACGATTGACGGGCACATCGTGGAGCTGCGCCGCTTGCCGGGTGCGATGGAATGCACGCGGCCCGGCCGCGGGTCGAACGAGGCCATCGCGCCATTCAGCATCATGCCGGTGTCGCGGACTATGAAGCCGGACGGATTGCCGAGGGTGTGCGTCAACGAAACGACCATTCCGCCCCGATCGACGCAGGATACGTGGGTCGTATGCCTGCTTTCGGCGGCCCGGTCGCGCGACAGATCCGACTTGACGCCATGCCGGATCCTATCCGCACACCTGTCCGCGTACTCGTCCAAGAGGAGCTCGTCCAGGCTGCCGCCATGGAACCGGGGATCGCCGACGCGCTCCTCCCGGTCGCGGCCAGCAATCTTCATCGCCTCCGTCAGCACGCGGATGTACTCGGCGCTGTTATGCCCCAACTCGACCAGGTCGAACCGATCCAGGACGCGCAGGAGCTGGGCAACGTAGATGCCACCCCCGGGCGGCGGCACCGTCGAGACCCGGCGGCCGCGGTAAGAAACGTCAGTCGGAGCTTGCTGCTCCGCGGCGTATGCCTCCAAGTCTTCCAGGGACATGCCGCCGCCGTGACGCTGCATGTCGTCCACGATCTGCCGCCCGAGCGAGCCACGGAAGAGCGCATCCGCCCCATCGCGCCCGACCATGCCCAGCACGGCCGCGAGATCCGGGTTCTCGACGCGCGAGCCGGGCTTCTTCGGCAAGCCCTCTGCGTCGAGGTAGAGTGCACGCCCGCCCTTGGTGAGGGCCAGCTTCTCACCGTAATTCATCCGGCCGTACTTGCGCTCATCCTGTATCAGGACGGTGTACAAGTGCGGCCGCACCAGCCAACCCTCCTTGGCGACGGCAATCGCAGGCTCGAAAAGGTCGGTCCACGCCATCTTGCCTAGGGCCCGGTGGGCTTTGGAGAAAACGTCAAGGATGCCCGGCACCGCGACCGCGGTGGCCCCGCATTCGTTGACGCTGTCCCGAACCACGAAGCCGAAGCCGTCCGCCGTTTCGCCTACGTAGCGGTCGGACCACATGTCTGCGCTTGCGGCACGCGGGCACTCGCTCAAGCCGCTCCAGACGATCTGCCGGCCTGTCGCGGGATCGTAGGCGTGAAGGATTCCGAACCCGCCGATGCCGCACATGATCGGATCGACGACACCCTGGACGAGGGCGCTTGCAAGCACCGCATCCAGCGCGTTCCCACCCGTCGCCAGCATCTCGGCACCGGCGCGGGCGGCTTCCGGCTGAGGTGCCACAATCATTGCTTTCGACACGGGCACACGACGTTGCGGTCTCGTCATTCCAACCGTCCCCACCCCATGCACAACCGCTCACTCTAAGGGCAACAGAGTTGCTCCGGCGCCAGACTACTTAACTGGGGTTCAGGGAGCAGGTCCATCCGCGCTTCTGGTGCAGTTGGATGGATCATAGGGCGGCCAAGCCGCTTAGCCGTCGAGGGATCACAGGAAAAGGCGCTTCACCGGGGTCAACAGCCGGCTTCCAACGCTGACCTCGGCTGAAAGCCAAGACAAACGATCGGAACAGCCGCTTGTGACCGCCATGGGTGGGAACAAGCTTGCAATCCGATCCACACCGCCGGTGCTTAGCCAACGGCCTCCAGCACGCCCTCAAACGTCATCAGAACCGGGTTGTCGCCCGCGATCAGGCACCCGGCGCCGATGGCGCCCGTGTGGTCCACGATGGCGACCTCGACCTCCGTTGCCTCCCCTGCCCCGGCCACGCAGCGGATGGCGCCGCGGCGGACCAGAAGCTCCGTCGCGAAGCCGAGGATCGGCGGCGCATTCACGAAGCGGGCCTCGTTGATGCTTGCGACGCCGCCCTGCACCACGGCCCGCCGGAAGCCAGCCCGGCGCCCGGCCTGCTCCAGCGCGCCGATCAGGTCCTGGTTCGGCGCCATCCGCACCGCCAGCGCCGGCCTGGCGTCCAGCGGCGGCTCCGTCCCGGTCGCGTGCGGCATGAACAGGCTGAAGCCCGTTTCGGGATCGGGCGTCACCACGAACCGCGCGCCGACGATTCCCGCCCCGCGCACCGCAACCGGGTCTGCGATGACCGTGTCGTCGGGAAGCACGTGCCCGCATCCGGGCGTCCCGTCCGCCCCGGTCCAAAGGGCGTGGCAATGGAAGAAGGGCGACCTGTCCCTCGTGCCGACGGTGACCGCCGCGACGTCCAGCCGCACCGTGCCGCGCGGCCGGTGGGTGCCGCTGTAGGACGCCACCTGCACCCCGTCCGGCGACAGGGCGGGGATGACATAGGAGAACGGCCCGAACCCGCCGCCCGACAGCGTCAGCGCGGCGGACTCCGCCCCGTACGCTTCCAACAGTGCCGCCAGCGCGTCCAGCAGGCGCCCGCCGGCCGGCAGCGTCGCCTCGACCGTTACGGCACCAACCGGCACCGCCAGCACCCGCTCGGCGGCGGGCGGCCCTTTGTGAGCGGCGAATCTCAACGCGGCCGGTCCAGGCTGAAGGCGCCATTCGGCACCTCGGCAGCTTGCGGCGCCGCGCGTGCCTCAAGCTCCGCCCGGATCAGCTTCTTGGTGATCTTGCCGTAGGCGGACTTCGGCAGCGCGTCCCAGAACACCACCTGCTTGGGCAGCTTGTAGCGCGTCACCTGCGGCTCCAGCCAGGCGAGCAGCTCCGCACCCGTCAACGCCGCCCCGCCGCGCAGGACGCAAACCGCCACGCCGGCCTCCCCCCAAACCGGGTCCGGCATCCCCAGGATCGCGGCCTCGGCGACGGCCGGGTGCTGCAGCACCTTTTCTTCGATCTCCCGCGGATACACGTTCGAGCCGCCGGAGATGTACATGTCCGACGCGCGGCCAGTAATGAACACGAAGCTTTCGGCGTCCACGTGGCCCAGGTCCCCGGTGCGGAACCAGCCGTCGCGGAAGGCCTTCGCGTTCGCCTCCGGGTTGTCGTAGTAGCCGGCGAACACCGCAGGGCCGCACACGCAAATTTCCCCCGTCTCGAACGGCGCCACCTCCCGGCCGGCCTCGTCCTGGATGGACACCCGCATGCCGGTCCGCTCGTAGCCGCAGGTGCCGGCGCGGGCTTGGGGGCCGTCCTCGGCGTCGTGCAGCCCGGGTGGGAGGACGGTGATGGCGCCCGTCACCTCGCCCAGCCCGAAGTACTGCACCAGCACCGGGCCGAGCTTCCGCAGCGCGAACTTCTGGTCCTCCCGATACATCGGCGCCCCAGCGTAGATCACGTGGCGCAGCGACGAATGGTCGTACCGGTCCACCGCCGGGTGTTCGGTCAGCATCTTCACGATGGTCGGCACGGTGAATAAGTTCGAAACCCGCCACTCCGCCACGAGCGACCAGGCCTGCTCGGCGTCGAGATGCTTACCTTCGGGCAGGATGCTTTTCACGCCGCGCGCCACCTGCACCAGCAGGTGGACGCCGGCGCCGTGCGACAGCGGCGCCAGCACCAGCGACACATCCTTGGGCGTCATGCCTGGCATAAGGTCGGCCAGGTGGTTGTTGACCACGAAGGCCATCTGCCCATGGGTCAGCACGGACGCCTTCGGCCGCCCTGTCGTGCCGGAGGTGAAGAAGAACCAGCAGGGGTCGTCGTGCTCCACCGCGGCGTCGGGCAGCGCCTCCCCGTCGTGCCGGGCCACGAGGCCGGCCCAGGGTTCGCCGAAATCAGCGGTGCCGATTGCCAGCGGCAGCAGCCCCGGCGCCGCGGCCCGCACCGCCTCTGCGTGGCCTGGGAAGCCGGCCCCGCACACCAGCACCGACGCGCCGCTCGTGCGGCACAACTCCGCGACCTCGGCGGGCGTTTGGCGAAAGTTCGCCGGCACGTAAACCGCGCCGAGCCGGAAACAGGCGAACATCGCCTCCACCATTTCCTTGCAGTTGTGGGACTGTACCAGGATGCGGTCCCCCTTGCCGACGCCAAGCGCGGCCAACCCCGCCGCCGCGGCGTCAACGCAGCGGTCGAGCTGTGCCCAGGTCCAGCGCGCGCCGCCGTGCACCAGGCCGATGTCTTCGCCATGGCGGCGGGCACACTGCCGCAGGAAGTGGGACAGGTTCATCACCCGGCGGGACATCGGGACAAGGCCGCCCTTCGGTGCGTGGGAAGGCAAAGGCATGGAGGCGTTCCTTGTAGTTGGCCCTGGATCATGCCCGGCATCGCTTCAGGAACCCAGACGAAAGCCAAGGAGGTCGTGACCCGATTGTGCATCCGTGCGCGATCACGGCTCGCGCCGTCCAGCGTCCCGGACGCGGACAAGTCGTCCACCGCAGCATCCGTCAGGATTGCTATGTCGCCCCGCGCGCCCGCGGCGATGCGGTCCAGCAGCACGTTGGTCGGTGCGAGCTGAACTCGACCGGGGGCAGCCCGGCGGCCAGACGGGGCAGCAGTGCGTCCAGAACCCCGGACAGGGCAAGCGTGGATAGCAGGCGGACCGGAGCCATGGATCAGCCCTCCCCCCTCACGACGTGTCTCGAGACAAGGCGTGCCGCCCCCGACGGGGAAGCCGTAGCCGACGATGCCATGCTCCCGGGGCAGGGTGCCGCGACAGCCTGCTCATGCGTCACGACGAGGAGGCCGTCCAGCGGCCACGCTGCTCTTGGCGGGCAGCTGCCGAAGCTCATGTGTATCCTTCGGGAGCACCGCGATCCCTCACGCCTTCACAAGCGGGCAGCCACCCTGGTCGAGCGGCTTTGCCGCATCCGGCCCGGATATATCCGAAACGACGCTGCAATAGTCCCAGGCGCCCTTGCTGTCCTCGGGTGACTTCACCTTCAGGAAGAGGGCCGGCACCAGCGCGCGCCCATCCTGCCAGACCGTCACCATGCCGAACGCGTCGTCGTCCGCCGGCGTGGACTTCATACGCGCGATCACGGCGGCTCCGCTTCCCTTGCCGGCGGCGACACCGAGACCGGCCACCGACTTCAGGTAGTGCATCGTCCCGGCGTAGCAGCCGGCATGGACCATGCCGGGATACGCGCCCTGCATCCGCGGCAGGACGCGCTTGGTGAAGGCCCGGCTGCGCTCGTTGGCGTCCCAGTAGAAGCTGTTCGTGTGCAGCAGCCCCTGCGTCAACGGCAGGCCCAGCGCGTGGATGTCGTTCAGGAACATCACTGGCGCCGTGATCCGCATCCTGCGGCGCAGTCCGAACTCGCTGGCCTGCTTGAGGCAGTTGACCATGTCCGTCCCCCCGAGCGCGAGGCAGAGCACGTCTGCGCCGCTGCTCCCGGCGGCAAGCAGATAGGATGAGTAGTCGGTGGCACCGATCGGGTACTTCGAGTTGCCCACCACGGCGCCGCCCGCGTTCTGCACGAAGCCCGCGGTTTCGCTTTGGAGCGAGTTGCCGAACGCGTTATCGGTCGTGATGAAGTACCACCGCTTGCCGCCCGCCGCGACCGTCTCCGTCCCGGTCGCCTTGGCCAGCATGTAGGCGTCGTAGGTCCAGTTAATCGTGTTGGGCGTGCACTGCGCCCCGGTGAAGTCCATCGTCGTGACGGCTGCGCCGATGCAGGCCTTGTCCCGCTCCCGCGTCACGGCCGCCACCGCAAGCGCCACGGACGAGTTCGGCAGGCCGATGATCATGTCCACGCCTTCCGAGTCGTACCAGTTCCGTGCGATGGCGGAGCCGACGTCCGGCTTGTTCTGGTGGTCCGCATAGACCACCTCGGCATCGAAGCCTTGCTGGCCCGGTCCGAAATCCCGGACCGCCTGCTGCACGCAGGCAACGCCACCCGGCCCGAGCAGGTCAACGTAGATGCCGGAGAAGTCGGACAGGACGCCGATCTTGATTGTCCGGCCTTGCGCCCGTGCCCTGGGCGCCCCCGATGCGGCGAGTGCAGCCGCGCCAGCCAAGGCAGCCCGTCGTGAAACCTGCATGACACATCCCCCTTCCGTGCGGCTTCCCGGCCGCTGTTGGTCCGGCAGCCTGCCACACGAGGGGCAGCAGGCGGTATTCCTCAAGGCTTCAAGCGCGGCGCCTCGATCCCTGCCAGGTCGCAGAGCACGTCCACCATCGCCGAGAAGTCCTTGTCGCCGAACCCGCGGGCACGGGCGACGGAGAACGCCTCCCGCGCCGCTGCCAGGACCGGCATCGGCACCTTGGCCGCGTTGGCAGCCTCCAGGATCAGGCTCAGGTCCTTGTGGGCCAGGTCGATCGTGAAGCCCGGCGCGATGTCGCCCTTGAGCACCTTGGCGGGCCAGGCGATCTTGAGCTGGCCGTTGACGGCCGTCGTGCCGTAGAGCACGTCCAGCGTTCGCTCCAAGTCGAGACCGAAGCGCTGGACAAGGCCAGGGCCTCGGCGTTCAGCTGGCAGGACGTGACAGCGAGGTAGTTGTTCACGAGCTTCGTGCGCGTGCCGGACCCCGCCGGGCCGCAATGGAAGATTGTCGATCCCATGCCGTCCAGCAGGGGCCTGACCCGTCCGAAGTTCTCCGGGGAGGCTCCGACCATGAACAGCGACTCGCCGCGGTCGGCATGGCTTGCGAGCCGCCCCACCGGGGCGTCCACGAAGCCGATGCCACGCGCCTGGGCGGCGGCTGCAAGCTCGTCCGAGGTTTCCGGAGACACCGTGCTCATGTCCATGATCACCGTGCCGGGCTTGAGGTTCGCCAACACGCCGTCGGTGCGTCCGATGACGTCGCGCACCACCGCCGAGTTCGGCAGCATCGTCACGACGATGTCCGACTGCGACGCGACCTCGGCGACGCTCGCGGTACCGCGCGCCTGCAACGCCTCAAGCTCCTGCACGGCAGTCGGGTCAATGTCGTTCACGACGAGGCGGAATCCCTTGCGGCACAGGTTTGATGCCATCGGCCGTCCCATGCGGCCCAGCCCAATGAACCCGACTGCTTCCATGCGCCTGCTCCCTGTTCTGCGGTTTCACGCCGGCCTGCCGCCCGTGGTGCCCCCGGCGTAGGTTCCAACGCGACCTTGTTGCCAACCAGGTTAGGATGCGCAGCCGGCCACAGCTATCCCAAATGGTTGAGTCGGAGGGCACTGATGAGGATGGGGGGTGGTGGTATAAGCACCAGGCCGGGGCTCCATTGAGCTGCACCTTGCAAGCCGGTTATGGAGAGCAGGAAGGAATATGGACGCTGGGGATCTCAGGGTGTTCGAGGCAGTGGCCCGGCTGGGCGGCATGAGCCGGGCAGCGGCCGAACTGAATACGGTGCAGTCCAACGTCACCGCCCGCATCCGCGCGCTGGAGAACGAGGTAGGGACACCGTTGTTTCAGCGCCACGCCCGCGGCGTCACGCCAACGGCCGCGGGTCGGCGGTTGCTGCCCTATGCATCCCGTGTCCGGGGCTTGCTGGACGATGCCCGCCGTGCCGCCCGCGACGATGGCACACCTTCGGGACCACTCGTGGTGGGGTCGCTGGAAACCACAGCCGCCATGCGCCTGTCGCCGCTTCTGTCCGCCTATGCCACCACTCACCCTGGGGTGGACCTGACCTTGCGGACCGGCACCACCTGCGAGCTGGTCGGGCATGTGCTGGAGCACCGCCTGGAGGGCGCATTCGTCTGCGGCCCGGTGCAGCATCCGGAGCTGCAGACCGAGGTGGTATTCCGCGAGGAGCTGGTCGCCCTCACCGCACCGGGCGTTCCCGACCTCGACACGCTGGCCCGCAAAGGCGAGGTCCGCGTCGTGGTGCTGCGGGCCGGCTGCTCCTATCGGCTTCGGCTGGAAGCCATGCTGGCGCGCCGCGGCGTGGTCGGCCCACGCCTGCTCGAGTTCGGCACTTTGGACGCCATCCTTGCCTGCGTCGGCGCCGGGCTCGGCGTTACCCTCCTGCCCCGGGCGCTCGCCGAGGGCGCCTGGCGCGAGGGACGGGTCGGCGTGCATTCCTTGCCGTCCGAGGAGGCGTGGGTGGAAACGGTGTTCGTACGGCGGCGCGACGCCTACACGTCCAGCGCGCTCGCGGCCTTTCTTGACCTCATGCGACCGGCATCGACCCAGACGCTCGCAGCGGAGTAGCTCGGAGCCATCTTCCAGGGCGATGGGGCGCATCTGGTAATCCCGTTGGTCGAGATGGAACGGCTTGCTTAGGTTGCACCCCGCAGCAGCGAGGGGTGCCACCGTGCGACTTTATCGTCGAGCTTCCGCCTGTGTCGGCGGGCTCCAAACCACCGACCTTTGCTCCGGCCGCATGGTGTCCCGGTGATCGGGGGCGGGCGAACGGCGGGCAGCGGCAAAGCCGTCCTCCTCGCCCTGGGTGGCATGACGGCGCTGGCGGCGGGCCTCGGCGTGGGCCGCTTCGTTTACACGCCCATCCTGCCGGCCATGGTCGAGGGGATGGGATTGAGCAAGGCCGAGGCTGGCCTGATTGCCTCGGTCAACTTCATTGGCTACCTCGCCGGCGCGCTGCTGGCCGCGGCACCGCGCCTGCCCGGCTCGCGGCGAAGCTGGCTTCTGGGAGCGCTGGCCCTGAGCGCAATGACCACGGGCGCCATGGGCCTGGTCTCTTCCTTGCCGGCCTTCCTCGCCCTGCGCTGCGCAGGCGGCGCAGCCAGCGCCTTCGTGCTCGTTTTTGCTTCCGCGCTCGTGCTCGATCGGCTCGCGCACGCCGGCCGCAGTGCCTTGTCGGCGCTGCACTTCGCCGGCGTGGGCGTTGGCATCGCGCTCTCAGCCGCGCTCGTTTCAACGCTCCTGGCCGCCGGAGCCGGCTGGCGCGTCCTTTGGCTTGCCTCCGGTGCGGTCTTGCTGGCCCTCCTAGCTGCCGTGGCTTGGCTGGTGCCCGGGGGCGATCCGCCGCGGGAAGCAACCGCATCCCCGCCGAACGTCGGCGGAGGTAATCCGAGGCATGGTCTCGCTGCCCTCGCCTGGGCCTACGGCCTGTTCGGGTTCGGCTACGTCGTCACCGCCACGTTCCTGGTGACCATCGTGCGGGCCGACCCCGAAATCCGCTCGGTCGAACCGCTCGTCTGGGTGGTCGTGGGCGTTGCGGCGGCACCCTCGGTGGCGCTGTGGACGCGGCTCGGGACCTGGCTGGGCGTCGCGCGCGTGTTCGCGGCCGCCTGCCTGGTCGAGGCTGCTGGCGTCGTGGCGAGCGTGCTGTGGCCGACGGTGGCAGGGGCGTTGCTGGCCGCGGCGCTCCTGGGTGGGACCTTCATGGGCATCACGGCGCTGGGTTTCGCGGGTGCACGCCAGCTCGCAGCCGGAGGTGACCCGAGGCGTACTCTCGGCCTGCTGACGGCTGCGTTCGGCGCCGGGCAGATCGCCGGGCCAGCGTTCGCGGGCTTCTTGTATGACGAGACGGGCGGCTTCGTGTTGCCCTCTCTGTTGGCTGCTGGCGCGCTGCTTGCCGCAGCCGCCACGGTCCTCAGGGTGCGCCTGCCTACAGCTGCAGCCACAGATGGCAGGCAGATGTCACCGCTCGAGACAAGGGACGGAGCCGTGAGCGGCCCCGCACCAGTTGAGCAAAGCCGCCCGGGGACACAGCCGCGTCCACTTGGGAAGTCTGACTGGCGGCGATAGCTGGACTACTGAGGCTGATTCTGCAATGATCCGGAAAACTACCGGGTTGGGCCGCCTCAACACCAGGCATACCCGACCCTCCTGGGGGGAGCCTGCTGTGTCCTGCGGTCACCCTGACGGCTGGTGAAGTAGAGTGGAACGCGAGACGGGAGGCAGCATTGAGGTTGTCCACGGCTCTTCTGGCAATCGTTGTGGCGGCGGCCACGCCCTTGTTTCCATTCCAGGGTCGAGCGCAACAGGCATCTCAGGATCCCGCGGTTCTGGAGCGGGGGCGCTACCTCGTCGAGACCGCAGCCTTTTGCGGCGTGTGCCACACGACCCGGGGGGCGGAGGGACGGCTGCTGCCGGGCATGGAACTGGCGGGCGGCCGCGTCCTTGCCGAGCGAGGCTTCCGTGCGGTGGCACCCAACATCACCCCCGACCCGGAAACCGGGATCGGCCGCTGGTCCGATGCCGAGGTCGCGGCTGCTATCCGCAATGGCCGGCGCCCCGATGGATCGCTGATCGGACCTCCCATGCCGGTCGAACTCTATCGCGGCATCTCGGACCGGGACCTCGGTGCAATGGTGGCCTACCTGCGCACCGTGCCACCCGTACGCCATGCGGTGGTTGAGCGTTCAACCTACGCCGATCCACTCACCCCGTATGGACCGCCAGTCACGAGCGTGCCGGATCCCGCTCCGAATGATCCGGTCGCACGCGGTGCTTACCTCGCCGGCCCCGTGGCACATTGTATGGACTGCCATACGCCTCCCCTGCCCGGCGAGCACCGGGACTGGTCACGCATGGGCGCAGGAGGCGTTCCTTTTGAGGGTCCCTGGGGTGTGGCGGTCGCACGCAACATCACGCCGAGCGAGCAGCACGGGATCGGCAGTTGGACCGACGAGCAGATTATCGTGGCTGTCACAAAGGGCATATCGGCTGATGGGCGGCGCCTCGTGCCGCCGATGGGGGGACGTGCGCCAATCTGGGCCAAGCTGACCCAGGGCGATCTGCACGACCTTGTTGCCTACCTCCGGTCGTTGCCAGCCCGGGATTAACTCCCAGAAGCACGGACCGTCAGGCTATAAGGCAGGCTGATTGGCTTGCCGAACCCGCCCGGCAGTTCCTGGCGGTGCTGCTGCGGACGGTGCGCAAGCCCGTCCGGCTGATGAGCAACGCCGAACCGCCCCGAAACCTCTAACCTGGCCGTGACCCGCCACGCACATTCTACGACACGCCTGCGCAGAGCCGCACCAGGCAGGGTTCTACAGTGGAAAGAACGGGTCGGAATCCAATTGGACCACGTCCGCACTACAGGTGAATGGATGTACCCTGGGCACGGCCGGAACCCTAGTGAAGGAGAGTGCCCCGGCACTTCGCATCAAGGAGGGTTTGATGCCTGAGCCTCTGGGCTGCGAGCGCCGTGGCGGCTAGCTTCGGCCCCAACCAATGCTGAGATCCGTATGCCCGCCAGTTCCTCCCTTGCAGGCCTGATCAAGTGGCTGGGCCGCGACGAGTGGCGCGAGCCGTTCGAGGACGTGCTGTGGCCGCACGTGGGTCCCGCCTGCGAGCAGGCCGGCATCGAGTTCGAGGACATCAAGGACATTCTCGGCCCGCACCATGCAACCGCACTCTGGGGCTGCGCCTTCGAGGATTTCCTCACCCGCACCCTGGAGCCGGACGGGCGCAACATCGTTGACGACTACCCCAAGCGCCGCGGCTGGAAGGAGGCAGCGCCCAACCGGCGCTACATGCAGGGGCTGCGTGGCTCGGTGATGAGCCTCTACGAGGTGAGCGGCATCGTGCCCGGCGAGGCGTTCCTGGCCCGCGACCTTGTGCGCGGGGGCGAGCCGGTCCGGGTGAGCGAGCGCAGCGCGACCCAGTCGCTCGCGCAATGGGAGAAGATCGGCGCGCGGGTGGTCGAACTCGACGGCAAGCTGATCATCGGCGGCGGCCTGCTACCCTTCACGCACGAAGCCGCGGAGGAAGTGGTCCGGGTATTCAAGACCACCAGGACGCGGGCACGGCGGGAACTCGGCAAGCTGGCCAGGGACGAAGGACCCGCTGGCGCAGTACGCCCAGATCCCAGGGCCGTGGACAGGCTCGTCTTCGAGGGTGCGGCGCCGGTGTTCACCAACCTGTGGCTCGCCGACGTGCTGCCGCGGACCATGGATCCAGTCCTGCCCACCTTAGGCAACGCCCAATAATATCCGCTTCAATCTGGTGGTTTTGGTGCGATGGTGTAGTTCCACTCTGGATGAAAGGCGTCGCTGGTGATGTTGAGGCCGGCCATCTCCAGGTCGGTCACCTTGAT
>JAABUK010010205.1_pt1 | contig 12593 bp, 12 predicted proteins | sample 5559141 | NCBI WGS metagenome assembly JAABUK01 (sample SAMN10711869, study PRJNA513367) | rock metagenome | isolation source: Antarctica rocks | place: Antarctica: Victoria Land, Pudding Butte nord | collected 2016-01-03
GGCCTCCGGCAGCGGCTGGATCGGCCTGCCGCGCCGGCGCGACCATGTCGTGATCGGGCTCGACGCCATCCCCCTGCTGCCGCCTTGGGCCGCCCTGCCGCTGCTGCTCGGCCTCGTGCTGGTCGCGTGGCGGCGGGAGGGCGCCGGGTGAGGCGCCCATCGTGCCTGCAACAGAGGAGTTCGTGCCTTCCAGACGTATGAGCCCCCGCATCGCCGGGCCGCACGGGCCAGCCTGCTGGCCCTGATCGGCTTCGTCGGCCTGTGCCTGCTGGTGCTTGTGGCGAACGGGGCCGTGACGGCGAGCAGCGTCCGCACTTGGTACGCCATGCTCGAGGCGCCGCCGGGCAACCCGCCTAACTGGGCGTTCGCGCCGGTGTGGGCGACGCTCTATCCCCTAATCGGCGTCGCGGCTTGGCTGGTCTGGCGCCGCATCGACGTCGGCGCGGAACGCAAACGGGCGGGGCTGCGCCTTTGGGGCTGGCAGTTGCTGCTGAACGCGCTCTGGCCGGCGGCGTTCTTCGGCCTGCGCAACCCCGGCCTGGCGATGGCCCTCATCCTTGCCCTGATCGCCGCCGTAGCCCTCACGATCAAGGCGTTTTTGCGGCTGCGCCCGCTCGCCGCGCTGCTTTTGCTGCCCTATGCGGCGTGGCTTTGCTATGCGGCATACCTCAACGCGGGCTTCTGGTGGCTCAACCGAAGCTAGGCTAATATGCCGCCATGAGTCGTATCGCCCCCGTCCTGATCCCCGCCGCCCTGACCGCCGCCGCCCTGATCGCCGCCTCTGTCCTTGCTGCCCCGGCGGCGTGGGCGCAGGGCGGCAACCCCGCCGCCATCCAGGCCCCCGGCTTCGGCCCGTCCAAGGGTTCGCGCGACAAAACGCCGCGGCAGTCCGCGCCGCCCGCCCTGCCCGGGGCCCGCGCCGAGCCCGCCGCGGTCGCGCCCGCCGAACGCGCCGCCGCCGACCTGCCGCCGACCGAGGCGCTGTTCGACGCCGTCAACCGCGGCGACCTGCCCGCCGCCAAGGATGCCGTCGCCCGCGGCGCCGACCTCAACGGCACCAACGTGCTAGGGCTGACCCCACTCGAGCTTTCCGTCGATCTCGGGCGCAACAGCATCTCCTTCCTGTTGCTCTCCTTGCGCGGAGGCTCCGGCTACAGCGTCGCGCGCGAGCCGCAGCCGGCCGCCGCCGCGGCCACCCCCACCCGCGCGGAACGGCTTGCCGAACAGCGGGCGGAGCGCGCCGCCCGGCAGCAGGCCGCCATCCGGCCGCCGACCCCGGCGGCACCGCAAACCGCCCGGCTGTTCGCCGGCAACGGCGGCGCACCCATCCCGCAGGCGGGGTTCCTGGGCTTCGACTCTGGGCGATAGCGTTCTCTCGGGGGCCGACGAGGTCTCCGCCGCGCTACCAAAAGACAAGCGGCCCCGTGCAGCCGGAACCGTCGGCGGCTACTGGCGCCTGGCGGGCGGCTACTGGAGGGGGCCGACGGCCCGCACGGCCTGGCTCTGGACCATCGCCACCCTCGCCCTGGTCATCGCTAACATCGGCGTCCAGTACGGCGTCAATAAGTGGAACGCGTTCTTCTTCAACGCGATGGAGCAGAAGCAACAGAACGTGGTGCTCAGCGCCATCGGCCTGTTCGCCGCGCTGGCCGTGGCATCGTCCGCGGTCAGCGTGTTCCAGCTCGTGGCGCGCATGCGGCTGCAGGTGTTCTGGCGCCAATGGCTGACCGAGCGCCTGGCCGAACGCTGGCTCGGCGACCAGCGCTTCTACCGCCTCAGCATCGCCGCCCCCGACATGGACGCGCCCGAGTTCCGCATCGCCGAGGACGCGCGGGTCGCCACCGAGCCGGTGGTGGATTTCGGCACCGGCATCATGAATGCCGTGCTCACCGCCGTCGTGTTCTTCAGCGTGCTGTGGACCGTGGGCGGAGATGCGGACGTGTTCGGCGTCCATGTCCCGGGCTTCATGGTGTTCGCCGCCATCGCCTACTCCGCGGTGATGTCGGGATCGATGCTGCTGTTCGGCCGTCCGCTGATCGCCCGCATCGAGGAAAAGAACGTGGCCGAGGCCCGGCTGCGCACCGAGATGGGCCGGGTGCGGGAGAACGCCGAGAGCATCGCCCTCATCGGCGGCGAGGAGGACGAGACCCGCGGCCTGCGCGACACCTTGCAGTCCCTGGTTGACGCCTGGCTCCGGCAAATCCGCCAGCTGGCCCGCATGACTTGGCTGATGGGCAGCAACTGGGCCGTGGCGCCCGTGTTCCCGCTGCTGCTGGAAGCCCCGAACTACCTGGCGGGGACCATGACCCTGGGCTCCCTCATGCAGACGGCCGCGGCCTTCGTGCAGGTGCAGGTCGCGCTGAACTGGCTGTTCGACAACTATCCACGCATCGCCGAGTGGCTGGCCTCGGCCGGCCGCGTGACCGGGCTATGGACCGCCTTCACCCAGCTCGACGCCTCGGTCGGCACCAATGCCAACGACCGCATCGTGATCGCCAGCAGCCCGGACAGCGCGGTGCGGCTCGAGGGCCTCTCCGTCGCGCAATACAACGGCCGCGTGATGATCGAGGAGGCCCACACCGCCATCGAACGGGGCGACCGTGTGCTGCTGACCGGCGAAAGCGGCACCGGCAAGAGCACGCTGATCCGCGCCATCGCCGGGCTGTGGCCCTGGGGGTCCGGTCGCGTACTGCTGCCCGAGGGCGCCCGCGTCGCCTTCCTGCCCCAGCGCGCCTACATCCCGAACGGGACGATGCGGCAGGTGCTGAACTATCCGGTAACGGCGCAGCAGCCGAGCGACGCGGCGTTGACCGCAGCCCTCGAACGCTGCGGCCTGCAGCATCTGGTGCCGCGACTCGACGACGAGGACCGCTGGGACAAGCAGCTCTCCAGTGGCGAGCAGCAGCGCATCGGCTTCGCGCGGCTGCTCGTGCAGCGCCCGGACGTGGTGATCATGGACGAGGCGACGGCGGCGCTGGACGTGCACAGCCAGGCCTCGATGATGGAGCTGTTCCGGCACGAACTGGCGGACGCGACGGTGATCAGCGTCGGCCACCGCCCCGAACTCGAAGAGTACCACACCCGCAAGCTGGCGCTGCGCCGCTATGGTGCCGACGACGAGTCCGACGAGAGGGACACGGCCCGGCGCCGCAAGCTCGCCAAGCTGCTCCGCCGCACCCTCCGCCCGCGCGCCACGCCGGACCCCTCGCACCCGATCTCCCAGTAGGCCTTCCCAGTAGCCGCGCTACTCCGCCTCCGGCGCCGCCCGCAGGCGCTTGGTCGCGCCCCGCTGCACCTTCGCCTCCACCCGCCGGCGTTTCGAGGCGCGGGTCGGCTTGGTGTCCCGCCGCAAGGTCGGCAGCACCGCCGCCTCCCGCAGCAAGGCCACAATCCGCTCCAGCGCGTCCTGCCGGTTGCGGTCCTGCGAGCGGAACCGCTGCGCGCTCACCACCAGCACGCCGTCGCCGGTGACGCGGTGGCCGCCCAGCGCCTCCATCCGCTGCCGCACCCGCTCCGGCAGCGAGCCCGGCCGCCGCAAGTCGAAGCGGACCTGCACGGCGGACGACACCTTGTTGACGTTCTGCCCGCCAGGCCCCGACGCGCGCACGAAGCTCTCTTCGAGCTCGCGCGGGTCGAAGGCGATGCCGGGGGCGATCGGGATGAGCATGGGAACCAGGTGCGGGGAGGGAAGCGCGGGTATAGAGTGTTGTGGCGCTTGGGGGAATGCACCGATGGCCACGATCCAGATCGGCCTGGCCAGTCAAAGCAGCCAGGTGGACGCCGGCGCGTTGCGGACGGTGGCCGCGGCGCTCGACTTCCAGGTGAAGCAGCATTTGCGGCTGGTCTGGGACATCGATGCGGCCGTGGCGGCGGTCGAGGATCCGCTCCGCATCCCGCGCGGCGTCTGGCCGATCATCGTCATGGACCACACCCCGTCCAGCGTCGGCGGCCTGCACACGACCGACCACGGCATCCCCTTCGCGGTCGTGCTCGCCGCCCGCGACTGGGGCCTGGCCGCGAGCCACGAATGCATCGAGATGCTGATCGATCCCACGGGCAACAAGACCGTACGCTCGATCGGGCTCGAAATGGTCAATGGCGAAGTCTGCGAGAAGGCGCAACCCGTGGACTACCTGCTGGAAGCCTGCGACCCGATCGAGGACGTGGACCACGCCTACGACATCGACGGCGTGACGGTAACGGACTTCTACACGCCCAGCTACTTCGACGAGCAGCTCGTCGCCGGCCGGCACTACAGCTTCAACGGCGCCCTGACCCGGCCGCGCGAGGTCCGCCCCAACGGCTACCTCAGCTGGCATGACCCGGTGCTGAACCGGCTGCAGCAGCTGCGCTTTTTCGGCACGCCCTCGATCGTCACGCTGCCGGAGCACGGCGCCGCCGGCACCCAGGCCGGCAACTCGATGCGGGAGTTCGTGGACAGGCACACCGACACGCCCCGGCTGAAGCTTCATGTGCGGAGCAAGACGTAGAGCATGATCCGACCACACGGGATCACCCGTCGGATGAACATGCTCGTATAATCAAAGGCTAGAGCGCGAGCCGTGCGCCTATCAGCACGGATCGTGCTCTAGCCCGGCCTCAAGGCGCCAGCGCCACCCCGTCCAGCCAGGGGTGCGCACGGTTGTCCGGCTCCTCCAGCCGCTGGCGCAGCGACGCCGCCAGCGGAGCCAGGCCGAGCGCCGTGGCTTGGGCCAGCGCCGCGGTGAACATCCGGCGTGACCGCTCGGCCTCGCCCCGGCGCAGCGCCACCTCGCCCAACAGCCCCAGCGCGTAGCCGCCGGCGCCGGGCTCCTTGATGCGGAGCGCCAGGTCATACGCCATCGTGCCCGCGGCCGCGGCGCTGTCCAGGTCGCCCAGGACCAGGTGCGCCTGCGCCAGGATGGCGAGCCGCATCGGCTGCAAGGCCAGGAACTGCATCCGCTCCGCCTCGTCCACCGCCTGCCGCGCCAGCACCACGCCCCGGCCCGCCTGGCCCGCTTCCACATAGGCCAGCGCCAGGAAACCGGCGGCCACCGGCCGCAGCAGCCGGATATCGGCCTTGGCGCACATCTCGTACGCCTGCTCCAGCGCCTGCACGCCCTGCTGCGGCCGCCCTTCGGAGATCCGCAACACGCCCTCGGCGATGTGGGTGAAAATCCAGTTCTGCCGCTTATCGGCCTGCCGCGCGAGTTGGGTGGCCTCGTCCACCGCAAGCCGCGCCTCCTCGAAGCGGCCCGCCGCCGACAACGCGCGCGCCAGGTAGCCGAGTGCCGTGACCGAGAGCTCCGCGTCCAGGCTGAACCGCCCGTTCGCCGGCGGCGGCCGGCCGATATGGTCCAGGACGCGGTTGAGGGAGACGACGATCTCGGGGACGCGGCTCTGCGACAGGTGCACCAGCGCCGTCTGGAACTCCGCGCGGATCTCGAGGTCGCGATCGCCGCGCTCCGCCCCGATCCGCCGCGCCGCCTCGGCCGCTGCCTCCGCGTCGTCCGGGTTCCCCATCAGCCACAGCACATGGCTGCGCAAGGCGTGGCTCTGGCCGAGGCTCGCGTGGTCGTCGTGCACTCCCGCCAGATGGACCGCCTGATCGAGGTGCGGCCGCAGCACGGCAACGTGGCCCAGCCGAAACAGCGGCCAGCGGATGGCGATGTGCAGCCCGAGCAGGGTGCGCTCCTTCTCCGCCCCGTCCGGCCAGTGTTCGGCGGCCGCCAGCGCCTGCTGGTAGTACCGTGCCGCTTCGGGGTTGGCGTAGTGATCGTAGGCCTGCGCGGCAGCGGCGCGGGAATAGGCGACCGCCTTGGGCCAGGCCTCGGCCTGGGTCGCGTGGTCGGCCAGCAGGCCGGCGCCGGGCTCCCCCATGTCCGCCCGGCGCTCCAGCGCGTCCAGCACCGCGGCGTGCATCCGCACGCGGCTGCGCACGAGGATGCCGTTATAGGCCGCCTCCCGGATCAGCCCGTGCCGGAACGCGTAACCCGGCGCGCCACCGCCCTCCGCCGGCACCAGGAACCCCGAGCCGCAGAGCCGTTCCAGCACCGGCGCCAGCGTCGCCTGCGGCAAATTGACCACCGTCCCCAGCAGGTCCACCGGCACGCTGGTGCCCACCACGGCGGCGGCCTGCAGCACGTCCTTGTCGCCATCCGCCAGCCGGTCCACCCGCGCATCGAGCAAGCCGCGCAAGCTGTCCGGAACCCGCAGCACGCTCACCGCCCGCTCCAGCCGGAACCGCTCGCCGACGCGCACGAGTTCGCCCGTATCGACCAGGGCTTGCAGGCATTCCTCGATGAAGAGCGGGTTGCCGCGCGTATGCTCGATCAGCTTGCGCTCCAGCCCATCCACATCCGGACCCGGCAGCAGCAGGCTGCGCAGCAGGGACCGCGTCCCCCGTTCATCGAGCGAGCGCAGGTGGCAGGCGGACCACGACGCCAGGTTGGTGAACTGCGTTTCGGGCGGCCGTTCGGTCACGATTGCCAGCATCCGCTGCCCCGGCTGGGCCGTGCTCAGGCGCTGGATGCCAGCCGCGCTCTCCGCGTCCAGCCAATGCGCGTCCTCGACCACCAGCGCCGTCGGCCGATGCAGGCTCACGCGCTGGAACGCCTCCGCCGAGGCGGCGATGGTGCGTTCCCGCCGCTCGCGCGCCTCCAGCCCATCCCACCCGGCCTGCGCCCGCAACCCCAGCAGCGATGACAGCGGCGCCAACAGCTGGTCCGGCCCCTCCCGGGCCGGCATCGCCAGCCCGGCGAGCACCTTGTCCTGCCGCACCGCAGCGTCATCAGCGGGGGCGAAGCCGAACAGGCTGCCGAGCAGGTCCGCCACCACACCGTAGCTGGTGCGCCGATGCGGCGGCGCCTCGGCCTGGCACAGCATCCAGTCCTCCGGCAGCCGGCCCGCAGTGAACTCCCGCACCAGGCGGGACTTGCCGCAGCCGGCTTCGGCGATCACCCGGATCGCCTGCGCCTCCCCCGCCGCCGCATGGTCGAGCGCGGCCTGCAGCTGCGCCATCTCCGTCTCGCGGCCGACAAAGCCCGGCCGGCGCGGCGCCGCCCGCGTCCTCCCCGGCAACACGCGCACCAGCTCGAACAGCAGCATCGGCTCCGCCAGGCCCTTGACCGCGACCTGCCCCAGCGGGCGGACCTCGGCGGCGCCGCCAGTCAGCTGCAGCGTCGCCGCCGTCAGCACGATCTGGTCGGGGCCCGCCACCTGTTCCATGCGCGACGCCAGGTGCACCGCCGCGCCGGCCGCGTTGTAGTGCAGCGCCACGTCCCCGGCGACGGCACGGACGACGACCTCGCCGGAACTCAGCCCCACACGGACCTGCACCCGGGGCCGCACCGTCGCATGCACCGCCGACCGCATGGTCAAGGCCGCCAGGCACGCCTGCGCCGCATGGTCTTCGACCGCAAGCGGCGCTCCGAACAGCGCCATCACGCCGTCGCCCATGACCTGGTTGACCAAGCCGCCGAACCGATGCACGGCGTCGCTCATCTGCTTGACCACTGCGGCCAGGGTCTCGCCCGCCTGCTCCGGATCCTGCCGGGAGACCAGGTCGATGGACCCCTTGATGTCGGCGAACAGGACAGTGACCATCTTGCGCTCGGACCGCATGAGGGCGGCCTGTGGCGGGCGGGATGCGTCGGCTGGCGCCGGCTGCCCCAGCCGGTTGCCGCAGCCCGGGCAGAACGCGGCCCCGGCGGGAACACCGCCTCCGCAAGCCTCGCATGTCAGCATGGTCGTGCCGCAATCCTCCAGGCCAGCCGCTTGGCGGCAACGACCGGCCTATGACATGCTCTGACAGGCTCGGTAGGCTCGGGTCAAGCAGGTTCCGCGCAGGCCGCCAGCAGGAGACGCCAATGCCGTCCGAACATTACCGGGTCGACGTCACGCTCAACCATCCCAAGGCAAGCGTCTCCCAGGTTTACCTCTCCGCCGGACACGAGACGCCGGTGCATGCGCACACGCACGACTACGTGGTGCACCCGCGGGCGGCGACCAAGCTGCTGAAAACCTCGTACAAAGACGGCGCGGTGATCGCCACCGAGGAGATCGAGCACAAGCCCGGCGAACCCTATTTCGTCGCCGCCACCGAGGACGGCGTCACGTTCTCGCTCAAGAACATCGGCGACGGGCACATGCTCTGCGATAAGACGCTCATCCCGCCCCGGGCGTGACCGCTCCGGCTTCGTGCAAGGCCAGGATGTCAGCGACCGCCCGCCGGATGTCGGGGCTCAGCTCCGCGGCGATGCCGCCGGCAAGGCAGGCGTCCAGGAAGCGCTCGGCCGGGCCGAGCGGCGGCCGTCGAACTCGCCGAACACCAGCGCGCTCAGACCGGGCCCGGCCGCAATCCAACGGTGATGACGGTCTGCGAGCTGGCCCTAGCGCTGTGTGTCAGTCACCTTGACCTGCTCCGGCTGGATGGCGAGGGATATTTCTCCTGTTAAACGCTGTGTCGCACCATGATCGCCAGCCCGGAGGAGACGCTAGTAACCCATCCTATTCAGCGGATTGAGGTCTGACGCTGCTCGGATCGTCAGACGTGGCTCGGCATTGCGCCTGTTTCGTCGCGGTCTGGTCGGAGGTGCTGGGCGCTGAAGTTGGTATGACGAGGCGGGATCGGGGCGATTGCCCCAACGGTCATGGTCCGGCGAGTTGCAAGCTACGCGCGACACCGCCGCGCCTTACTTGCCGGCGCGAGATGTCGACCCCGACCGCGCGCAACTGGGCGGCTATCCGTCGCACCGGGACCTGTCTCTGATGGTGCTGGGCCAGCACCGCGGTAGTGGGTCAGTTTGAACCTCTCTGATTAAAGTCCTAGCCGTTCCGAGATGCAAGCCGTGCCGGACGCATCGTCGCGTCTGCGCGCGGCGGTGCTAACCCGGGCCTCCTTTGCGGCCCTCTACGGCATTCCCGAGGCCAAGATTCCGGTTTTGCAACATAACACTGCCCCTGCGATTAAGCGTATCGATCTCGCGCCCAATCCATAGGGCAGCCGCGAGACGGGGCGGCCGGGGAACTGCACATCAGCCCGCACCACGCCTTCGGCCTCGACCTGCGTCGGACCGGGCAGGCTGATATTGGCATCGTGGCTCAAGAGAGTGATACGACAACCATAGCCTGGCCAGCTCGCCAGGCGTGCCCGAGAGCTTGACGCGCTCGGCCATGACGTCGCAGGAGCCATCGGTCGAGCGCCGTCGACCTGGTCGGCTGGACCGGGAGCGATCATGCCGGCACCTCGAGTGTTGTGTGTGGGCGAATGATGCACGCGTCATACCGGTGCGTTAAGGGTCATTTGGCCAACCGAAGCGGCGCCGGGTTCGCGGCGACCGCCGCCTCAGCCAGGCTGTTATCGACCGCCTGCTCGAACGGCGTGCCCGGATCGACGAACCCCGCAGAGACCATGCTGGCCAGCAGCCGCTCGTATCCCGTGCGGGGCAGCACCGGCGTGCGTCCCCAAATGCCCAAGCCCTGATATCGTCCAACCGCGGCCTCGAGCCGGGACCGCGGCAGCGCGGGAAAGTACGACTGCACGGCATCGGCAATGGCGCCGGGCGGCGCCCCATGCACCCACATCTGCGTGCGATAGATCGCACGCACCATCGCCCCCAACTCCTCCTGCTTCCACGCGATCACCCCGGCACGGGCATAGAACGTGGTGTACGAGCACGGTCCCCGGTCCGCCGCCGCGTACCAGACGCTGCACCCGGCCTCCACCAGCGCCTCCGCATACGGCTGGAACACCTGCACCACGTCGACCTCGCCCCGCAGCAGCGCCTCCGCATTCTCCGCCATCGACCGGTCCGCAACGCGCACGATTTTCGACGGATCGAGCCCGGCCAGCCGCACGTCGTGCTGCAAACACAGCCACGGCGTCGGCACCTCGCTCACCGTCGCAAGCCGCAGGTCCACCAGCGCCGCCGGCGTGAACGGTGGCAGTGCCGCGCGCGTCAGCAGGAAGAACGGGTCTCGCGTCACTACCTCGCCAAAGCACTTGAAATCCGCACCCGGGATCGTCGCATACCCCTGGTTTACCCGCATCGGCCCGCCCCACCCCACGTCCACGCTGCCATCCATCAGCCCATCCAGCGCGCGCGAGGGCTCGGTGCTGCTGACGAACCGGATCTCCACACCCTCCTGCCCGAACGCATCCATCGACAGCGCCGCATAGAACGGGGCGTAGAACAGGCCGCGCAGCGCCTCCTGCAGAATGATCATCGGATGGTCTCCTATCGTTGTTCCAGGCCGAAGGCGCGGCTGACCCGCACCGTGGAGTCCAGCAGTGCGAACACCACCAGCGCAAACCCCACCAGCACCGACCCGGCGGCCAGCACGATCGGGCCCGGCGACTGGTCGACATACGGGAAGATTCGCACCGGCAGCGTGATGGCGTCGGGCCCCGACAGGAACAACGAGATCACCACCTCGTCAAACGACAGGATGCCTGCGAACACCGCCCCGCCGATCACACCCGCGCGGATACCGGGCAGCGTCACGTGCCAGAACACCCAGCCCGGCCCGGCGCCCAGCCCCGCCGCCGCACGCTCCAGGCTCGGGTTGTGCTGCGCGAAGCTGGCCCCCACCAGTCGCAGCACGAAGGGTGCGGTGAACACGACGTGCCCCGCCACCAGCCCGGCCTTGGTCCCCCCGAACCCGGCCTGCGTGTAAAACACCAGGAACCCGAGCCCCAGCACCACCGCAGGAATCCCGAGCGGCATCGCCAGGAACGCCTCGATCCACCGCCGCGCCGGCACCGCGAACCGCGTCAAGGCCAACGCTGCCGCCGTTCCCAGCACCGTAGCCAGCACCGCCACCGAAGCCGTGACCTCAAGGCTGATCAAGGCCGCGTCGACGAACTCCGGATCATCGAGGAAGGCGCGATACCAGCGCAGGCTGAACCCTTCGGGCGGGAACCCGATCGTCTCGCCCCCCGTGAACGAGGCCACGACCACGACCGCGATCGGCCCGATCAGCGCGGCCCGCACCAGCGCGCAATACGCATAGAGCGCACTCATGCGGGCACCGGAGACAGCCGTGCCACCACCGCCTGGAACGCCCGCAGCAGCCCCGCCGTGGTTACCAGCAGCAGCACCCCGATCGCCGCACCAAAAGGCCAGTTCATGCCGCTGATCGCCTGCTCGTCGGCCACAACCGCCAGCACACGCACGCCGGTCCCACCCAGCACCGCAACCGTGACATACGCCCCGGTGGTCAGCGCGAACACGGTCGTCACCCCCGCCACCATCCCCGGCGCGCTCAGCGGCAGCACTGCCAGGAACGCCTGAAACCGCTTGGCCCCGAGGTTGCGCCGCCCGCAGCAGTTGCAGGTCAAGCTTCTGCAGCGACCCGAACAACGCCAGCACCATGAACGGAAAGAACACGTGCACCAGCCCCGCCAGCACCGCCGCCTCGGCGAAAAATGCGTCCGCCCACTCCCGGGTGCCCCTAGGCTCCGCAGCATGGCGTTCAGCAGCCCGAACTCCCCCAGGATCACCACCCAGCCGAAGCTGCGCACGACGACGCTGATCAGCAAGGGCGCCAGCAGCCCCAGCAGCAGCAACCCTTGCACCCGCCGCGGCGCCAGGCGCAGGCACCACGCGAAAGGCGTGCCGAGCACCAGGCACGTGACCGATACCGCCGTCGCCAGCTTGAACGTCTCTCCCAGCACCCGCAGGGAGTACGGGTCGGTCAGCAACCGGGCGTAGTTCGCCGCCGTGAAGCCGCCACCCGCGCCGGTCGGGCTGAACCGGTGGACACTCTCCCAAACCAGCAAGATCAGCGGACAAGCGAACAGCACCGTGAACGCCATCATCGTCGGCAGCAGCAGCAGCGCCGGGGCCAACCCGATCAAGCCGGCAGCATCCAGGATTCCGCCGGCTCCACCCCAGCCGCAGCGCCTGTCCGCGCACCAGCCCCTCGGGCGGCCGTGCGATTTCGGCCACCACGGCCTCGCCCTGCGCAGTGTGCAGAGTGAGTCGGGTCAGCGCGCCCAGATACTCCACCGTTTCCAGCGTCGCCGCAACGGACCCACAGGGTCGAGCCGCATCCGATGCGGCCGCACCGCCAGCACCACGTCGGCCGCCAGCATGTCCGCCCTCGCCGGCGCCAGCACCACCCCGTCGGCCAGCATCACCTCCACCATCCCGCCCGAACGCCCCGCCACGTGACCCGGCAGCAGGTTGCACCCCCCGATGAACCGCGCCGCGAACCGCGTCTCCGGCCCGAACCCCACATTGTCCCGCAGCGTCATATGCGGGAACAATGCGTAGTCCTGGAACACCATCCCCATGTCGCGCCGATGCGGCGGCAATCCGGTGATGTCCTGCCCATCCAACCACACCGACCCGGCATCCGGCCGCAAGAACCCGGCAACCAGGTTCAACGTCGTCGTCTTCCCGCAACCCGACGGTCCCAGCAGCACGAGGCAAGCCCCCCGCTCGACCCGGAGCGACAGCCCATCCACCGCCCGCGTCCCGCATAACCCTTGCTGATGCCCCGCAACTCCAGGAAAGCGATGCCCCCGCCTGCCGCGTCCAGGATCAGGGCGCCATGATTTTGTCGAACCGCTCCGACCAGGCCCCGAACTGCTCGTTCAGCGCCGGCAC
>JAABUK010010206.1_pt1 | contig 12591 bp, 14 predicted proteins | sample 5559141 | NCBI WGS metagenome assembly JAABUK01 (sample SAMN10711869, study PRJNA513367) | rock metagenome | isolation source: Antarctica rocks | place: Antarctica: Victoria Land, Pudding Butte nord | collected 2016-01-03
ATGGCGGGTGTGGCTCGGCGTGATCGGATGAAGGAATGGCTTCGACACCCAATCCGTAAACGCGATCAGCAGCTTACGCGACACCCGCTGCTGAATCCCAGCTATGCGGTGAATAAAATGGGCTAGAGGAGTATGCCCGGCAGATACCGGGCTTCACCTTCGCCTGCTGCGTCGCCAGCGGGGACAGCGCCCACCCGAACAAGGGCTACGTCACCCGCTACATCGAGCCTGCCCACGTCAATGGCGGCGATGTGGACATCTACCTTTGCGGCCCGCCGCCGATGGTGGACGCCGTCTGCCACCACTTGACGCAGCAGGCGATCTCGCCGGCCAACTTCTACTTCGAGAAGTTCTCGCCCAGCGGCGCCGTCACCGCCATCGGCGAGAGCCACCGGGCGGCGTAGGATGTGTCAGTGATCCATCCCGGGCGGTTCGAGGGCAAGGCCGGCGTCGTCACCGGCGCGGCGCAGGGCATCGGTCGTACGGTTGCCCTGCACATGGCGCGCGAGGGCGGCATGGTCGTTCTGGTTGATCGCTCCGACTTGGTCCGGGACGTGGCGGACGAAGCGGCCTCTGCAGGCGGAAAGTGCCATGCCGTCACCGCGGACCTGGAGCAATACGCGGAGTGCTGCCGGGTGATGGAGGAGGCGCAGGGCCGGTTCGGCCGGGTGGACGTCCTGGTCAATAACGTTGGCGGCACGATCTGGGCCAAACCCTACGCCGAGTATGAGGAAGACCAGATCGAGGCGGAGGTGCGGCGCTCCCTGTTCCCCACACTGTGGTGCTGCCGGGCCGTGCTGCCTCACATGCTGGCGGGCGGTGGTGGGGTCATCGTCAACGTGTCATCCGTGGCGACGCGCGGGGTCAACCGTGCGCCCTATGCTGCGGCCAAGGGGGGCGTGAACGCGCTCACCGCAAGCCTGGCCTGGGAATACGCGGAGCACGGCATCCGTGTCTGCGCCACGGCTCCGGGAGGCACGGACGCGCCGCCGCGCCGGATACCGCGCAACGCCGCGCCCCCGGGCGAGCAGGAAACGGCCTGGTATCAGCAGATCGTGGACCAGACCGTCGGGTCCAGCCTCATGAAACGCTACGGCACCATCGAGGAACAGGCGGCGGCAATCCTGTTCCTTGCGTCCGACGAAGCCTCGTACATCACGGGCACCGTCCTGCCCGTGGCGGGCGGAGACTTGGGTTAACGCGGCCACGCCACGGCCGCGTGCGAACGGCAGCCGGGCCGATCCCGGCAAGCAGGACAGCCGCCACGACAAGTGGCGCAATGGAGGAACGTGGACATGAGCGGACTGATCGTTGACAGCCCCGAGGCGAAGCAACTGTTCACCCGGGCATCCGGGCTGGACGGGACCGGCGGGGACGAGCGGCTGAAGCGGATCATGCAGCGGATCACGACCGACCTGTGCCGCACGGTCGAGGAGTTCGACGTGACGCCGACCGAGTTCTGGACCGCGGTGGGCTACCTCACCCGGCTCGGCCAAGCGAATGAGGCCGGGCTGCTCGTCGCCGGGGCCGGCGTCGAGCACTTCCTGGACCTGCTGGTGGACGAGAAGGAGCGCCAGGCAGGACTGGCCGGCGGCACCCCGCGCACCATCGAGGGACCGCTCTGGCTGGCCGACGCGCCGCTGTCCAAGGGCGAGGCCCGGCTGGACCAGGACCCGGAGCAGGGCACGGTGCTGTTCATGGAAGGCCAGGTATGCGATGCGGACGGCACGCCCATCCCCGGCGCCATCGTGGATGTGTGGCACGCCAACACCAAGGGCGGCTACTCCCACTTTGACCCGTCGCAAAGCCCCTACAACCTGCGCCGCCGGATCGAAACGGACGACCAAGGGCGCTACCGCTTCCGCTCCATCCTGCCTGCCGGCTACGGCTGCCCTCCGGATGGGCCGACGCAGGAGCTGCTGAACCACCTTGGGCGGCACGGGCAGCGCCCTGCGCACGTCCACTTCTTCGTGGAGGCGCCGGGCCACCGGAAGCTGACCACGCAGATCAACATCGCCGGCGACAAGTTCCTGCACGACGACTTCGCCTTCGCCACCCGCGACGGGCTGATCCCGGAGGTCGTCCGGCACGACGACCCGGCGGAGATCACCCAACGCGGCCTGAACGAGCCTTTCGTGACCATTAAGTTCGACTTCGCCATGAACCGGGAAGCCGAGAACCTGCCGGAGGCCGTGGTCGTGCGCGAGCACGCCAAGGCCGCCTGACGCGCCGCGGCGCCGCCCGTCCGCGTGCGGCGCCGTGCCCTATCTGATGGAGGCCACCATGCCGGACTCTCTTCCTCCCGATGCGCGTGGCCTCGCCCGTGACCTGGTCATCGCCGACGTGCAGAGCACGATCGTGGACGTGCCGACGGTGCGCCGGCACAAGCTGTCCAACACCTCCGTCACGGCACAAAGCTACGTCTTTGTGCGGGTCCGCCTCGCCAACGGCGTCGAGGGCATTGGCGAGGCTGCGACCCTCGGCGGCCCCCGCTGGAGCGAGGAAAGCGTCGAAGCCATGAAGGCCAACATAGATGCCTACCTCGCTCCGGCGTTGCTAGGCAGCCGCGCCGACCAGTTCGAGGCGGCCGGGCTGCGCATGGACCAGGCAGCCAAGCGCAACAACGCCGCGAAGGCCGCCATCGAGACTGCGCTATTCGATGCGGTCGGGAAGACCTTCGGCCTGTCCGCCGCGGCCCTGCTCGGCGGCGCTGTGCGCGACAGCATTCCCGTGCTGTGGACCCTGGCCTCGGGCGATCCCGTGCAGGAAGTGGAGGAAGCCGGCCGCAAGCTGGACGCCCGGCTGCACCGCACGTTCAAGGTCAAGATCGGCGCGCAGGAGCCTGCCGCAGACATGGCCCGGATGCGGCACCTGGCGCAGGCGCTGGAAGGGCGTGCGACCCTGATCGTGGACGCGAACCAGGCATGGGACGAAACCACCTCTGCGCGCTGCCTGCCGCAGCTGCACGAGATGGGTGTGGCGCTCGTGGAGCAGCCTGTACCGGCGTGGAACCTCGCCGCCATGGCCCGGCTGCGCGCCCGCCCCGGCACGCCGCCGCTGCTGGCCGATGAGTGCGTGTTCGACGCGCACGACATGCTGGCGGTGGCCAATGCCGCCGCGGCCGATGCGGTGTCGCTCAAGCTGGTGAAGCACGCCGGTCTGCTCGGGGTCCGCAAGGTCGCGGCTGTGGCGGAGGCCGCGGGCATCGGCCTGTATGGCGGCTGCCTATTGGAAAGCTCGGTTGGCGCTGCGGCGCATTTGCAGGTGTTCAGCACCTTTCGCGAGCTGGCCTGGGGTTGCGAGCACTTCGGCCCGCAGATCCTGACCGGCGAATATGTGACGGAGCCGCTGCGGTTCGAGAACTTTCACGTCCACCTGCCTACCGGGCCGGGTATCGGCGTGAGCGTGGACGAGGACAGGCTGCGTCACTACGCGCGCAGCTAAAAGCCCGTTTTGAAAGGGGTTCTGGGCAATGTCTGACAGTGTGACCGGGACGGTTATCGCGGCGTTCCAGGTGGTTTGCTTGTTGTGGAGCGTGCCATGTGGACACCAGAGGACCGTGCGCTGGTCGGGAACTAGGGGGCTGGCCAAGCGCTGGCGGACGACCAGTGGCGCTTGTTGCAGCCTTTGATCCCGCCTGCCAAGCCCGGAGGGCGCCCGCGCACGATGGACATGCGGCGCATGCTGGACAGCCTGTTCTACGTGCTGCGCACCGGCTGCCAGTGGCGGCACCTGCCGCCGCCGCCTGCGTTCGTGCCGTGGCCGACCGTTTACGGCTACTTCCGCAACTTCCTGGACGCGGGCGTGTGGGAGAGCATGCGCCATCACCTCGTGGTCATGCTGCGCGAAGGCGCGGGCCGGGAGCCAAGCCCCACGGCCGCGGTGATCGGCAGCCAGAGCGTGAAGACCACGGAAAGCGGCGGTCCGCGCGGCTACGACGCTGCCAAGAAGGTCATGGGCCGCAAGCGGCACATCGCCGTGGACACGCAGGGCCGGCTGCTGGGCGTCGTCGTCCACGCCGCCTCCATCCAGGACGCCGACGGCGCGGGGGGGCTGCTCGGGCGCATTAAGCCGCTGTATTGCTGGCTGCGCGCCGTGTTCGCCGATGGCGGCCACAACCGCAAACGGCCGCCAACCAGCCCCGCACGACCCGGCCCCGCCGGCAACCGCGTGCGCGGCCGGTTCGCACATCCACGCGCAGGGACGCCCGCTTCCCCTCCAACCATCCCAGCCAGGCGCCCCCCTCACCCAGCCGCCTCCACCGCCGCGAACCACTCCGCATAGACCGTATTGCGCGCCATCCGCCGGTTCAGGTCCGGCGCGCCGTCCGTCCACCAGGGCAATCCCCGCTCACCCAGTGCCCGCTTCGCCGCATCCACCCGCAGCCGCGCAGCCTCCCGCATCGCCTCGTCGCCAGCCCGCATCGCCGCGCCCTTGGCCCGGCGCGCCGCCATCAGCTCCCGTTGCAGGGAGGCACGTACCTCCGGCACCAAACCAGGGTTGGCGCACCGCCACAGGCGCCCCCGCACGACGAAGTAACGGCCATCCGGAGTAGTGGGATACGGCATCGTCATCCCCCGGATGAACGCAACCAAGTGTCGCCGCATTCAAGCCGGATAACTCCCGTCTTGCTGCAGCCACACTCCGCGCGCATCCTCCCGGCGTAACGGCCTGGCCGCCGCCGGCCCCATCGAGGATCCGTCATGCCCCCACCCTACAGCGCCCTGTATGCCTTCGGCGACAGCCTATCCGACGCCGGCAACGTCTCGATCGCCACGGCGCTGATCGGCCAAACCCCGGTCTCCCCACCCTACTTCAAAGAAACCTACGGCAACTCTACCGCCATCGTCTTCAGCAATGGCCCGGTCGCCGTGCAGGTCATGTCTCTGCAGCTCGGCCTCGGCACCCTCGCGCCGTCGCTGCTCGGCGGCAACGACTTCGCCTATGGCGGGGCCGAGACCGGCAGCACCCCGCAGAACAGCGGCAACCTGCAGAAGCCGCTGCTGTCCCTGCCCTTCCAGCTCACCCAGTTCGAGACCGGCGTAACCCTCCCCGCCGCCAACGCGCTCTATACCCTGTCCGTCGGCAGCAACGACATCTTCGACATCCTCTCCGACACCAGCCTGTCCGTCGCCCAGCAGGCCCGCGACGTGACGGCCGCCGTCAACAACGAGTCCGCCGACATCACCCGCCTGGCGAAGGACGGCGCCAAGAACCTCGTCGTGTTCACCGTCCCCGACCTCGGCAAGGTGCCACAGGTGACGTTCGGCCTGGCCAACGGCTCCGACAAGCCGAACGCCGGCACCAACGCGCTCGCATCCTCGCTCGCAGCGTCCTACAACACCCAGCTTGCCGCGGCGATCACCCAGGCTACAGCCGCGACCGGCATCAGCATCACCACCGTGGACCTGTACGGCCTGACCGACGCCGCCGTCGCCACTCCCAGCGCCTATGGCCTGAACAGCGTGAACGTCCCGGCCTGGTCCGGCAACTTCGCCGACCCCAAAAGCGGTACCCTGAACTCGACCAACCCCGCTGTGCAGAACCAATCCCTGTTCTGGGACGACTTCCACCCCACCGCGTCCGTCCACAACGACGCCGCCAACATCGCCCTCGCCGCCGTGTCGCCGATCCAGATCTACCAGGCAGACCTGCCCGCCAACACCACCAGCATTCACACCGCATCCGCCGCCCTCGGCACCGACCTCGACATCCACGGCGACTACGCCGACATCACCGCCAACGACGTGGCGCTGTTCTCCCCGTCCGCAGGCGTGTTCCTGCACAGCGGCGCCGGCAACGACATCATGGAGGTATATTCCGGCAACAACGTGCTGTCGGCCGCCGGTGGCTCCAATTTCCTGGTGGGCGGCACCGGCAACGACACCTTCCTCGCCGACGCGACCGGCGGCGCATCAAGCTGGAATGCCCTGCTCAGTTTCCATGCCGGGGACGTATTCTCGGTCGTTGGCTGGACCCCGGGAGTCTCCACCGCAAGCTGGATCGACGGCAACGGCACCGCACTGACCGGCGCCACCCTGCACATAGACCTGACCGGCAAGGGCACGGTCTATGCCAACGCATCCTTCATCGGCGTATCCGCACAGACCGCCGCCGGATTTACCACCAGCACCGGGACTGCCGGCAGCAACGGCTACTACGCCGTCAAGGCCTGATCTTTCTCCGGCAAGCGTTATCGCCGCTGCTGGTCTCAACGGGAACGTTTAGCCCTTTTGGTTTACCTCACCCTAAGTGTCTGTCCGGGATCATCCCTTTGTCTGGCATAGTTTCCGGACCATGAGGCGGATGGAGGCCAGGCGCAGGTAGGCGAGCGCCCTGCGGTTCAGGCACTCCCAGTCTTTGGCCAGCCTGCGGCAGCGGTTCAGCCAGGCAATCGTACGCTCAACGATCCAGCGCTTCGGCAGCACAACGAACTTGCCGGCATCCGAGCGCTTGACGATCTCGACGTTGACCTGCCGCCTGACCTGATGCGCGCCAGCCTGGAACCGCGGCCCCTGGTAGCCACTGTCCGCATAGAGCTTGCGCAGGAACGGGTGCAGGCCGAACAGGGTCGCCATCAAGAGCACGCCGCCATCGCGGCTTTGCAAAGCGAAGCCGCTTCGCTGTCGCCCGAGGGGTCCTGGATGTCGGCAGCATGGACGATGGCGTGCAGCAGCAAACCTTGCGTGTCTACAAGCACATGGCGCCTCTTGCCTTTGATCTTCTTGCCCGCGTCACAGCCCGGCGGGTCGATGCAGGACCCCCTTTTTCCGCGCTCTTCACGCTCTGGCTGTCAATGTCCGGCGAACCTCTCGGTTCGACGATGGCGGCGGTCGGACTGGCCTCGCGCCCGGCCTGTTCCCGGCACTGCTGGTAAAGCGCGTGGTGGATGCGCTCCAGGGTGCCGTCCCAGTCCCACAACCCAAGGTAGCCGTGCACGGTGCTACGCGGGGCCTAGTCCTTCGGCAGCGCGCGCCACTGGCAGCCCGTACTCAGCACATACATCAGGCCGTTCACGACCTCCTGCACGTCCACCGTGCGCTTGTTGCCGCCGCGCTTGGGGCCAGGGATCAAAGGCTCGATCAACGCCCACTCGGCATCGGTCAAGTCACTGGGGTAGCGCAGCCCACTCCGGTCGTAGCGGCCACGGTTCTCAACAGTCCACATCAGCATCGTCCCACACGTCAGATCAATGCCGATCAGGTTGTAAGCGCCTATAAATACTCAAGATGTACAAGGACAGACACTAAAGACGGGACCGGGGCTGGGCCGGCAGTCTGGTGTCACAGCCTGAAACCGGACCAGCACGCTTTCCGAGGAAGTTATGGTGGCTGGGTGTTTCCCTTCCGCAACCATAACGCCGAGAGCCGCGGCCACCATCTGCATCCCGCCCTCGCCGCCGGCCTGTCCGCCATCTACGGCGTGCCCGTCGTGCCGCTGGACGCATTTGACGCCATGCTCGCCCTGTTGTCCGCCACGTCCTACACGATGCGGTTCGGCTTCGACCTGGAAGATGACTTCCCGCATGTGCCGTTCCCTGCCGACCACGGCGCCTTCACGGAAGCCGCCCGCACCGGCGCGCGCATCCGCGCCTTGCAGGGCATGGATGCCGTCCCGGCGCAGGGCTTCCGGTCCGCCCGGCTATCCAGACGGGCAACCGGCCCCGCCCTGGACGTGCCCGCACCCCGGCGGGCCTTCGCTGGCGCCGATGGCATCGGCACGGTGGCTCTGCTGCCGGACCGTTCCCTATGTCTCTCCACGGTGCCAGAGCGCGTGTGGGACTTCGCCGTCAGCGGCTACCCGGTGCTGCACCGCTGGCTGCGCGCCAGGAATGGCGAGCCGCTCACTGGCGCAAGCGGCGCCAGGCTGCTGCGGTCCGCGCTGGACGTGGCATGGCGAATCGAGGAGCTGCTATATTGCTACGACCAGGCTGACAGCGTCCTCGTGCGTGCGCTGGACGCTCCGCTGACGCGTGCCGACTTCGGCCTGCACGTGCTCGGCGCAACCGTGGTGGAGGACAACGATGCGCCAGACTGACCTGTTCGCCGCGGCCCGCGCTCCCGGCCCACCGCCCTCCGACCTGCCTGACCCCGCCGCAATCCGCGTCCGCCTGCATGACATGCTGACCACAGCGCGTGCGTCCAAGTTGTTGCCTTGGACCCCGGAGCGCACTCGCGTCCAGCAGCTTATCTTCCACGGCATGGTCAATTGGCTGCCAGAGGATGAACGCGATGCCTTGTGGCGGGACTTCGCCGCCGAGATGGTGCGGCCGCTCGGCCTGACGCCTTCAAGTTGATGGTGCCTGAAGTTCCTTCCCGATCATCGCCGCCTCATTTTCAAGCGCTCACCAGCCTGGAAGGACTTCCTGCGGGCGTCGGAGGTCGGGCCCTGAGTTGGGCAGCCCGAGGGGGACGCCTCAGCGTCCCCGGCGCTGCAGCGACAGCAAGTAAAGCCCGGCCGCGATCACCACCATTCCACCGATCACCGTCCAACGGTCCGGCACCTCCCCGAACACCACGCCTCCCAGCACCGCCGCCCACAGCAACTGTGCGTAGCCAAACGGCGACAGCAGCGACGCCGGTGCCCGCCGGTGCGCCAAAATCAGAAGCCAGTGCCCGAGCGAGGCCAGCGTGCCCATCGCCAGCGTCACCACCTAGCCCAGCACGGTCCCCGGCGGCCGCCACGTGAACGGCAGCACCGGCAGCGCGACCGCCGCGCCCACCAGGCCGGTGTAGAACAGCGTCGTCCGCGTGCTATCCCGCCCCGCCAGGAACCGGGTCGCCACGACATACAGCGCGTTCGACACGGCGGTCCCCAGCGCCAGTACGCTCGCCAACTGCATCCCGGCGCCGGGACGGGTGATGACCAGCACGCCGCCGAACCCGGCCAGCACGGCCACAGCCCCGCGCGGGCCGATCCATTCCCCCAGCAGCGGCCCGGCGATCACCGCCACGATCAAGGGCGCGACGAAGGTGATCGCCGCCGCCTGCGTCATCGGCAGCGCCCGGTAGGCGAACATGGAGGTCACGGTGGCAATGATCAGGAACCCCGCCCGCATCACCTGCAACGCCGGGTTGCGGCTGCGCGGCAGCCCGGCGCGGCCCCAGGGATTGATGAACAGCCCGACCAGCACGAAGCTGATGACGTAACGCACCGCCGCAGTCCCGACGGGGTCGCCGGTCTGGTTCAGCCACTTGCCCGTGGTGTCCAGCGCCGCGAACGTCGCGGCGGCGCCCAGCATCAGGGCGATGCCGGCCAGGGTCTCGGCGCGCGTTGACGGCGCGAGGGGGTCGGGGCTGGTGTCCGCCATGCCCCAGGCCATAGCATGACGACCATGCGGGGGTAGGACAGGGGGCGCACCCCACCCATGTCACAGCCCCGGCAGCATCAATCAGGGACGGCACCATCATGGCCCCCAAGGCACACGGCTCCGCATACGACTACGACCTGTTCGTCATCGGCGGCGGCTCCGGCGGGGTGCGCTGCGCCCGCATCGCCGCCGGGCACGGCGCCCGGGTCGGCATCGCCGAAGCCGCTTACTGGGGCGGCACCTGCGTCAACGTCGGCTGCGTGCCCAAGAAGATCATGGTCCAGGCCAGCGAGTATGCCAGATACGCCGTGGACGCCGCAGGCTTCGGCTGGCATCCCGCGCCGGGGGACAGCGGGCGCATGCTGCACGACTGGCCCGCCTTCATCGCCAAGAAGGACGCCGAGATCCTGCGCCTGAACGGCATCTACGTCCGGATGCTGGAGGGGTCCGGCGTCGTGCTGCACCACGCCCGCGCTGTGTTCACCGGCCCGCATACCCTGGACGTCGGCGGCACGGCCGTCACGGCGGAGCGCATCGTGGTTGCCGCCGGCGGCCATCCCAGCATGGAGCCGCACATCGAGGGCATGGAGCTGGGCATCACCTCGGACCAGGCGTTCCACCTGCCGTCCCTGCCGCGCCGGGTGCTGATGGTTGGCGGCGGCTACATCGGCATGGAGTTCGCAGGCATCTTCCACGGGCTGGGCGCCGAGGTGGACGTGGCCTACCGCCAGCCGCTGCCGCTGCGCGGCTTCGATGGGGAGCTGCGGGAGGCTTTGGCCGCTGCCGTCACCGAGCAGGGCGTGCGCCTGCATCCCGGCCAGACCGTCCACAAGGTGGAGGATGCCGGCGGGGGCGCGCGGCGCGTTACGCTCACGAACGGCCGCGTGGTCGAGGCCGACCTGGTGTTCTTCGCCGTCGGTCGCAGCCCCAAGACGGCAGGGCTGGGATTGGAGCGTGCGGGCGTCGCCCTGAACGCCAAGGGCGCCGTGGCAGTGGACGCCGAGAACGCCACCAGCCAGCCCCACATCTTTGCCATCGGCGACGTCAGCAACAAGCTGAACCTGACCCCCGTCGCCATCGCCGAGGGCCACCACCTTGCCGACCGGCTGTTCGGCCCCGGCCGCCCCCGCACCTGGGCGCTGGACCCGGTGGCGACGGCGGTGTTCAGCGCGCCGCCTTTGGCCACCGTGGGCCTGACGGAGGAGCAGGCGGCGGAGCGCGGTCCGGTGGACATCTACACCGCCCACTTCCGCCCGATGCGCCACGTCATGTCCGGCCGCGCCGGCAAGACGTTCATGAAGATGGTCGTGGACCAGCCCACCCAGCGCGTGCTGGGCGTCCACATGCTGGGCGACGACGTGCCGGAGATGATGCAGGGCATCGGCGTGGCGCTCGTCGCCGGGGCGACCAAGGCGGACTTCGACCGCACCATTGGCATCCACCCGACGAGCGCGGAGGAGTTCGTGACCATGCGGACCCCGACCCGCACCGCCGGGGTGCGGCAGGCTGCGGAGTAGCTTCCTTCTCCCTCTCCCGGAGGGAGAGGGTTGGGGTGAGGGGGTCTTGAGGCGCCGTGCCCTCCCAGGCAAACCCTTGTTTCGGCAGCACCGTCCGTGCATCGCTCCGCAGCCAAGACCCCCTCACCCCGGCCCTCTCCCGGAGGGAGAGGGAGCAGGACGCCCCATCCCCCTAGCCCGCCCCCGCCGTTCGGGTGGCATTTGCGCGCGAAACCCGCAATAACTGTGCCCTGAACCCATGCGGCGCATGGGCGCTGCGCGTGGGGGGCGACGGAGATGATGGACGGGATTAGCGGGATCGGAGGCCACGGCGCAGACGGCTGGACGCCCGGGAGTTGGCGCACCCGCCCGGTGCTGCAAAGCCCGGCCTACCCGGACCCGGCGGCGCTGCAGGCGATGGAGGCCCGGCTCGCCGGCTACCCGCCGCTGGTTTTTGCAGGCGAGGCCCGGCGGCTCAAGGCAGCGCTCGCCCTGGCGGAGGGCGGCCAGGCCTTCGTGCTGCAGGGTGGCGACTGCGCCGAGAGCTTCGGCAGCTTCACTGCCAACATCATCCGCGACACCTTCCGCGTGCTGCTGCAGATGGCGGTCGTGCTGACCTTCGGCGCCGGCGTCCCAGTGGTGAAGATGGGGCGGATGGCCGGGCAGTTCGCCAAGCCGCGCTCGTCCGACAACGAGACGGTGAACGGCGAGACTTTGCCGTCCTACCGGGGCGACATCATCAACGGCCCCAGCTTCACCGCCGCCGACCGGGTGCCCGACCCGGCGCGCATGGAAACCGGCTACTTCCAATCCGCCGGCACCCTCAATTTGCTGCGCGCCTTCGCCAATGGCGGCTATGCCGACCTGCATGAGGTTCACCGCTGGAACCTGGACTTCGCCGCACGCTCCCCGCTTGCGGCCCGCTACCAGGATTTGGCGGCCCGGATAGACGAGACCCTGGCCTTCATGCAGGCCTGTGGCATGCAGAGCATGAACACGCCGCAGATACGCGAGACCGAGTTCTACACCAGCCACGAGGCCCTGCTGCTCCCCTACGAGCAGGCGCTGACGCGAACCGACAGCACCAGCGGCGACCCGTATGCGTGCAGCGCGCACTTCCTGTGGATCGGCGACCGCACCCGGCAGCTCGACGGCGCGCATGTCGAGTTCCTGCGCGGCGTGCGGAACCCGATCGGCCTCAAGGTCGGCCCGACCATGAAGGTGGACGAGCTGCTGCGCCTGATTGACGCCCTGAACCCGGCGAACGAGCCGGGCCGACTGACCCTCATCAGCCGCATGGGGGCGGAGCGCGTGGCCCAAGCCCTGCCGCCGCTGCTGGCTGCCGTGCAACGCGCCGGGCGCCGGGTGGTGTGGCTGTGCGACCCGATGCACGGCAACACCATCAATACCCGGGGCAATCAGGTGCAGGTCAAGACCCGCAGCTTCGACAGCATCCTGGCGGAGGTCCGCGGCTTTTTTGACGCGCACGCCGGTGCCGGCACCTGGGCCGGCGGCGTCCATGTCGAGATGACCGGCCAGGAGGTGACGGAGTGCGTCGGGGGCGCCCACCGTTTGACCGAGGCCGACCTGGGCGGACGCTACGAGACGTTCTGCGATCCGCGGCTGAATGCCGAGCAGTCGCTGGAGCTGGCGTTCCTGGTGGCCGAGGAGCTGAAGGCCCGCCGCCGCGGCATGCAAGGATGAGCACGGACGTCTCCTGCTCCCTCTTCCTCCGGGAGAGGGCCGGGGTCATAGGCGCTAACTTATTCCTAGCACCTGTTGCAT
>JAABUK010010207.1_pt1 | contig 12590 bp, 14 predicted proteins | sample 5559141 | NCBI WGS metagenome assembly JAABUK01 (sample SAMN10711869, study PRJNA513367) | rock metagenome | isolation source: Antarctica rocks | place: Antarctica: Victoria Land, Pudding Butte nord | collected 2016-01-03
TGCCAGCCATGTTGTTTAAGCTGCTGAGACTAATGCCCTATTCTGTTTACAGGCACTTGTGGGGCCATTACTTGCATCAGTGCATGTCATCTGTCATGACGCCTGCATCTGTCATGGTGACTGTGATCCATGCCTGTCAAATTTTACAAACCTGTTCAATCATTGCTCAACTGTTGCAGGTCACACGGAGCCAATACTGCTGCTCATGTTACCGCTGTATAAACATGATACATGACATGAGCTTCAGTGCATACTCTGCTGCTGCTTCACATGAAGCCGACATGGTGGCTGCTATGCAGGTGATGCAGCAGATCAAACCCCACATGATGGAGTATGCAGCTGAGAGCATCTTCATGTACACCACCTACAGCAGGGGTGGCTGCCGGCACGCACCCTACACCCCCATCTGTGCCTCAGGGCCTAATGGAGCTACGCTACACTATGGGCATGCAGCCTCTCCTAATGGTGCAAAACCCTTTGGACTCCTCTTGCTTTGACACGCGCATGTACTGCCCACTCTGTGAAACACTTAGAGCCTCTTGTTCAACTGAGACATGACAGCTCATGTACAGTGGAGGCATGGTGCATCTTTTATGCACCTTTTGTGGCAAGCTTTGAGGCTGATACGCCAGGATGACACACAGATAGGCGGGCCTCCAGCTTCCTTTTGGTCAATCTGTCTGTGTTCTCAGCCAGTGCTGCAGAAAAGCACCATGTTACACTACATTGCGTCACATTGGACTTTGACACTATGGGCAATACAGCTATGGAGAATACAGCTGTGTCCTTGCTCAGGGCTGTGCTGGGGTGTGCATCATGTTCTTGCTTGGCAAGAGATGTACACATTTGTAAATCCTCTTAGAAAGCAAGGAACAAGCTGACAGCATGCTGTTCCATGCCCGTTGTTACGTGCAGAGCACAATGCAAGCCTGTATGCATCACACATATGCACATGCATCAGGGCTCTTGCTTTGCCACAGCATGCAGCTACTTGGCTAAGCCAAGTCCCAGCCTTTCTTCATTTGGGCTGCTGCCTGACAGACAGAGCCTTTTCATGAGATGGAGAAAGGCTTCAAGTAACAAACAATTGCTGTGTCTGGGCAGCAAGTGAAGATGTTGCAGTACAAAATTGCTTCTGCTGTAACCATTGCTGCTGCATGAATGAGAGCAGACACTGGTGCAGGCCCAACACATGTTAGGTCACTACAGTACAAAGTGATACCTTTCTGGGAAACTTATGTCTTTCCACATGAGCAAAACCAAAGAATATTGTTTTAAAAGATTATATATTTTTCTTGCACAAAAAAATGTTGCTTTGCAGACAGGGAGATTGGGAGCAATGACATGCTGCTGCTGGACATGGGGTGCGAGTACTATTGCTATGACAGTGACATCACCTGCTCCTTCCCTGCCAATGGCCAGTTCAGTGAGGACCAAGCAACAGTGTACGAGGCAGTGCTGGCGGCTCATCAAGCTGTCATCAAAGCCATCAAGCCCGGTGTCTGCTGGCCGGTATTTCTTCATCCACTCATGTGTTCTTACATCTATTCTGTTCTTTGTTTATTTGTTCATTCATTTGTTTGTTTGTACATTCAATCGTTTGTTCATTCATCTCTTCATACATTCAATCATTCATACTCTCCCTCATTGGTTCATTTGTTCATTGATGCATTCACCTGTTTGATGATTGTGTGGCTTCCCCAGTGGTCAGGTATGTTTAGCCCTGAGTAGCTCCGCGTTCAAACTCTTGACATGTCCTGTGGTCGCAATCTTGCAACTTTACCAAGTCATCATGCTTGATTCTGTGGAGTGCATACAAATCTTCTGTCTTGCCTTTGCATCACAAGATACAATCATTCCATGATGCGCCTTGAACAAACTTCCGGCATCATCACGTACCTTGATGTGCCTGCATAAGTCATAAGTGTACCACGAGTGAACGATGTCAAGGTTGTTGTGTCATCTCCTCCTTGAGAGGCAGGACGTGGTGTGCCAGCTGGTGCACTGCAGCCCATATGAGGAGCTAGTTGTGCCTGACATGACCCCGGATTGTGCTTAGCTGCCAGCATTGGCACAGACGCTGTAGTGTTTGCAACATTCCTTGAATTACACATCTGCTGAAGAAACACCACTGTACAGATGTGATAGCCATAATGACTTGCAGGACATGCATCTGTCACCACAAACTGTGGAGCTCAAGTTCAGTTTCAGGTCTGATTGAATGCATGAATGGACTGCACAATATGTACATCATTCGGCAGAAAGGCAGGTCTCAACCAGCAATTCTGGATGAAGGCGTGGATGAATTGCAGGACATGCATTTGTTGGCAGAGAGGCACATTCTGACTGGACTCAAAGAGGGTGGCTGGCTGCAAGGAGAGATAGAGGAGATGCTGGAGCAGCGCGTGGCCGCCCTGTTTATGCCTCATGGTATGCATCACACAGGGCTCCTGCATTGTGGTCATGTCTTGCCACTGCATATGATGTTTGTTATCACAACACCTTAACATTTTCTTCAAATTGTGATTTGCATCCATTCTTTGTCCCAAGGGCTCAGGTAACATCTGCGTGATGATCATGTGTCTGGATCGCAGCCTTTGCAACAGTGTTGTGAGTCTTTGCATCAAGCTGAAATGTTGTAGCCATGTATGTGGCGCCTGTGTGGCTTGGCACTACAACAAACAAGGCCACTAGGAACTATGGGCACCTTTGTAGGTCTTAGAGGTCTGAAAACTGCATTTTGTTCACACCAGCATCTGTTTTGTAGCGGAACTTGGTATCTCAGTGTGCTTGCGCTGAATGCATCACGACAATGCGGCTGATGCCAACTGCAGGTTTGGGGCATTTGTTGGGATTGGACACCCATGATGTAGGGGGGTACGCCCCGGGCACACCTGAGAGGATTGACAAGCCAGGTCTGAGGTCCTTGCGTACAGCCAGGTCAATCACATGCCTCTTGCCAATCATGCATGCATGCATGCATCTTACATCATGCATGAGGGTAAGGGTTAATCATATGCATGAGTGTGAAAGTCAATCCTGGCATGTCACAACTCAGCATGAAGCTTTCTGGTAGAACTATCAGCATGTTGAGTGCATAATAGCTGACTGCTAGTGTCTGGTGATGTCTTCTGCAAGCGTCAAGCTCACTGCTTCAGCTGCTGGTGGGTTTGTTACTATCCAGTGGTATGCTAAGGATCTCTGCCAAAGCTGCTAGTAGTTTGCATACTGCATATCTGTACACGTCCAGTGTCACCTCTCATTGACATGTTCAGGGGCTGTATGCTTGGAAATCTCGCATGCACAGAGCGTGGCAGATGCTGAAAGGATTCAGTGTGCACATGCAAACGTGCTGCACCTTTGTCTTGCATCTACTTTGCAGCTGGTGACCATGTACTCTGCTGCAGGATTCTGGAAGAAAACATGGTGATCACTGTTGAGCCTGGGTGCTATTTCAACCCTTTCCTATTGGGGCCCGCCTTTGAGAGCACCTCCCAAGGGCCCTTCCTGAACAGACGGCGCCTGGAAGGTTCCATGGTAGGTCTAGCCTATGCTGTTGCTGAGCCAGTTGCACTTGCAGAACAAGGGTCAAGCACGACATTGTGCAGCAACTGTTGCATTGCAAGGCTTGACATATAAGTGTGTAAATGACTTGTTGACACAATCGGTCGATGGGCAGGTGCATGAGCATCACTTCTCTGCAGCATTGGTGTTGTGGCCTGGAGCGCTCACGTCGTGAAGAGAGCCAGTCAGATGACTACTAGATGCAACACATGCATGATATGAAAGCCTCACATGGCTGCAATTGCCTCCTGCTGCACTGCTAGTGTTGACTGGTGCAAGTGGTGACCTGCAGGGTTTTGGTGGAGTACGGATCGAAGATGATGTGATAGTGACGACTGATGGCGCCATGTCAATGACTAATGTTCCCAGGACTGTAGCAGACATAGAAGCTGTCATGGCAGGTGCACCCTGGCCTCGTCAGCAGTCTAGTCAGCAGTCAAAGCCTGAGCACATGACCATGGAGGAGCAGCAACATCAGCAGCAGCAGCAACAAGAGGAGCAGCAATCTCATGCCTCTCATGGGGATGCAGGCACCAATGCAGAGCAAGGTGATGAGAGCGCATCTCCAGCAGAAAATGCGGGCACAATCACAAGCATGGTGCAAGGTGCCATGCAATCACTAGGGCTAGGCTCAAGCTAGGGATGTACACCAACCAACAAGGGGTCTGCGTCTCACCAGCGCATGTGGCAAGTCATGTTGACTTGACATAATTACTCAGAAGTGTTGGTAATCTGATGTCAGACTCTGTCATGTGTGGCTGTCAATAACTCACATGCTTACCAAACCACTTTTCATGCAGTACAGAATTTCTTTTCGGAATTTAGCAAAGTGTTGCAATGCAAACAAGTTAATTACTTTAGGAGTTGTAGCACGTATGCTTTCTATCAGAGTCAGCGTCCAAATACATCATCCACTCTGATAAACTAAGCAAGCAGCTCTGTAATGTTCGCTATTGTGAACGAGTGCATGCTCTGGTCCCCAGCATCAATTTGTTCTGATAGACTTGACAGTGTGCTGTGCCATGATGCATAGCTAAAGCCATGCAGCGGTTGAGCAGTCTACTTGCTTCGCTTTGCCAAGCTCAGGTGTAACAACATGACAAAGATTCAGAATAATCTGATGACTTATGCCGACCATGTATGTCAACTTATTTCGATTGCGGCACTGCACACTCTCTCAAGCAACACTCGCTAATTGGGCCCATGTCTATCCTAACCTATCAAGTGTAAAGCGTGTGATCAGAAAGCAGGTTTGCGTGGTCAATGGTTGGCAGTCACATAATGCTTCAGGTCAGTGCGTGCAGTGCTCATCTAGCACTGTAGCTATCAGCAAAAACAGGTGCAGCAAGAAGCTGCTGGAGCAGGCTCCAGCCTCTTTTGAAGGCAGGTGCAACAAACAAATGCAGCTAGTCCACCAGCCTTTTAGATGGCTACAGGTGGCGGAGACCTAGTGTCAACTAATGAGACATTTTGGGGCAGTTGGGCCCAGCTGAGTGCTATTATTACTGCCAGAAAGAGGCTTGGGCGGCTCCCACGTTTCATCCCGGTCCCATTGAAAGTCCTGATCCCTGCATAAGATGTCCACCGTTCATAATCTGTACGTGTGGCGATCAGTCTGTAGCCAGGGACAAGTTGCAAGCACACAATCTACTTGGCAGCTTGACGATGATACAAACCTATTTCATGAGGATCATGCAAATGCTGTGTACTACAAGCTGAGTATCCTTATGTCATGCCAGGCATATGACTCATGCAAGTATCCAGCCAAACTTTGCCACAAGATGATGAGCTTTGCCACAAGGGGATAGAGGACTAGATGCTTTGTCATGGAATGCAGCGCGAGCAGCTGAGGCAAGCTGCAGCATGTATTTAGCCCTGAACCCTACTTGAGCGCCTAATTCATTTCAAAAACCCTGGACAACGTACCGCAAGGTCTCAGGAAGCAGGACTTGCGTGGACCTGGGCCTCATCATTGTGCTAGGGCTCTTCCGGCTGCTGCCAGCAGCCCCAGTGCTGCTGTCCTGCTGGTTGCCCTCTGTGGGGGTGCCAGGCAGGGACTGGCCCTTGGTGCCATTGGGCGGGCCCTTGTTGCCATTGGACTGCCCCTTGTTGCCATTGGGCAGATGATGGCTCTTGCCAGTGGCTATGCTTGGCAGCCTGCTCATTGGCTGCTGCTGAGAGGCAGGAGGCTGCACACAGACACACAGACATGCATGTTACTGCATATGGCAGTTGCGCCATGGAGTGTACACGCAGACAAGTTGACTGTTGTCTCCTGATCGTCGATGCCTTGTGTGCAGTCTGCAAACTTGTTGCATGTCATGTACAAAGGCAAACCCACATGCTTGGTGTTGCTGACATCAATGTGTGACAACCACACACAAAGTTCATGCATCAAGCAGACGTTGCCAAAATCACAGCCTCCTGTTGCTCGCCAGCTTGACACCACACTAGTATGTAGGATGCATGCAACACTACAACCATTCTGCGCAGACTTTCTTCCCATGTACAGCTTGTCACAGGCAGCGGTCACATGGCTACAGACATCTGTACAGACGGCTGTTTCACCTCAGGCGCCGCAATGCTGCCATGCACGACAACTTCTTCAAGCTGCAGGGCACTGTCTTCTGCTAGGGATCTGTGCGGCCGGGGCTCTTCATGCAGTGGCCGTTTTGTGGTCCACCTCCTCAGCATGGCGTAGAAGACCAGGGGAACTACATACCAGGCTATCAAGACGTCGACTGTGTAGTGTTTGCGGGAGGCGACAATCAGCACGGACAGCGTGAAGACCATACACCATGCAATGACCTGCATAGCAGCAGTGCAGCGTTGCAGGGTACGCAATGTTGAGTGCTTGCACCAGGCCACACAGTGCATACATGGTGACAATGCAGTACCGAGGGCATACAGCATGCTACAATCTGCACAGCAAAAGTACATTGCTGCAGGTCATGTTGTTACTCAAGCTGCTGCTGTCCTTGGGGAAGCGTTTGCACAGCCTTTGATGATGCACAAGCAGTCGTTTGCAGTTTTGAACAAGCATATGGTGATTGGATGAGTGTAAGTCAAATGGCTTCAGAACAGTGCCTAAACTCTCAGCATGAACCACCAAAGTGTAGCTGGACAGTAGGAAATGCAGCATGACTGGTGATGCAGCAGATCTTGAAGGCACACATGTTGAGCAGACCATGTACCTTGGTGATGACCACAGCGCCGTATTCTGTGTATGTCAACACTCCTACCAGCGCAAATGTGGTGTGTGATGAGAAGATGAGGTCCCCACAGCCATGTGTCGTCTGCATAAGGCCAAGCAGGCAACTTGTGTCAGACACAGGAATCAGCAAGTTATCATTTGAGCATAAAGTGGGCACGATGCATGGGGTGCTTATACTGCTTTGCTGATTGCAGCATGCCTTTGCCGGGAGACAGAGCAACACAGTCCCCTGTGTTGCAAATGCATGCCTCCAACACCCAGTCGCATGTTTGGCATTCAGCAAGCAGTGTCCCATCATCTGTGCAACATGTCAAAATCAGGGAACAACCACACTGTGCATAACAGCAGCACCTGCTTCGCCACACTGTGTCAGCGCAGCCCTTGAAAGCTGGCAGCAGCCGTACCAGCACGCATGTTTTTGATGATTGGCAAAAGCAGCACGACGCATCAGCAATGACCCAGGTTGGTGCATCACCTGTCTGCCAAGATCAACAATAAAGTGGCCCCACCAATGTAGGGGCATGTCCTTAATGGCAGTCAGCTCAGGCAGCCGACAGTGGTAGTTTGGACTGGGCAACTGAGTGGAGGAGAATGACAGGATTCTGAGAGTCTGACATACTGCAGTCAAACTGCAAAGTCAGTGTCAACAGCAAAAAATGCGTCAGGAATCTGTGCACATGCTCAGAAACATCTTGTGCTCAGTAACATAATGGCCGTTATGTCTGCATGTTTTGAACACACATTTGTACAGGCTGTAGACATGCACACTTGCAGTTGCCAGGTGCATGGGGGAAGAGGTGTAGCAATACGCCGCCTGAGCCACTTACTCACAAGCACCATCAGAAGCCTGCTGAACAGCACTGCTGTGTAGAATCGCTTCTGTGCCGTCACAAACGGTGAAAATGACCACAGCATGAAGGAACCAAATAGCGAGCCGAAAATAAGCTCGCTGACCCACTCATTCTTCTGACCAAGCTCCTACAATTGCTCGGACCATTGGATATCGTTCTATATGCAGGCCATTATAAGCAGCTAAGTGTGCATCTTATTACCAGTGACAGCTGCAGCATACACATGCAGAGGAAAGGCAGTACTGTGGTTCATGCCAAGCCCAATACTTATGCAAAAATAATCCACAAGTGTGTCAGCGCTAAGAACAGGCACTGCTGGCACAAAAGACTTGGCAGAGAGGGAATCCTACTGGCAAGAGAGAGAAGCCAATGTCATGAAGCGGTTGATTCATGGGCTGATGCATTCTGTGCGCCAGCTGTGTGGAAATGCCGTGAACATACTGAAAGCATGCCCCAAACAATATGAGCTTCCAGCGATCTCTGAGGAGAGGGAGCTGCAGACAATTGCAAGTTAAACAATGGTGATCCTGCTGAACCACGGTAACATCAAATAGTTCATCTGGCCAAAGTTGCTGTCAGGCGACAGCTAAATTAGCAACCTGGTGAGGTGACCAGCAAACTAAGACTGACCTCCACAATAAACTCTAGTCTGATCCTTCGCCATAGCTCTCGAACAAAGTCAGCACACGGAGACATCAATCTGACTGGGTTCTGATAGCGCACACGAGCATCATAGTGTCACTAGACCATACGATACGCTTGACTGCTGCCAAAACGCTGAGGCGCTTATACAAGCGCCTGCGGTCAAACGTGCGCAATGCGACAAGCTAATCGCAATCTGATCGAGCGAGATTATGCAGTTATTCCGGGATCCGCAGGCTGTTCAAAACACAGAGGCAGTTTGTCACCCAATACAGTTAGGCACGAGTGCGATACTTTGATGTTCCGCAACACAACCACACAAATGCAGATCACCGTGCACGTCGCAACGCGTCCGCAAGCCGCTTTGACGGGTGTACAAGCTGACAGTTTGATCTGCAAAAACGGCATCGCTCAACACCTGACTAATTGTATGTCCGGGGATAGATGCTTCCCAAGTGGACCTGCAGAGTATTGCAGTAGCTGCATCAACGAGCAATTGCTCAGCACATGTCAGTCAGCGGCAAAAACAGACTATTATTGCTGATTTTGATAGTATGATGCACACCTCTGACGATGTTGTTGCCAGTTAGGCTGCCGGGCAGTCATTTTGAAGTCGTGAATTTTATGAACATTATGATATTGAGATTGATCTGCCCTATGATGCTTTGGGCATTGTGCCTAGGATGTCCACATACAAACACTGTTGTTGCAAACGGATGATGTGATGCAGGGTCGTTAGGCCCTGCTGCATGTGATCGGACGTGTTGTCTGGCCGAAACATGCAAAACTCACTCTCTGGAGGGTCTCTGGATATACGATGTGACGGTGTTTAAAGCCGTGACAGTCTGTTGCTACCGTAACAAAATCCGATAATGGCCGGGAGTTTGCGGCTGCCGCTGTACACGTGGTATCCCACGTCACACTCATTCGGTAGTTCCACGACCATATCAATAGCATGCAAAGTTCATTTCAAATTATTGGACTGCTTTCTGAGACCAGAAACTAGACAGCGCCTTCTTCTGGTCAGCGAAGAGCTGCACCATGGTTTTCACTACCTTCATAACGTTGTCCGCAGCTGATTCTGCACTGATACCCTTGTGGAGGTCTACAGTCATGAACTCAGAGCATGTGAGAACTGGCCGACCATTTGGCTGACCATCATGATAACATTTGTAGAAGAGATATGCTGTGCCATTGCTCAGTATGCCAGCAGAAGGCACCTGCACAGCACACGACTGCGATTATGTTGTAGTCACGCAGTGCATTAGCATCATAGAAACATCTGCACACATGCTCATGCTGAATCTGCCACTGATGGCAGTATCTTTGCCAATGAAGATATTGCATCACAGCGGAGGAGACCCAAGCTCAGGCATGTTATCATGTATGGTAGTTCAAAGACATATTTACCTGAGGCATTGGGTCTGTGTCGCGCTTGCGCTTCTTGAGCTTCGTTCTCAAGTACTGCTCGCGGCAGGCATGCATGGACGCATACAATTGTCCTTCGTGCGCCTTAAAATGTCGTGGAGCTTCCCCTAAATTGCACATGCATGGTCAATCCAGCACTGTGCACTCAGAGATTGTGTCATCCGCCAAAAGACACCTGAAGACATATAGTTTAGATAGTCAAAAAGTCGCCCAATCTGACGCATCTATCATTGTTGTGTAGCCCACAATTGCCGCACGTTGACACCAAGATTGGGAATGCACAGAAGTGAGGCACATGAGTGGCAGAACAGCGTTCTCACCTCCAACACGCTAATCACAAAGCTGTTCAACAAGACAACAAAGTCCACACTACCGGCTGCATCACTGTCCGTGGTGTTGAACTCCGCAGCTACTTCCAGCTCCCCTGAACAAAATAAGTAGTGCCATTTTCAGTACATATCCCTTGTTTCATGTTGCAGATATTGATGGTACAAACTTTTGATCTCATGCCACCAAACAGTAATTTTGCACAATGCAAATGTCATCGAGACGTGGAGTCATGTGCAGAAGCTGTGGTTCTTATATTTGCACGCCCATGTGACACACATTCAAGCAAACGGATGGTCACGCCGTCACTTCTTTGACTGGACGCTCCTTGGGGATTGTAAGCGTGGGAGGACTGCAGCAGCGTAAGACAAGCTAGCACTTTGCATGCATGATTGGCAACACTTGCATGCATGTGTTATTTGGACTGCCATTATGATAGCAGTTTACTTCATCAGCATGCACTCAGCAGCTCAGGTTGTAGTGCACAAAGGGAGATGCTTACCAGCTAGGACAGAAGCAACATACAGCAGTGGGCTGATGAGTTCTTGCTTGGCATACTCCTTTGAGAGTAGGCGTGGTTCACTGCGCAAACACCTCAGAGCAAGATCAACTCCTAGGTGAATCAGAAGATCCTTGACATACACAAGACTTGTCGCTTGTATGACAGCATCATCAAGTCGGGCTGATGTCGCGAGGTCAGCCAGTGCAAAGGGTGTTGTCTCTGCCTCCTGGTAATTTGGACCCATCAAGAGCTTCATGCCTTCTTCGTTGGTGAAAGATGACAGGGGTTTTGCCTTCTGTGGTATAATCTGCGGACACATTGCTATGTATTCGCATGTTTCCTTGAATAGGCTAGCCACTTCTGGCTTTGAGCTTGGAATATGTCAATGTATTTGCAACATGAAAGGTATGAGTCTTGCATATGCACAAGCTACATGTTGTTGTGGAGCAAATTGCAGTCAAAAAGGGAGCTTGCAAACTGCAACAGCACATGTTGCATCGGTCAACATGAGGATTGCTATTGACCTTGGCATGACACTTACCGCAAGCTTGATGGCACGTCTGTCACCAACTAGATGCGTCCAGTTATCCTGATGCACACTCTCCTTGCCAGCTTTGATATGGAATTTTACTTGTTCCAATTTCAACGCTGTTGGTTCCTGTTCAATCCTATCCAACAGAGCCAGATACGAAGGAGGCCTACCAAAGGAAAGCTGACACTCTTCTCTTGATGCCTTATGTTCCATACTAAAAGGCACAACTAGGCTGACTGCAAAGCAAATCAGTGAGGCTGGTTTCAGGGCGCCAGAGTATCAGCTGTAAATGCTGAACACCCTAAAATCTCCAGTCAGGTCACACAGACCTTGTCATCCAGGGACAGTCATTATTTTGTAAGACCAAAACTACCGATCCTATGAGTCAACTTGCGATGGTGCAAGGCAACATGCCTCTGCCTACAATGAAACATGTATGCCAAGCCTACCTAAGAAAGTCTGCCCTTTAGCTTGTGCCTGACCTGCATATCAAAGGCAATCAAGCTAAATAGAGTAAGATGATATAATCGCAATATTTGAGTGTGGGATGAACAACACATTTTGATTAGATGCATGCAAAATGATGCATTCAGAAAGCAACAGAAGTCAAACAAGGCACAGGAAACCGACTACAAATGCAATGTGTACATTTGGTGTAGAGTTGGCTTTGCCTGCATCACAAGAGGACAGCAACATGTGCTGAGCTAGCAACTTATAAAAAAACAGGCAAGGCTATAGGCAGCTACTAGTTGCTGACCCATACTAGCCATTATACAGTAAACCCTAAATCCATGCAGCAATGCAGGCAAGCTAGGTATGCAGCAAATCTACAAGCAACCCTTCCAGCCATTGACAAGGCTGCGGGGCTGCATTCAACATCGCATGCACCATAGCCGTGTCATAGATCAAGCACAGATGGGTGCTCTAATGATTCAACCCTGCTTATAGGAGGCTACCTTGAAGTGGCTCCACTTCAGCCAAAATAGCATTGGCATCAGCAATGCTCATGCCAGCACCTGTCATGTCCTCTTTGGTGATCCTGAGGAAAGCCTTGCCAACTGCTCTGCTTGCTGGGTAACCCAGGTGATGCAAAATTCCCAAGACATTGTCCTTGCGCTCTTCAAGGATATCGCCTTTGTCCACTAGCCCGCTGACTGTGGTCATGCTGTAGCAAAGCATACAAAGACTCAGAGCTTGCTCGACCACGTTGTACTTAAATTTCTGCAGAAAGTGCACCAAGCCTAGAAACTTTGTACCATGGCTAAACAAGCTGACTGAATGTATGAGCAGGACATGCACATGCATGACAGCCTTTTGCAGCTGTGCAGTATTAATGCAGTCTGCCAGCTGCTCACAGTGAGCAAGTGCAACCTGTTTGGAAAGCAATCTTTGAATGATACAGTTTTCAGATCATGGTCCAAACATGGCGCTGGTGCTGGTAAAACAAGCGTCTGCAAAGTATCTGCGTGTGCAGCGTGCTCAATGCTTCCGCACCTCGGACTCGTGCCAAGCTTAGAGCCTTGCAGATGC
>JAABUK010010209.1_pt1 | contig 12587 bp, 9 predicted proteins | sample 5559141 | NCBI WGS metagenome assembly JAABUK01 (sample SAMN10711869, study PRJNA513367) | rock metagenome | isolation source: Antarctica rocks | place: Antarctica: Victoria Land, Pudding Butte nord | collected 2016-01-03
TGGGGTGATGAAATTTTTGGCAGACATGCCCTCTTGTCTCGGGGGTGAGGAGCCCGGAATAAAGTTAAACGTAGAGCCGACTGTTCCTTGAGTTCGGCCGACCAGGGTTGACCACTAAACTTTGCGTTTAATCTAACCGCCTCGTGGAGGTTCGAGCCCTCCCCCTACAGCTCTCTTTCAGGACGCAAACAAAGATCTGCGTTGTATCAACCTTGATATTATTTACATAAAGACTATAATTATAGTTCCTGTAGTTAATTCTCCGCTTCCGATATATATTTGCCCTTCTCAATTAAAATGGTGATAACATGTAAAACACTTACAGCATTTCTTCTTCAAATGTTTATTCTGTCATTTTCAACAATTAAATTACATGTTCGGAATTTCCAGGCTAACATTTAAAGCAGTTTGGCTTGATCATCAACTACCGGGTTTCCGCGCCCAGCGCCATCCCTGCTGCTATCTAATGGGAAAGAAAAGTATTGGGAATACATTGGCGTAAAATATCTGGTTGAAGATACATAGCTTGAAGTATTGAGTAAAGAAAAAAACTGAAATACAAACACTATTTCGGAATAGGGTAAAAATTTAAAGGGTTTATTTTTTTTATAACATCTATAGCACTTTGTCTTGATTTAAGTTTGAAAAATGTAATTCCAGAATTACTAACTACACAAATGTGATCTTTAAATATTGAATATCCTTGAACAATAACTGTATTAGGAAATTCATATCTCATGTTAAACATTACATATCCATTAGCGTCTATTATTTCCATGTTATCATCTTCATCATGAAAGTGTGATATTGAATTTTTACTTTCCCAATGATTGTATTCCATTCTCCCTACAAACTGATTATTTTGAATATCAATGAAAGTGGTTGATATAAATAATCTATCATTTATTAATTTAAAAGTCAAATCAATTGACGCCTGTCCAAAAACAAAACTTTTAAATTCCACCCCTTGTTTGAGACTATTAATAAAATAACCTTTATCAATTCCACCAAATCTAACTTTTATTAAAGGGTAAGTTTTGGTTATTTCAAGAGGAATATGAACGCCTCTTACATAATTTTTTTCCTCGAATATTTGTCCTGATGAAGTATGCTTATCGTGATATACTTCTTTTACCCAGATAATACCTGTGATTAAGGAGATAATTGTTGCTACTATAACAATTATCTCAAAAATCGCTTTAAATTTTTTTGTAAGATTAGCAATAGAGTATAATGGATTAATATTTTTCTTATTCTCTTCTATAGTTGGAGCAATTGTTTTTCTTTTTATAATTCTTTTCCGGCTTCTTGCAGTTTTTTTTTGCTTTATTTTTTATTTCGTATTATACAAAAATGTAGAGTAAACTTATTGTTTATTTTTTATCTTTTCATTTAAATTAAAAAGTTTTCCTTTAATAATAGTTAGATTTATTAATAAGTTGATAATATGTCGTTTTTACATTTTAGTAAATAAATCTTCAAGTAAGGCACTTTGACTTATTTCTATTTAAGTATAACTGCCAGTCTCCTTATTAAAAGAAAATTTTCATACCTGCCAACAATGTCCTTTATCTTTTCTTTCTTACTGTAGTTATCATAACGAGCTGCAAAGTGCAAAGCAAACATTGGCAGGCAAATATGTTGATTTGACTTTTGGAGGTACACTACAAATTAGTTCCAATAATTCTTATGAATACCTTGAATTAAATACCGGTAATTTAGGCTGGACACATAGTCAATGGAAAATAAAAAACCGGAAAATAAATTTTTATAAGTACTTCCAAACCATTAGTTGACTATACACTTAAAGTTCGAAGGGTAAAAATCTTAACTGGTTATTAATGTAATTCCAAATGTATATCTTAATAAAAAACTCTTCCAACAAATATTTATACTATTTAATAAGAATCTCATTAAAAGAAATATCTTTATCCTTTAATTTATTTTTTTATGAAAGAAACAGGAACAGTAAAGTTTTTTAATGATGCAAAAGGATTTGGATTTATTAAAAACGAACAAGGCAAAGATTACTTTGTTCACATTTCAGTACTTAACGGAGGATCGCTGACAGAGGGCCAGAATGTAGAATTTGAGACAAGGCAGGGAAAAAAGGGCATGGAAGCTTTTAATGTCAGAGTTTTAAGCTAATCTTCAGGGAAAAGTTAACCGGTATTTAAATATTCCTGCAAGGCTTTTACATAATCTTCAAAGGCTTTAATGCCTTTTTTTGTTATTTTACAGGATGTATTAGGGTAATTATCCTTAAATTCTTTTACTACATCAATATATCCTGCTTCCTTCAGTTTTTGAAGCTGTACGCTCAGGTTGCCTGCGGTGGCATTTGTTTTTTCTTTAATAAAAGTAAACTGCGCTTCTTTTACACTTATCAGCAGACTCATTACTGCCAGGCGCAGTTGTGAGTGTAATATTGGATCTAATTCTTTAAACATGCTGCTCCTTTGCTTTCCTATATCTTCTTCTAAGTATCAAACCCGGTATAAACCATGCCAGTTGTGCTGCCGCGGCCGTCAATAACATTGTATAAGGAAAAGCAACATACATTGCTGCGATTGCAAATACCCAACATGCGATGCCACCGATAATAATAGGAATAAAACGTCTTGCAAAACCGGTGGCAAAAGTGGGAATGCCATAGATGATAATGAAAAGAGAATTAGTATTTGGTATGTTGTAGAAATTTATATAATACGATAAAAGAAATAGCGTGATAGCAAAACTCAACCATATACCACCCATTGCATCATCATTGTACGTTTTAAATTTTTTTCTTCTTCTTTCAGTATTTACAATAATAAGCTGTGGTATGATGGCAATTGCAGTAAGCCACCAAACATTATCAAGCGATGAAATTTTCCACCAATAGTTACCAAAAGTAATAAGCCCGCAAAAGGTAATAATACTTCCCCACATCAAAGCTGCAATGCCTGTATCTTCATAATCATTCTTTGCTTTGCTGATCATACCGGTTATAATCTGTAAACTTTCAGCCTCAGTTAACTGTTTTTCATCTTGCATATTGCTTGCTTTTTAAAAGTTATATTTAAACTAAAACCAGGAATAACCCATACTAAAAGCTCTTTTTCTTTTTCATTCATAAGAAATATTTCTCTTTTTCTTGTATTTGCTTCGCAACATATAACCGGGAATAATGTAGCTGATAACAATAGCAAAAGCAGTAACAAGCATCTGGTGATCGTAAGACTGGTAAACACAAACAACCACTAATACAAAACACAGCAAGCCGCCAACTATAAGCGGCCTGAACTTAATAAGACTGCCTGATACATACGTACCTATGCCATAAAACAATATGTAAAACGGGTAGCAATACTGCCATCCTATTTTAGCAAAAACAAAACCTAAGACGAAAAAAGCAAGACCGATTGAAGTCCACAGATATGCATTTGCTTCATTAATAACAGTTTTTACATTGTCTTTCTTTTTATCATTATAGACAAAAATAAAATGAATCGCAATTGCCGCAGGCGTAACCAGCCACGCATAATAATGGCGGGGATAATTCATTACTGCTTTTAAGTAATACTGTGTTAAGCAACCTATTGCCACAGCCCATCCCCACAGCAGGAAATAATGACTGCGGTCACTGATAGAATTTTTGGTTGTTTCAATAATTTGTGTAATCAGCTTCAGGCTTTCCTGCGGCGAAAAATCATTTTCTTTTGCTTCCATTTTCAGGTATGGTTTAACGAACAAAATTAGCAGCAGATTTATCCACTGCTAATAGTTATAAAGCTTTAATCACTCGTACAATTGTTAATAGTCTTTAAACGGATTACTGGCATTTGGCAAGTTGCTCCTCAGCCTGTTTTTGTCCCCAATGAGGATACAGTGGTTTTACTTTTTCTAATTTATATAAAGCCACGGCTTTTTCAAAAACCGGTTTCGCTTTGGCTTTTCCACCCCCAAACTGTTCCGGTGTATTAAATAAACTCATTCCCTGCAAATAATATAAGCGGGGGTTATCAGGATCTGATTGCATACCTTTCTGTAAAGCTGCACCGGCTTCCTGGCCATAGGTTTGCCAGCGCTCCTGCGGGTTAACCATCATTTGTTGTGTTGCAGCCATATTACGTATCGTGCTTATTTCTGCATTGTCTTGTATAGCTGCTGCTTTGTCGCACATTGCTTTGGCCTGTTCAGCATTTTTATCTTTATCTATTTTCGGGTCCATCCACCCGATACGTGTAAATGCAAGCCCGGCATAATAATAAGGCAGCCACTGTGTTTTTTCTGCATCGCCGATCCGGGTAAAAGTGCCGGCAAGATTTTGAAGTTCGTCTGTTGATTTTGCAGAGTCTAACTTTGTAATGTTGGTCTCCATACTTTGAGTAAACTTTTCACTTTGCCCAAAAGAAGTAGCCGAAAGCAATAATAAAATACCCGATAACATAACCGCTGATATGATTTTTTTTAAAAATGTCTGTTTTTTGTTTTGCATTGTTTTTTGGTTTATTTATTATAAATGTTTTTTTGTCTGAACCATAATTTGAAATTTTGTCTGAACCATGATTTGAAATTTTGTCTGAACCATGATTTAGAAGGATTTTCAAAGATTAAGGGGATTTTAAAACCTTTTCATAATTTTTTTTCTCGATTTCCTCACAATCCATGTAATCCTATAAATCGTGGTTCTACTTTTTCTCTTAATTTCCCCACAATCCAGTTAATCCAATAAATCCAGGTTCAGACAATATTTCCTCACGATCCATATAATCCTATAAATCGTGGTTCTATTATAAGTTATTATTAATTGCATCCTGCGTTCTGTCTACACCGATACTAAAAAATGCGCCTACAAAATAAAATCTTTTTGCCGGCGGCAGAATTGGCTGCTTATAATATCCGTTATAAGAATAATTGTATCCATACACCTGGTTGCTGCCCAAAACGTTTGTAACACTTGCCACCAATACCCAAAATAATTTTGAATTTGTTTTACCAAGGCTCGGCACATAATTCATGCTAAAACCAAGATTGTGATAATCCTTCGTAGTGCCTTTATCTGCAATTTCATACTTGTTATTGCTCAGCATAAAGTTGTAATAAGGCCTGCCGGTAGCGTAGCTGTAAGTGAAATTAAAACCGGTTTTTATTTTAGTGTAAAAGCGTTTTATTACAAGAGATGCAGTGTGATCTGCAGCGAAGTTTGGTTGCAATTGCAGTGGATAATTCAGGTAATCCCTTTTAGTATTAAGATAAGAATAGCTGAACCAGTAATCAAGGTTTTTAATGGTTTTTTTATCTCTCCAAAAAAATTCAAGACCCTTAGCATAACCTTTTCCATCGTTATTATACAAGGGAAAAGTTTTTACGAGATCCTGGTATTTTTTATAATATGCTTCCACACGAAATATCCTGCCTTCTGTTGTTTTTTGGTAATTCAGAATATAATGTATAGCTTTTGTATAACCAAGTCCATGGCTGGTCATTAAATACATATTCTCAGGTTTTTGATAAAAAATTCCATAAGCAAGCGATACCTGGCCGCCAGTACCGGTTTTGTATGCAAAGGAAACACGGGGCGCTGCATTAGCTTTTTTAATGACAGAAGAATATTCGAACCGGCCCCCGATCTGTGCGGCAAAGTCATTGGTGAGATGTATATCAGTCTCAGCAAAAACAGCCTCGTAATTATCTTTCACTAAAGTGTCATATCTATTGTAACGGCTGTTATTATAAGCGTACCAATATTCGCTGCCAAAACGAACTGCGCTGATGCCCGGTAATTTTTTTTCAAACACAGCTCTTACCTGTGTCAGATCCTGCCTGCTTGCCAATACAAAGTTTTTATTTTCAAGCCAGGGTTTTGAAGGAAAGGATTGGGGCGTATTATCTTGATTTTGCAATTGCTGGTTAATATTGTCTTTATTTGTGCTGTAACCGGCGCCGAGATTCATTTTCCAGCCTTTGCCCAGTGTTTCTCTCCAGCTTAGATTATTATACCAGTTATAATTGTTTAGCGCGAAAGCGTCTTTTATATTCAGACTGTCTATATCTGGTCTTCTTAAACCAAGCTTACTGTAGCTGAAAGTTGTGTAATATTTTATAATGCCGTTTTTTGTTTTAATTCTGAAATTTCCGTCAGCATTGTGAAACTGCGGAATGTTGAAATAATCAGGCGTTTGTTTTATAGCGGTGAAATATGCTTTTACATTTACATAACCATAATTGACTCCCCAGGATGATTTTTTATTTTTTGCAAGCTGTTGTGTGCCTGCTCCTATCAGCAATGGTGATATAGATGCATCTACTTCTGAACGTTCCGGCAAATCAATTGATTCTAAAATAAGTGCAGAAGATAAAGCCTGCCCGTACAATGCAGAATAACCGCCGGTGCTGAAAACGGTGCCTTTAAAAAGAAAGGGAGAAAAGCGGCCACGGCTGCCGATATCCGGCACACTGGAATAATAGGGATTATTGACTAAAGTTCCATCAATAAATTGTTTTGTTTCTGCGCCTGTGCCTCCGCGCACAAACAAGCCTTCTTTTTCACCTATTTGCTGCGCCCCGGGCAATGTTTTAACTGCGCTCGCAATGTCAGCATTGCCGCCCCCGACAGTTACGACATCCAGAGAACTTAAAACGGTAGCAGCTTTTTTTCTGTCACCGGCCTCAAAAGAGCCTGCAGTAACAGTGACAGCTCTCAATTCGTCTAACTTTTCTTTTAAAGAAATATTTATACTAATTGAATTTTTACCAATTATTATTTTATTATCAACCTGGTTATAACCAACATTTGTTATAGAAAGAATGTGTTCACCATTCTCCGTCGTTTTAAAAGTAAACATACCGGCGGAGTCACTGGTAGCGCCATCATAAGTATCTTTTAAAGTGATGCTGGCGCCAGGCACAGGACGGCCTTTATTGTTTTTAACCTTACCGCTGATTATAGTCTGGGCATGCAGACTGCCAAAAAGTAAAAAACAAAAAGACAGTGTAAAAAGTTTTTTCATACCCAAATTGTTTTAACGATACAAACATAAATTAGTTTATAAAATAAACCAAGTTATTTTTTAAATTTTAAAAAGTCTTTTTTAGAAAAAGGAAAATGAGGCTTTATTTAATTTAATAAATCTTATAGTAGTTCTTCAGGAATAGTAGGGATAATTATCATGATCAAGTCGTAGTCCGCCTTCAGGTCAATGTCATTTAGTTAAGCTCCAATAGGAGCTACGTATTTATAGAATACAGAAATAAAAAAGTTTGATAAGCGCCGGTGCTTCCTGTTTTATAATTTAGGCGACTCCTATGGAGTCTACACTCATATTTCTACGATTCCTTCTACGAAGTATACACACTCATATTTCTACGATTCCTTTTATAAACAGGGGCTCTTCCAAAGCCAAAACCTTAAGTAAATGACATTGGCCTTCAGGTCGTGGGTAAAGAATAATAAATAACAGGCTTAGCAGAAACACTAAACACCATACAAGAAGCATTAGTATAAAGGTTGATAAGAAGCAAACTTAAATGGCACAACAAAAACACCTATGTCACGTCTTAAAGGTGTGACATAGGTAATATGCGTATCATCAGTAAGCTATTTTTAAATTATTAAAGCCAAAGGAAGTTTAGCTCAAACAAACCGTCCTTTAGAAAAGCTAATCCAGCCTTTTTAACTTAATATTTGTAACCGGAGCTACAATGAGTGGAAATTTCTCAATCGTAACGTTGCTGGTATCAAGACCAAAACCTCTTTCTTCTGACAAGCTCGCTTCTTTAAGCCAAAAATGAAATTTCATTACAAGCTTTTCTATAAAAGGCAGCTCATTATCCTGGCTTAAATACTTTTCCATTACTACAAACTGAAAGTCACCTACTACGTTATTCCGCTCTAAACTTTCATAACGGCTTGTAATATTTACTTCTTTATTTGCTACCAGATCTTCTACTACTTTTCTAAACAAAAGATTAATGCGCGGCTGCACTCTAAAACCCAACCTGAACTCTACCCTGATAATATCGTTTGGAACGATATGTTCAACTTTATACTCCATTGTGTATGGGTCATCTAAAGTGTCTACGTGAATAAACCAAAAAATATCTGCTCTTTTTGGTTTACGGTTCAAGATGGAATAAATGATTTTGTGCTCGATTTCATTGGGATTATCAGCGCTGGTGAGGTAAACGAGGTGAGTAGCATATTTAGGAATCGTTTTGTCATTACTAAGCTCCTGCAGGCTCGAAATATAATGCTCTAACCTTACAAACTCTACATACCGGTTATTAATTTTGCGCGCCCTGTACCAAATATACATTATACAAAAAAGAATGCCGCCCATCAATAGAGTCACATATCCGCCGTGAGGAAACTTATCAAGATTGGCTATTAAAAAAGCTGTTTCTATAGTTAAGTAAACGGCCAGGTACAGATATATAGCAAATCGGGGTGTTCTTTGAAGCACTAAAAAATTGGCAAAAAGAATGGTAGTAGCAATCATGCACATAGTAATGGCCAGGCCATAAGCTGCTCCCATGTTTGTTGACTTTCTAAAATACAGCACAATGCCGCAACAGCCGATAAACAATACAGTATTGATACCAGGAATGTATAACTGGCCTTTTGCCTCGGAAGGATATTTTATTTTCATTTTAGGCCACAAGTTCAGGCGTATAGCCTCACTTATTAATGTAAATGAACCGCTTATTAATGCCTGGCTTGCTATAATTGCTGCGCTTGCAGCTATTATGATTCCTATAATCACAAACCATTCAGGCATAATGCCATAAAAAGGATTAAATCCTTTTGTAATCATCGCTTCTGTTATCAATTGATTTTTATAATTGGACAGCAGCCATGCGCACTGGCCTAAATAATTTAAGATTAAACAGGTTTTCACCGCAATCCAGGAATAACGGATATTACTTTTTCCGCAATGACCTAAATCCGAATACAATGCTTCTGCCCCTGTTGTGCATAAAAATATTGCCCCTAACAACCAAAATCCATGCGGATAGGTGGTGAGAAGGTTGATACCATAATATGGGTTAAAGGCTTTGAATACCGGCAAATAATTAGTTATGTGAGTGATGCCTAAAAAAGCTAACATAGAAAACCACACAGTCATTACAGGACCAAAAAACTTACCGATAGATGCCGTGCCAAACTGCTGCGAAAAAAATAAAGCTGCAATAATACCTAATACGATGATTACAATTGTATTATCGGTAATATTAGCCAATACCGGAATATTTCTCAGACCTTCTATAGCTGAAGCAACTGAAATTGGCGGAGTGATCATACCATCTGCCAATAATGCAGCTCCGCCAATCATAGCCGTAAATACTAACCATTTATATCTTCTTCTTACTAACGCATATAAAGAAAAGATGCCGCCTTCGCCCCTGTTGTCGGCTCTTAAAGTAAGCACTACATACTTTATAGTAGTCTGCAAAGTAAGTGTCCAGATAATGCAGGACAAAGATCCTAATACCAACTGTTCGGTTACAACCCTGTTTTTTAAAATTTCATTTATAACATAGAGAGGTGAAGTTCCGATATCTCCATATATAATACCGAATGCTATTAAAATACCGGCTGCACTTACCTTACTATTTGGATGAGAACTCATTTTAGACATAAAATTTAATTACCCTAAGCAAAAACGAAGCAAAGTTATATGCAATTGCAGTATAGTAAAAGAGAATTCTTTTATACCCTTTTTTGCGGGAGTTTATTTATATAAGGGTAGCTAACCAATACTGTTACAAAGGTAAACGGACATTTTTTTAAAAACATTATTGGTTGTTAGAACTCCTCCTCTCGAAGGATAAAAATGTTTTTTTTGATTTGAAAGTTGACCACTTGTGTTAGAAGAAAAAATAAAAGAATCCTGTTTTAATCAATGTCATTATCAACATCATTACATCTGTTTTATTAATAATTTAACCAATAATTCCAATACTTTATCAATTACTTTCAGGTTTATCAGAGCTCATTATTGAAATTCCGGCATCAATATACTGACCGCCGCCATCTTGTCTGCAATAGATGGCCATCACATTTTTGCCATTTGAGATCAAGGCTTTTTTTCCGGCTTCGCTAATTGGCGCGATGGAGTACCCGGAAGTTGCACCGCTTAGATCAGCAGCTTTTACACCGTTAATATAAACCACAGCTCTGTCGTCATGATGGATATACAAGACCAGGCTATCTTTATTCATTTTAGAAAAATCACCTAAATTAAATTCCTCCCGGATCCAGATGTCGTGTGTATTCCAGTTGGTTTGAATAACTGCTCCCGGTGTGCCTTCCGTACCAAAACCTGCTTTACCTGATTTCCAGCCTGCATCATTAAAAGTGCCAGCAAACCATTTGGCGGTGTCGGGTTTTTCTAAAGTGTATTTCCACGTCCGTGGCACTTTCTGGGACGAAGGCAACACTTCGGTCAGGTACAGGTTCTTGCTGATGGCATTGGTATTTGAGGCCCTTATTTTTTCGACTGCGCCTTTAACAACAGCCCGGTCATAAGTAAGCAAGCCGTTGAGCTCCACTTCAACATCGGTAATTTCGGTATAAACGGCAGCACTTAAGCCTTGGTTAGTTTTAAAAATTGTCAGATCATTTGCAAATTGATTATACAAACCCGTGTAATCCTTTTCGTTGTCTATCATGATATAAGTAGGGCCGGAAGCCCAGATATGGTTTGGTATGATGTAGCCAATACCGCCGTATTCGCCGCATGCCAGCGCCTGTGTACCATTATTCTTCGGGCTTGCAGGCGGCGGATAACTGTGTATATCATACACATCGCCCACTCCAAAGTGCCCGCCGCCGCTTGCCTGGTTTACCAAACGTGAGGAGTCTAATTCTTTTACCATTTTAACCAATTCCGGCGTGTTGTGCTGCGCCTGTCCTTCATTAAAGACCACCCACATCACAATTGAAGGAGAATTCCAATGTGTTTTTACCAGGCTGGCCAATTGAGACCGAAAGGCTGCCGTGTCAACCGGAGGCGTATGTTCAGTATAAGAGTTAGGCGAAGGCATATCCTGCCAAACCATTAAACCTAATTTATCTGCCCAGTAATACCAGCGGTAAGGCTCTACTTTAATATGTTTACGAACCATGTTAAAACCAAACTTCTTCATCATTTCCAGATCAGACTTTAATGCCTGGTCTGTGGGTGCGGTATAGCCGCCGTCAGGCCAGAATCCCTGATCAAGCGGGCCTAATTCAAAAAGGAATTTATTGTTCAAAAACAACTTTTTGTAGCCGCCTTCCTGCTCAACAGAAATTTTTCTCATTCCAAAATAACTGGAAACCGCATCGGTGTTCACATTTCCCTTCTGTAAGGAAATGTCAAGATCATACAGAAAAGGACTGTCTGGCGACCAAAGCTTTGCATTAGTTACCGGTATGGTAATCTCAGTGTTTGGTTTGCCTGATGCAGTTTTTATTGTTTTATTGCCGTCTTTTACTTTTATAGCAACCAAAAAACCTGCGGCATCTTCTGTGTTTACAGTAAGCTTAACTACCGATTTGTCAATATCGGGTACAATTTTAATCGTATTGATACTGACTTTAGGAACCGGCTCCAGCCACACGGTTTGCCAGATGCCGGTAACAGAAGTGTACATGATGCCTTGCGGGTGCAAAGTTTGCTTGCCTCTCGGAAAGCCACCCAAATCTGTCGGATCAAAAACCCGCACTGCAATTTCCTGTTCGCCGCTTTTGGTAATAGCCGGTGTAATGTCAAAACTAAAGGGATCATATCCCCCGCTGTGCGTGCCTAAATTTTTCCCGTTGACAAATACTTCAGACTCGTAATCCACTGCACCAAAATGCAATAAAATATGCTCTCCTTTCCATGCTGCAGGAATGACAAACTTACGTCGGTACCAAATCCGTTCGTGATGCTCCATCACACCTGAAAGAGCCGATTCTACCGGAAATGGTACCAGGATTTTTCCAGATAAATTACCTTTTGGTAACGACTCTCCCGCAATGGTTCCGGGCTGATACTGCCACAAGCCATTAAGGTTAAGCCATTTTTCGCGGGCCATTTGCGGTCTCGGATATTCAGGCAATACATTGGTTGTAGTTACATCCTGTGCATATTTAGTCATTAACCGCGCCTTTTTGGCTTCCCATTGCTGGGAAAACAAAAGCGATGGAATCACCATGAAAAGCAATGCTGTTAAAGATCTTTTGAGATTCATTATTAAAAAGATTAATCGTTAGCTCAACTTAAATATTAAGTGCCGGGTTAAGGAGAAAAATTGAAAAGGTATCTAAAATTAGAATAATAATTATAGCTATTGTTAGCAGTTCTCAAAAATTGATTTAATTTGAAGAAAAAGTGAGACAAATTGATGCAATACCGTGCTCTCTTAATTATCTACAAAGTATATTTAGCTTTAGCTAAAAAGAGACAGGCTTTCTGAATTTATCTTAATGATCACATATTTAAAATGATTAATAACTGAGGTTACGCAGCTTTATTAACAGGATGATTTCTATTAATATCTAAACTGTTGAGTTTATTCCAGGCACTTACTGTTGCATTTTTCAGCAGCAAAGCCTTGAGTGCAAAATGATTTTT